>ULRB01091264.1_pt1 | contig 10862 bp, 3 predicted proteins | sample 1955051 | NCBI WGS metagenome assembly ULRB01 (sample SAMEA4835671, study PRJEB28245) | human gut metagenome | biome: gut microbiome; material: fecal sample | place: Denmark | collected 2008 | reverse complement strand
GGACCACACATGGCAACATACCATGCTACAAAAGCATATGTATTAAAACTAACACAAAGTATCTACGAAGAACTAAGAAAAAGAAACTCAAATGTAAAAATAAGTGCACTATGTCCAGGACCAATAAAAACACCATTTTTAGAAAAAGCAAATGTAGAATTTAAAACAAAACTTATGACAAGCAAAGAAGTTGCAAACTATGCAATAGATAAAATGTTTGAAGGAAAATATATGATATTACCAGGAGCAAACAACAAAATGATAAGATTTTTAAGCAAAATAGTACCAGACAAAACAATAGGAAAAATAGTGTACAACATGGAAACAAAAAGAAAATAGAGGAGGTACATTATATGAAAATAGGTCTAGCATTAGCAGGAGGCGGAATAAGAGGCGCAGCACATATAGGAGCATTAAAGGCATTAGAAGAAAACGGAATAGAAATAGAAGCAGTAGGAGGAACATCAGCCGGAAGTATAGTAGCTGCCCTATATGCAATGGGATATAAAACAGATGAGATAATAAAATTATTTAGAGAATTTTCTAGTCAGGTTTTATCTTTAAGCCCTAAATATATATGGGAATCTATTAAAGCCACAAGAGATATAAAACTAGGAGGAATAACAACAAGTGAAAACATAGAAAAAGTAGTTGGGCAAGCAGCTAGAAAGAAAAAAATAAAAAACATAAAAGACTTAAAAATGCCAATCACTATTCCAGCAACAGACTTAATCTCAAACAAAGAAATAATATTTACAAACAACGAAAACTTAAAAGGAGAAGAATATATACACGATATAGAAATCGGCAAAGCCGTAAGGGCAAGTTCAACTTTCCCAGGAATGTATGCTCCATTTGAATACGAAAAATATCAATTTGTAGATGGTGGAATATTTTCAAACTTACCAGTAAAAGAAACAAAAGACTTGGGAGTAGACAAAGTCCTTGCATTACGCTTTAAGCTAAAAAGCCCAAGAAAGCAAAAAACAATATATAATATAACAATGCAATCTTTGGACCTAATGACAGAAAACCTAATAAGAGAATCTGTTAATGCAAGCACATCTGTGTTGGAAATAGATTTAAGAGAAGTAAAACCATTTAATATAAAAAAATTGGAGTTTTGCTACAGAGAAGGATACATACAAACACTAGACAATATACTAAGAATAAAAAAAGAACTTGCAGGTTAAAATGTATGGGTCGCACTCCTGGGCGACCCAAAATGCTAACCATAATTTTAAAGGCGACCGACGGTCGCCTTTAAAATTTAAAAAAATCGCTTAAAACGTTCAAAATCTAATAAAAAACACTTGAAAAAGTTTACATAAACGTATATAATATAAATGTATAAAAATATCAAAATATAATTACATTAAATTACAAAAATGTCATAAAAATGTAATTTTTCAACAATTCTTTTTAATCTATAAGTTTCCGTAAACAAATTTAAAAAGGATGTAGAATTTATAAAATTTAATAAGAAAACACATATTGACATTAGACGTCAAAAATGTGAGAATAATGCTATATAAATATATAATATATAGCAGAAATAAAAAAACAAAATCAGGAGGAAAAAACATGTTTAAAAATCTAAAAAAATCAAACGATGGAAAAATAAGCACAAAAGTGTTAGCAACATTTTTAGTTTTAACCTTAACCTTTTCAAATTTTGCACTACTTCGGATCATATCTGGGAAGTGGTTTAATTTCTTATGCAGCAAATGAACAAAACAAAATTACATTTGATGCAAAAATATTAGACGAAGGAGAAAAAGAAGTAAATAAAACAGACATAACATCTGAATTAAACTTGCGTTTGAACATAGCTGTAAAAGAGGGAAGTTTAAAAAACATAAAACTAAATCTTGAAAACTGCAACTTTAAACTAAAAGACGAAATTACAATAGACCAAATAAATGCAGGAGAAAACAAAGAATTAAACTTACCAATAGTAGCAAGAAACGATAACAAATTTAATTTAGATTTATTAAACATGGAAAGTAAAATAAAATTAACAGGTACATACTCAAACGATAACAAAACAGAAGAAATAAGCAAAGAAAAAAGCGTTTCACTAGAATGGAATTCAGAAAAACTTCAAACAATGGATGACGAAACTAGAAAAGCAACAAAAATATTAGAAAACAACATAATAACAAACAAAATATACACAATAGATGGAGAAGAAAAAAGAGTAGTACAAGTAAAAATAAAATCAGGAATAAAAGACAACATATATCCAATAGAAAAAACACAAATAACAGTAAACCCAATACAAATTGGAACAATGAATGAAGAAAAAGAATTTTTACAAGATAAAGAACTAAGAGCAGAAAAAGTTGAAGTAACAGCATACTCAACTATGGCAACAAACGGAAAAGACGGAGCAATAAGCTTTGGTACAGCAGAAGAAAACAAACTAGGTTCATGGCAATATGACAGCGAAAGTGGAAAAATAACAATAACAGTAAACAATAGCAAAGACGAAAACAACTGCGTAGAATGGGCAAAAAATGCAGTAGACGAATTTGTAGTTACATACATATTTGATAAAGAAGCTATATCAAATACATCAGCAATAAAAACAGAAGTAGAAAATAACATTAAACTTTACACAGACGAAACAGAACATAAAAAAACAGCAAGATACTGGGAAACAAATGCAGAAAAAGCTATGCTAGTAGAATTAGACATACAAGCTCCAGAAAAACTAAGCAAAAGAAACATTAAAACAGGAGTTGACTTTAACGAATATTGGACACTAAATATAAGTAGCACAAAAATAGGAGAAGACATATTAGCTGTTTCTCAAATAGACAATCTAAACATAGCAGACCAAGAAAACCCAAAACCAGTTACATATTATAATGCTACATATATAAATAAAGATGAGTTTATAGACATATTAGGAGAAGATGGAACAATAGACATAATAAATATAGAAACAGAAGAACAAATTGGAACAATAACAATAGACAGTGTAGCACCAAATAATGAAACACTACTTACAGAAGAATACCCAGAAGATGTAAGTCTAATAGGAATTCAAATTAGTAAGCCTATAAAAGCAGGAAAACTAAGAATAGCAAGTAGCAAAACATTAGACATTTCAAACGTAGAAGAATATGTTGCAGACATAGACAAAATAGAATCTTTAACAATTAATGCAATAGCAGGAGTTCAAGACAATGATGACTTTGTATATACAATACCAAGTAAAAAACAAATTACACTAGAAGCACCAAAAACAAATGCAGAATTAGGTTTAAACTTAGGAAAAGATAAAACAACATTACCAGTAGGGGAAGAAAACAAAGTTGACTTTACAGTTACATTATTAACAGAAGAAGACTCATGCAAACTATTTAACAACCCAGAAATAAAAATACGATTACCAGAAAACGTAAACGTTGTACAAGAAATTAAAAAAGAAAATGTAATTATTCAACATGCAAATGGATTAGAAATAGAATCTGTAAATGTGCAAACAATAGGAAATGAGTCTACATCAGGAGAAAGAAGTACAAATAAACAAATTGAAATAAAACTAAAAGGAAATCAAGAAGGATATGCAGAATTTGATGGACAAAATACAACAATAACATTTTCTGCAAATCTAAAAACACCAGAATTACTACCAACAAGTACAGGAGACATTAAATTAACAGTAGTAAATGGAAAAGAAGAAGCAAAAGATTCAGAACAAGTAACATTCTCAGCAGAAAAAGGAATAATACTTGCAAATAGTATCTCAAATTATAACGAAGCACAACCTGAAATAGTAGCAATAAAAGGAAACAGCAAAACAGGTTTATTAAGCGAGGAAAAATCAGCAATAGCACAAGTAACAGGAACAATAATAAACAACACAGGAAAAGACCTAGAAAATGTAGTAGTAACAGGAAACTTTGCAGAAGCAGGTTCTACAATAAATCCTACATTAAAAGAAGAAATAACAGCAGGAAATGCAACAGTAGAATACTCTGTAGATGGACAAACATTTGAAGCATACAACCCAGAAAAAGCAAGTGAATATAAAAGGTATAAAATAACATTTGCAAAACTAACAGATAAAACAGTAACAACATTTACATATAAAATTGAAATACCAGCAAACTTAGGTGCAAATAAATCTATGGAAAGTACATATACTGTCCACAATGGAACAGCAACAGTAATAGCTCCAAAAATAACATTAAAAACAAACCAAGCTGGTCAAGAGCCAGGAGACAATCCAAGCGATAATCCTGGAGACAATCCAGGAGATAATCCAGGGGACAATCCAGGAGGAGAAACACAAGACCCAGAATACAAATTGGAGTTAACATTAGAATCAAATATACCAACAACACAAACTTTAGTAGCAGAACAAGAAATTATATATACAATAAATGCAAAAAATGCTAACTCAAAAGAACACAGAATAATAATGCAAGGACAAATGCCAAAAGGATTAATAGTAGATAGCGCAACAGTAACAAACAATGGCGAAACAGAAGATATGGTATTACTTTCAGAAGAAGAATATTATAAAATCTTAGAGGTCCCTGCAAATGAAACAGCAAATATAACAATAAAAGCACATGTATATAAAAATGTAGATGTAACAGAAATAGAAACAAAAGCATCAGCAGTAATAAGACTTCCTAACGAGTCAGGTTTAATGGAAGATGAAGAAAAATGTTATGTTTCAGAAGTAGAAAAAGCTCTAAAACATAAAGTAAAAACAAATGTACCTTTAACAGATATAGAAATACCAGAAGAATTAACTTTAAAAATAGGAGAAAAGAAACAAATAGAAATTAAAAAAGTACCAGAAAATGCTTCAGAACAAAACTTTAAAATAGAGGTAGCAAACCCTGAGGTTGCTACAGTAACAAATAGCGGAGTAGTAGAAGGTATACAAAAAGGAAGTACAGTTATTTCTGTATATACAGAAAATAAAGAAATAAGCAAAACATGTAAAATAAACGTAGTAGACAATACACAAAAACCAGACGACCCAGAAGATCCAGCAGAAAAAACATACAGTATTTCTGGTACAGCATGGTTAGACAAAAATGAAGATGGAATAAAAGGCGAAAAAGAAAAATTGCTAAAAGGAATTTTAGTAAAAATAAAACAAATTAACAAAGATAACATTGCAGAATACCTAAAAGGTGAAGACGGAAAAGAAATAACAGCAATAACAGATAATGATGGTAAATATGAATTTAAAAACTTAAAAGCTGGAAAATATATAATAGAATTTGAGTACAACACAAAAACATACAAACTTACACCAGTAGTAAACAAAGACTCAGTTCCATCTGCACCTACAACAAACGAAGGAACAACAGTAACAACAGATACTTTAAACCTAGTTAGCAAAAATATAGAAAACATTAATATAGGTTTAGTGCTAAATGCAAAATTTGATTTAGAATTAAACAAATATATTACAAGAGTAGTAGTTCAAAACAATAGTGGAACAACAGAATACAAATACAATAACGAGCAATTAGCAAAAGTAGAAATAAAAGCAAAACAAATGGCAAGCTCAACAGTATTTGTAGAATATCAAATAGAAGTTAAAAACAACGGAGCTGTTCCAGGAACAGCAAGTGTAATAGCAGATTACTTACCAAAAGGACTAAAATTCAGCTCAGAAATGAACACAATTTGGTATCAAGGAACAGATGGAAACCTATACACAGAAGCGTTAAAAGATGTAACCATAGAACCAGGGGAATCAAAACAAGTTAAATTGATATTAACAAAAGCAATGACAGCAAATAACACTGGAACATTTACAAATGCGGCAGAAATATACGAAGACAAAAACGATTTTGGACTAGTAGATACAAACTCTACACCGGCAAATCAAGAACAAAAAGAAAATGATTATAGTACAGCAGAATTACTTATAAGTACAGCAACAGGTAGCCCAGCAATGTATATTGGAATAATAGTAGCAAGTATGCTTATATTAGGTGGAGGAATTTACCTAATAAATAAAAAAGTAATAAACAGAAAGAGCTTTATATAGGAGGGAGGAAAGAATATGAAAAAAAGTAACAGATTATTGATAAAAATAGGACTAATATTTATATCTTTATGCTTCCTATGTATGTTATGCCGAAATGTTGTTTCAGCTACTACAACACCAGAACTTGCCATAGGCGAAACAGTAAAAACTAATAACGAATTGTGGGAAAAGACAAAAAGTCACGGAGGGCTGGACATATATTGTATTCAGCCACATGCAAGTTTTAAAGGTGGAAATTACAAAGTTAAAGAAAAATGGGAAATTGAAGGAGATATTGTAAAATATAATGGTTCTATTGTAGCAGATACTAACAAAAAGAAATCAGCCTTTATTAGAGCTTATATTTTATCAGAGAAAGACCCAGAAGAGCAAAAAAGATTAGAAGAAGCATTTAAAATCTGTAGAAGTTGGGATTCAAATTCACAACGTGTTATAAAAAATGGAATTTATGATGTCCTATCTTATAAACAGGAAGCCTTTTGGATGTCAGAAGGAAAAGGCTTTTGGAGAAATAACGGATCTAAATTAGAATATTATTGGGACCTTGTTGGAGATGGTCAAAAGTCAAAGTTTGGTATTAGCCGTATAAGCCGGTAATAAATATAAATTCCTTCGGAAGTAATGAAGGGTACCACGAAGGAGTAGGAGAAAATAATGCTACAACTGGCTTAAGTCCTTTTGGAGATGGAAATGATTATTATAAAAAGGCATACAATTTATATGTTGAAGCAAAAAAGTTTGCTGAAAACCATGCAGTGGATGTTAAATATTCTGGAAACAAAAATTTAGATTATAAAGATTCAGCTTATATCATAATCGGAACTTATAAAATTGAATACAATAGCGAGAATGTTATAATTAATAAGAATAGCTTTACAGCAATAGACAATTCAAATAAAGACATTAGCGATTCGATTATACTAGATTGGAATGGTAATAGAGTAACAATAAAAGTAAAAAAAGATAAAATGCCAAGTAGTATCAAAGAGATAAAATTTAATTATACTATAAAAACAATATTAACAGCAAAATATTATGTCCTTATTAGAAATGACAGTCAAAATGTAGTTGTCGGAGGAGGAACTAGGGACCAAGGAAATGGATCATTAACAATACCAATTGATGTAAACCTTATCCCTCCTGTACAAGTTGAGCTAGACAAAGTAGATACTGCTGGAGCAGCAGTTAGTGGTGCTAAATTCAGCATAGAATACAGCAATGGATTAAAAGGAGAGACAAAAACAGTTGGAACAGATGGAAAAATAAAATTTTCACAAGTACAACCAACTAGCCCAGACTCATTTACAGCAACAATCAAAGAAACAAGTACACCATCAGGATATAAAATGCTAGAAAAACCAATAGAATTAAAATTTACTTATGATTCAAATAACGCAGTATGGAAAGTTGAAAAAACAAGTGGACCAGACGAAAAAGTAACAATAGGAACAGTTACTAAGGACAACAAATCAGGAACTGTAAAAATTCCTATAAAAGTAGAAAACAAATCAATAATAGAAAAATTAACATTATTAAAAACTTCATCAGTAGGTGGAGGAAAAGTTGAAGGAGCAAAATTCAAATTAACATTAACAAATGTTGCAAGTATAAAGAACCATCAAATACCAGAAGCAGGGGAAGTAACAATAATTGAAACAACAAATTCAAATGGAAATCTTGTATTAGAAGACATTGAAATAAAAAATTTAAATGAACCAGTAGTAATTACAATAGAAGAAATAGAAGCACCAGTAGGTTACAAAAAAATTGAAGGAACAATAACAGTAACACTAAAAAGAGAGGGAAATGGATATAATATATCTGAAACAAAAAAAGATTCAACTGTTACTGATGATGAGTTTAAAGCAGGAAAAGTAACATTAAAAAATCACGAATTAGAATTAAACATTAAAGATATTCCTGTAATGAACCTAGGTGGAATAGTTTGGACAGAGAAGATACAAACAGATAAAGCAACAGCTGAAATAAATAATCAATATGATGGCGAAAATCAGGACGAAGCTTTAGCTGGTATAAAGGTAACCTTATATAAAAACGGAAAAAAAGTTGCAGAAACAACTTCATCAGATGGAAATCAAAAGGCAACATACACGGATCATAAGGGAAATAAAGTAGAAGTAAACCTAGCAAAAGGTGAGTATATGTTTACAGATATAACAGCGGGTGATGACTATTACGTAGTATTTGAATATGATGGAATCAAATACCAAGCAATGACAAATAGTAAAGAACAAGCATATACAACAAAAGCAAGAGATACAAAAATAGCTGAAGAACCTAACCGTAAAGATTTTAATGCTAATACAAAAGAAATATCTGGTACTGGTGAAGTAGATAAAAGCAAAACTGATACTGGATGGATTATAGAATATGATTTAGATAATAACAGTACACCTAATAAAGCAATATATAAAAATATAAAAAATGAAAATGGTGAGCTACAATATGTAGAAGGCAAAACATATACATATTTGAGTAAGACAGAAGATTGGATGGGTACATGGAATACAGATGGAACAATAAACAAATCTCATTATGCATTTAATATAAACTGTGGATTAAGCAAAAAATTATTTGATTTAAGTTTAGGAACAGATGTAAAAGATGCAACAGTAACAATAAATGGTAACCAAACAACATATACGTATGACCAAATACTAGATGGAAAGTTAGATGCAGCATTAAATAGACCAAGTAGCGAGAAGAATATAGACTACAACTTATATTTGGCTGTTTCAGACTATAATTACAGAATTGCGGATTATAAAGTACCAGGAGAAGGTTCTATCGAAAATAAATATGATGCTGAAGCATTAAATAAAGAACAAATAGATTCAGCAAAAAAAGATTCAGAGCTAGAAGTATATGTTACATATAGAATAGAACTAAAAAATCAAAGTACACAACATGATGCAAAAGTAAACTTGGTGGAATATCATTTTGATGAACATTACCAGTATGTAAGCATAAAAAATGCAACTGCAGAAAAAGACCCAAATGCTAGGGTATTATATATAACTCCTGATGAAGGAATAGAGGCTGGAAGAACACTACTACCAAATATAGAAATAACATTTAAAGTATTACCAGACGGAAAAGGAAATAAATGTGTGCTTGGTGAAGACTATTTAAATCAAGCAGAAATAATATCATATACTACTGGTGGTGGACTTGTAGATGAAGACTCAGCACCAGGAAATGCTTTCTTGGAAGAAGGAAAAGTTAGATATGAAGACGACACAGACGAAGCAAACGGAATACAAATAAAATTAAAAGAAAATGCAGAAAGAAGTATTTCTGGAAAAGTATTTGATGATGATGATACTAGCGATAAAGGCATTAATGATGTAATAGTTCAACTTATAGAACTTGTAGAAATTAATAACAAACAATACGAATACATTTGGCAAGAAACAGTAGCTGGAATCAAAAATGAAAAAAATAAAAATCGTACAGTAAAAACAACAGCAAGAAATGGATATGAAGGGGAAAGTTACAGCGTTACAAATGAGGATGGCGAATATAAATTTACACAAGGAATTATCCCAGGAAATTACATAGTAAGATTTATATATGGTGATGGAAGTACTTACGATATAACAGATAACACATTAAAATATAACGGTGAAGACTACAAATCTACTTATGTTAATTATAACTATAATGAAAAATGGTACAACAATACATCTCTAAATGGAGAAAACTCAAAAGCAGTAGATAACGAAGCAAGAAGATTAAGAGTAATGAGCTATGCAGTAGATGTAGATGGTAAAAAAGGCGCTGAATTAGCTAAATTAGATGGAGCTACAAATGCAGAAGGTTTAAAAGATGTATTAGCAAACACTTGGATGTGTGCAGAAACATTAAAAATAAAAATGCCAGTAGATGCAGATGCAAAAGAAAATACAAATGCTGACACAACAGTAGCTGATGGAAGTAATCCAAATGTTGGAAATACTCAATTCGCAAACGTAAACTTTGGCTTAATGGAAAGACCTAAAACAAAATTAGTATTAGAAAAATACATAACAGGATTAACAGTAAAACCAGTAGCGAGCGGAGTAAACTTAATAGCAAATGCAACAGCAAACATTAACGACATACTTGAAGCAAAAGCTGGCGATACAATAAAATTAGAAGGACAACAAGATGGACTATTTGCAACAAAATCAGGAAGAGAAAATAGAGGATTATGGTACTTACAAACAGATACAACAGAATTAGCACAAGGCGCAGACGCATACATAACATATACGTATGTAATTAAAAACGAAGGTGACGAAGATTACTTAAACAAAGATTTAATTAGCTACTATGGAGCAGTAGAAGCAAAAGAGTACGCACAAAGACTTTTAAATTTAGAGAGAGAAGTAAAAAAGGCTAAAAAGCAAGTAGCCTATACAAACGGAACATACATTTCAGATTTCTATTATACAGGAAAAAAAGGTGGAAATGATGAAAAAGTTTTAGCATCAGTAGAGCAAATCCAAGAAGCATTAAACCCAAAAGTAAAATTTGTAAACAGCACAACAGACTTTACTAAAGCTGATAGAAATGATGGTAATAAGTATCCTTACTATAATAGAGACGGAGAATTACAAGAAGATAATAACAACATTAAAGAAATAATAACAAGCAAAGAAGAAACAAGCAAAAAATTATTGCAGACAGGTAAAACATTAAAAGAAATAAATAATAAGAATGAGAAAAAAGACTTTATTAATAATACTATGGATACTTCTAAAAAGCTTGTAGTTTCAGTAGGCTTATCAGCATCAGAAATAGAAAATGGTGGAGTATATGATAG
>ULRB01071480.1_pt1 | contig 10935 bp, 8 predicted proteins | sample 1955051 | NCBI WGS metagenome assembly ULRB01 (sample SAMEA4835671, study PRJEB28245) | human gut metagenome | biome: gut microbiome; material: fecal sample | place: Denmark | collected 2008 | reverse complement strand
CAGCCGTTGCACTGCCGTTAGCACTTGCTTTCGGTGTAAGCTCAGGTGCAGATGCCGCCGCAGGACTTGTAACTGCTATTTTTGCAGGAATTTTCATCGGCGTATTTTCAGGTGCATCATATCAGATTTCAGGCCCTACAGGAGCTATGTCTGCAATTCTTCTGACTCTTTCCGTAAAATACGGCATACAGGGAGTTCTCCTTGCAGGTTTTATTTCAGGAGCAATTCTTGTTATAGCGGCAGTTCTTAAAATCGGCAGACTTGTTTCATACATTCCCGCACCTGTTATTACAGGCTTTACTTCAGGTATCGCAATCATAATTGCACTCGGACAAATAGATAACTTTTTCGGTACAAAATCAGAGGGCAGTGACGCCGTAGAAAAACTTATTTCCTATGGCAGACTGGGATTTTCACCTAATTGGACTGCTGTGCTTTTCGGAGCAATCGTAGTAGCAATTATGATTGTATATCCGAAAAAACTGGCGGCATTTATACCGTCATCATTGGCGTCCATAATAATTGTACTTATTATAAATATGGTTATGTTCCCTGACGAACCCAAGGTTGCAGAGGTTGGGGCAATTCCAAAACGACTTTTTACAGATGAAGCTCTTATTAAAAAAGGTTTTGATTTAAGCAATATAAAAAATCTTATAGCTCCTGCTGTTTCAATAGCCGCACTTGGCATGATTGAAAGCCTTTTATGCGGTGCAAGTGCAGGAAAAATGAAGAACGAGAAAATTGATGCAGGCAGAGAGCTTGTAGCTCAGGGCATAGGAAATATGATTATTCCTCTTTTTGGCGGAGTTCCTGCTACTGCCGCAATTGCAAGAACCTCAGTTGCTATAAAATCAGGCGGACAGACCAGACTTGTAAGCGTATTTCATTCTGTAGCTCTTATTCTTTCAATGTTTCTGCTTGGCGGAGTTATGTCAAGAATACCGCTTTCAGCTCTTGCAGGTGTACTTATGGTAACAGCATGGAGAATGAACGAATGGAGTGCAATAAAGCAAATATTCGGCAAGCATTTAAAGGAATCAAGATTTCAGTTTGCAGTAACAATGGCTGCAACCGTAGTATTTGACCTCACAATTGCAATTGTTGCAGGAGTAGTTGCTGCAATGCTCATATTTATTTTAAAGAGCAGCAAGCTTGAAGTTGCAGTAAGCGGTGTTGATACTGATAAACTGACTGATAAAGGCGTTTCGGGAGATCATACGGGAACAAGGGTAATATATCTTTCAGGTCCGCTTTTCTTTGGTACACAGGATATTTTAACATTAAAACTGCAGGAGATAGGAAAAGCATCAGCAATTGTACTTTCCATGAGAGGCGTTCCTAATATTGATGACAGTGCCATAAACGAGCTGGATATGATTTACCGTGAACTTAAACAAAAAAGTGTAAATATGGTATTCTGCGGAGTATGCCGCACCGTTATGGGTAAAATGGAACAGGCAGGCTTTGTTGAAAAAATAGGTTCAGGGCATTTCTACTGGGACGCTGTTGAAGCGTTAAAAGGAATTGAAAGTACAGAAGAATTATTATCAGCGTAATTTTTGGTATGGTCTGACTGTCAAAAAATTATAATTAAGCTAAAAAGGGTTTACTAACACTTTGGCATAGTCCAGAGGCAGAGCATTTGGTGGGACGTGAGGCAAAGCCACACATAAAGCGTTTAAGGTAACACCGCATATGGTGAATTTATAAAGAATAGAATAAAGGAACGCTCTCTCTTGCAGAGCGTTCCCTCTTAAAAAACAGTCCGGTGAAATGTTTTTTAATTCACCCTTTGCAGAGCGCCCTGCGGCTGTTTGTGGGACGCTGTCCCACACTCTGCAAGGGCTTTCAGCCCTTGACCTGACCAAAGGGTTAGCAAACCCTTTGGAAACCCCTTTTCAGTATTCCTTGTAAATTATTATGTTCACATAATACCCAAATGCTCAAACAGAATTTTTACTCCTATTAAAATAAGGATAATCCCCCCGGCAAGCTCTGCTTTTGTTTTAAATTTACTGCCAAACCTGTTGCCTATATGTACTCCGATAAAGGAAAGTATAAATGTTGAAATACCTATAATCGAAACAGAACCGATTATATTTGCTTTCAAAAACGCAAAGGTAATTCCAACAGCAAGAGCATCAATACTGGTGGCAATCGCCATTAAAAGAAGCTCCTTAACATCAAGGTTTTCAGCTGTTTCATCATCACCGCACTTTAATGCTTCAACAATCATTTTTCCTCCGAGAAATGCAAGAAGTCCGAATGCAGCCCAATGGTCGAACGAGATAATGTAACTTTCAAACTGTCTGCCGAGAACCCAGCCTATAAGCGGCATAACTGCCTGAAAGCTTCCGAAAAAAAGTCCTATAACTACGGCATCAGCCTTGTTTACTTTCTGCATATTTAGTCCTTTGCAGATTGAAACGGCAAAAGCGTCCATAGAAAGACCTATGCCGATTAATAAGATTTCAATAAATCCCATGTTTTCCTCCGTTTGTTTGTTTTAAATAATATATGCAATTCCATGTTGAAAAATACTTCGTGCGGTTCTATTGTGCTGAATATTGATATGTGATATAATTATTTAAGTCAACACCACACAAATATTATAAGGTGTTGACTTATTATTTAACAACGAAAGAGGACAACATATGAAAATAAAAGTAAATAATACAACTAAAATCAGCAAATTTGCATTTCTGTTAATTCTGATAATTCAGGTTTGCTGCCTTTTTTATTTCAATTTTACAAGTTCTGAAGACTTTTTAGACTTTGATTCTTCACTCGCGCTCCGTCATGCAGTTGAAATGTTGAGAAATCACACTATCTTTTTGCCTGATTTTAACCATACATCATCTCTTGAAATAGATTGTGCTTCATTTTTTGCTGCACCGATTTTTCTTTTAACCGGCAACATTTCATTGGCATATGGAATATCTCATGCGGTATTAATTCTGCTTACCATTTACATTGCCAACGAAACCATGAAGCTTTGGAATGTAGATACAGATGTAAGATGCATCACTCTTTCAATCATTTTAACTCCATATTCTGTTGGACAGCTTGAATATATAAATATGCTCTTTATTTCAGCAGGACAATATATTTTCCGCATACTTACACTATTTTTTATCTTTTATTTTCTCGAAGTTGACATTAAAACCACCTCCAAGAAAAAACTTGCAGCTCTGTTGGTTATATTTGCGGTTATTTTGACTATTACTGCAATTTCATGCGGTATTTATGCGTTAATCGTTATCGCACCATTCTGTCTGGCTCATTTCATAGATTGGATAAATCAGCAGAAAATAAAAATTTCAGACTTTAAAACCATATTTCTGGCTGCAAGCTCGCTTATAGCTGTTATATGTGCTTTGATTCATAATCGAAATATCGAAAACGTAAATAACCGTGGACAAGTTCTCTGCACATATGACGATTTTTCATCTAATTTCCTTGGCTGTTTTACCGGCTTGTTTACTTTTTTAGGAGCAATTCCAAGATACAAAAATATTTCTGTATTCAGCCTTTTCGGAATCGCCACAATAACAAAAATGATATTTGTGGTTGCAGCTATATGTATGGTTATATGGGGAATAAAAAAATGCAGACTCAGCAAGTCCAAACCGCTTAACTATGGATTTTGGTGTATATTATGCCACCTTTTTATATTAATAGTAACAAGCTCACATTATAGTGTTCATATTTTTGAAAACAGATACCATATCATATGGATAGAAGCGTTTTTCCTTATTTTCGGATTATGTCTGAACTTCTTTAAACATAATGAAAAAAATCTTTACCTTAAAAACTTTATTTTTATAGCAATTTTCCTTTCTATATCTATAATAAATTACGATGGATTTACAAATATTCGTAATTATACGAAAATAAATTCTGATAGTATAAGCGGACAAATTATTACAATAGCAAACGAACAGGACATTAACACTGTTTTGATTTACGGCGTTAAAAACGGAGGTACTGTTTCACATATTATCCGTGCAAAAGATCCTGATATAAACGGATTTAATATAGACGATGATTTTAAAAGTGCAGAAACTCTGGACTTCTACAAAAATGCTGTTACTGCCGAGAAACTTGGCAAAACAAACTTGCTTTTCACTAAAAAAGATAAATTTAAGGAGTTGCCTGAAAGCATCAGGAGCAAATACGTTTATCAGGGTGAAATAAACGAAATTTCATATTATCGTACAGACGATAATCCATGCGGATTTTAAGGCAATACCGCACGAAGCTTGTGCGGTATTGCCTTAATTCATACATGAAACGAAATTTGAGCCATGTGATTCTAAGGAGGATCAGGATGGAAAATACAAAAAAATTTATAAAGGGCGGGTTGGCAGGACTTGCTATATGGTGTATAATAACACTGTTTGATGCAATTGATGAATATCTGATTGACACTGAAAGCTTGCTTGGATTGATAATGTGTATTGTAACACCAATTGGAATGGCATTATTATACATCGTATATTACTTAAAAAAGAAACCGCTACGTCTGGAAATATTGATGTGGTTTTCAGGTTTTTTATTAATTGGAATTGTATTAGGATTTATTATATGTAATAGCGTGAATTATCATAAGTACATAATAGACACTTCATGTCATAGGTGTACACTTTTATGCCTAAACGGTATTGAGTATTATATTTACGCTTTTTCTACAATAGGTGGATTTACTCTGATAAGTATTATTTTTCATGTCATATATGCAATTGTAAAACACTTTAGACGAACACTAAAGCCTGAGAAGAATTAAATCCTCTCAGGCTTGATTTTATAATTTTTTATTCAACTGCCTTAAATGCAGCATCAAGTGCGGCAATAAGATCATCAGCATTTTCAATACCGATTGAAAGACGAATAGTGTTCGGCTTAATGCCCTGGTCAAGCAGTTCAGCCTCGGTAAGCTGTGAATGTGTTGTGCTTGCAGGGTGAATTACCAGCGATTTAACGTCCGCAACATTTGCAAGAAGTGAGAAAATAGCAAGATTATCAATAAATTTCTTTGCTGTTTCAGCGTTACCTTTAATTTCAAATGTGAAAATCGAACCGCCGCCGTTCGGAAAATACTTTTTATAAAGCTTATGACTTGACTCTGTTGGCAGTGACGGGTGATGAACAGCCTCAACCTGCGGATGCTTGGAAAGAAAATCTACAATTTTCAGTGCATTTTCAACGTGACGTTCTACACGAAGTGAAAGAGTTTCAAGTCCCTGCAAAAAGAGGAAAGCATGGAACGGTGATAGAGTTGAACCTGTATCACGAAGAAGAATTGCTCTGATATATGTTACAAATGCAGCTCCTTTTGCGGCATCAGCGAATGAAATTCCATGATAGCTGGGGTTAGGTTCTGAAATCCATGGGTACTTTCCTGATGACTTCCAGTCAAAATTGCCGGATTCAACTATAACTCCGCCGATTGCAGTTCCATGACCGCCGATAAATTTCGTAGCCGAATGAATTACAATATCTGCACCATATTCAATTGGACGAACAAGATATGGAGTTGCAAATGTTGAGTCAACAACAAGCGGAATGTTATGTTTATGTGCAATTTTTGCTATTTCTTCAATGTCAGCAATGTTTGAATTCGGATTTCCAAGGGTTTCAATAAATATTGCTTTGGTATTATCCTGAATTGCAGCTTCAAATGAACCTTCAATTTCAGGGTCAACAAAGGTTGCTGTAATTCCTGATGAAAGCGGCAGAGTATGTGCCAAAAGATTATATGTTCCGCCGTAAATTGTCTTTGATGCAACTATATGTTCACCGCTTTTTGCAAGTGCGGCAATAGTATAGTTGATTGCAGCAGCTCCCGATGCTACTGCAAGTGCAGCCGAACCACCCTCAAGTGAGGCAATTCTCTCCTCAAAAACACTTTGTGTAGGATTTGTAAGTCTGCCATAGATGTTGCCTGCATCACGAAGTCCAAATCGGTCAGCGGCATGCTGAGAATCATGGAAAACGTATGCTGTTGTTGCATAAATCGGAACAGCTCTTGAATCTGTTGCGGGGTCCGCCTGTTCCTGACCAATGTGTATCTGACGTGTTTCAAAGTTCCATGTTTTTGAATTTTTAATATCACTCATTTTATTTTCCTCCTATTAATCCTCATTTTATATTCTGTATTTCTTCCATGACTATATCTTATCACACATCACGCTTTCTGTCCAATACGAGAAAACAATTATTACTTATAGAAAATACCTATAAGATTAATAGGATATAAAAAAGTTTCCAATGAATCAGAAAATCCTTTGGAAACCCTTTTATTATATTATAGGTAATACTGCACAAGCTTTGTGCGATATTGACTATACTTTTAATCATCAACAGATGGTGTCAATGAGTCATTGCAGATTTGCCTTAAACTCATTAAATCAAATGAATCTACCAAACCGTCACCATTTACATCAGCACTTTCTGATGTCAGCTTGGTTTTATTTAAAATATGGTCATTTAAAAGTTCAGCGTCCAACAGGTCAACATATCCGTCATTATTCACATCACCTTTAGTTATATCCCCACCTTGTGATGTATAAACATTTTTATACATGGTTTCAGCCCATACTCTGCGCATTTCTTCATATCCCTCTGAATTCGGGTGAACACCGTCAGAACTCAGCCAATCAGGATTTTCTCTCAAATATGCATCAAAGTCAGGTCCTTTAACAACCTGAGGATATTCTGAGTAAATTTTATCTATCATAGCATTGTAATCATCAAGATAAGTATTTATGCCTGTTTCCTTAGCATACGGAATTTTAGGAAGTACAGGAACTTTTCCTGATTTTATTATTGCTTCAATCATATAAACAGTGTTTTCATAATATTTTTCTGCACCTGTCTGATTGCCCCATGCGTCATTTGTACCGTAAGCAATGCTTACATACTTTCCGGGATATGTTGAAAGCCAACGGTCGATATTATTTTTTCCGTCTGTACTTGTAATTCCGCCTATACCACCGTTTTCCTGAATTGGAAAGTATCTGCTGTCAAGACGATTCATAAAGGTCGCAAAACCTGTTCCATAACAGTTATTCATGCCACCTGCGGTAATTGAGTCACCGAAAAAAAGCCAGCTGTCAGAAATTCCGTCAGAAACATTGTGAATATCAAAGTTCACACTTGCTGTTCCACCCTCTTTTCCGTCTGCTTTGGATATATTCATACGAATCCAGTTATAGCCATCCATATCAACTATATGCTGACGTGAGCTTAATGTGTTGTCCTCAACAGTTTCAACAACTATCCAGCCGTCTGTAGGATATTCGCCTCCCTCAGCAGCATTTACTTCTATTGTATAGTCACTTGGTTCTGAATTGCGGGAAACATAATTTCCTATAATATCATAGCTGCTTGTGTTGTACCATACGGCATCAACAACCTTTCTTTGTTCCTCAGGAACTGCTGAAAGGTCATAGGCAAGATAATCGGGAGTCTGTCCGAACCAAAATGAGAAATAATGTTCATCATTCGCAGCAGATGCAGTGGCAGGATTTTTTCCCGAATATGCCGGACAGCTGCGGCTTATTACAGGGTTGGATACCATCTGTGCAGTTGTATTTAATGTATTTGAATTAAATGTAATCACACTTGATGCAGCTGTCAAAGCACACGCTACAGACAATATGGATTTTTTTAGTCCCTTCATATTTACACACCTCAAGATTTTATTCAAGCAATACTGCATAATTTTTGTGCAGTATTGCTTTGAAACATTAGAAATTGTACCTATACGAAAATTATAACACATATTTCCTTCAGTTACAACATTTAAGCTTTAAATTTAAAATTTAATTTACACTTTGCTTAATTTATAGCAATAAGATTATTTTATTTTTTTAAAACTCTTGACAGCTAATCTTCGTTAGCTTATAATAAAGCTAACGAAGATTAGCTATGAGGTGAATTTATGAATACCAAGAAAAGAATACTTGACGTAGCACTGACTTTGTTTTCTGAAAAAGGTTATGCAAATGTGTTTGTTGCGGATATTGCCAAGGCCGTCGGTATAAAAGCACCGTCCCTTTACAAGCACTACAAAAGCAAACAGGATATTTTCAATACCATTCTTGATGAAATGAAAAACAGATACGACATGCAGGCGTCAATGCTTAATATGAATGGAAATAGCGCTGCTGCCGATGCTGAGATTTTTGCCGGTGTCTCTGAAGATAACCTTGTAAAAATGGGTATGGGACTTTTTATGTATTTTCTTCATGACGACTATGTCCGCAAATTCAGAAAAATGCTTACAGTCGAGCAGTTTAATAATCCTGAACTTGCCGAGCTTTTTACAAAGCAATATGCTGATGACCCTTTGTCTTACCAGTCGGCGATGTTTTCGGTGCTTTCAGGCAGCGGCGTTCTCAAAAAAGAAAACCCGAATGTAATGGCGTTGCAGTTTTATGCACCTATATTTATGCTGCTTACACTGTGTGACAGAGAGCCGCACAGAGAAACAGAGCTTACGGCATTACTAGAACAACACATCAGACAATTATCACAGCTTTACAATAGGGAGGAAAAGAAATGAAAATCGTTTTAATTCACGGACAAAATCACAAGGGAAGTTCATATACAATCGGCAGAAAAATCGCCGACAAGATATCGTGTGAAAAAGATATAACAGAGTTTTTTCTGCCCAGGGATTTGAATCATTTCTGCATAGGGCTGTTATAACTGTGTTGAAGATGAAGAAAAGTGTCCATATTATTCCGAAAAGCATAGAATTATGGAGGAAGTCGAAAAAGCCGACATTCTGATTTTCACAACACCTACTTACTGCTTAAGAGCTTCTGCACCAATGAAGTCCTTTATCGACCTTACCTTTACATACTGGATGTCGCACAAGCCAAGAAAATGTATGTTTAAGAAAAGGGCAGTTGTTGTGTCAACAGCGGCAGACGTGGGATCAGGCTCTGCTATCAAGTACATTTCAACAGCACTTGGATATTGGGGCGTTTCGGATATCATAAAATATGGTATAAGCGTTCACGCAATGAACTGGGATATGATTTCTGAAAAAAATAAGTCTAAAATTGAAAAAACTACTGATAAAATCGCAAAGGAACTTTCAAGAACACCTAAGCCAAAAGTCAGCATAAAGACAAAAGCGTTATTCGGCATTATGCGTATGATACAGGTAAAGGGAATGGGTTCAAGCGAAGTTGAGAAGAATTACTGGGAGAAAAACGGCTGGCTCAGCAAGGAACGTCCTTGGAAATAATATAACAATTGAACAGTATAAAATGATGCTGACAAGTTATCAGCATCTTCTTCCGATAGTATTAAAAGCCATTAAAGAGTTGAATAAATAAAAAGAGCTATCCGATTTCATAAAATCAGATAGCTCTAAATTTTTATAACAATTCAAATGTTGCCATGATAACAGGCTGATAACGGATTTGGGCGTGTTTATACCCTATTTTTCGAGGATTGGTATTATTCCCACTCGCAACCACAAAACCGACCTTAAACGATTTTGCTTTGGCATAGTGGCACAAATGATTTGGGGTATGAAAAAATAACCGTGTAAACGCAATAATCGCCAAAATTCTGACCATACTAAAGATGCAGTCCAAACAGGGCAACGCTGAGGAGCGCCCCGACGTAGGCTGCGGAATAAAACGGTGAAGAGCAGTGACAGAAATGTTGCTGCTTTTCTTCATCTTCACTGGATATTCCCAAAGCGGATAAACCTCGGGAGTTTGAGGGTGGAACCCTCATCAGCCGTCAGGCTGTAAACCTGTCCTCAAAGAAAATCGCAAGCTGGGAATACGCAAGTCCCCAGTCACGAACAGGCATTGTCCACTTCTTTGAGATCTCTTTTACGCTCATATAAATGATTTTTCTGATCGAATCATCAGTCGGAAAAATCGCCTTGGATTTGGTGAATTTTCTGACCATTCTGTGGTAGCTTTCGACTGCATTCGTTGTATATATTATCTTTCGTATCTCTTGCGGGTATTCAAAGAAAGTAGTCAGTTCTGACCAATTTTTGTCCCATGATTTTAAGATGTTGGGATACTTTTTATTCCATTTTTCACGGAACTCTTCCTTTGCATATTCTGCATCATCAAGATTGACCGCACCATAGATCTTCTTGAGGTCTGCACACACTGCTTTTCTGTCTTTGTATGGCACAAATTTGCAGCTGTTTCTTATCTGATGAACGATACAGAGCTGATTTTTTATCCTTGGAAATATTGTATTTATTGCGTCACAAAGTCCTGTCAAATTGTCATGACAAGCTATGAAAATGTCCGTAACACCGCGGTTTTTCAGGTCTGAGCATATACTTGCGTAGAAGCTTGCGGATTCATTTTCGGATATCCATGTCCCGAGTATCTCTTTCTGTCCCTCCATGTTTATGCCAAGCACGGAGTACACGCATTTGCTGATGATCTTGTTGTCTTTTCTTGAATTGAAAACAATTCCGTCAAAGAAAACTACGGGGTATATTTTGTCAAGAGGACGGTTCTGCCAGTCATTTACCTCAGGAAGAATTTTGTCGGTTATGCGTGAAACAAGTCCCTGAGAAATTTCTGCACCATAGATTTCTCTTAGGGTATCTTCAATGTCACGTTGGGACATTCCCTTTGCGTACATTGCCATGATTTTCTGTTCAATTTCATCTGTGTGAGTCTGTCTTTTTTCGATGACTTTAGGCTCAAATTCACCATCGCAGTCACGGGGTACGGATATTTCGCATTCGCCGTAATCGCTGGTGATAGTTTTCTTGCCATAACCGTTTCTGCTGTTGCCGGAATTGTTGCCGAGAACAGAGTTTTTCTCATATCCGAGATGTTCGTCCATCTCAGCTTCAAGCATCTGCTCAATCGTTCCTGCAAACAATTTTTTCAGCTTTGCCTGAATATCTCCTGTGCTTTCACAGTC
>ULRB01007742.1_pt1 | contig 10958 bp, 6 predicted proteins | sample 1955051 | NCBI WGS metagenome assembly ULRB01 (sample SAMEA4835671, study PRJEB28245) | human gut metagenome | biome: gut microbiome; material: fecal sample | place: Denmark | collected 2008 | reverse complement strand
GTGGGGCGCCGACCGCATCAGCTGGTACAACACGGTCAGCTCCTCGGCGAACGAGCGGCAGGCGAACGAGAGCGGCGTGACCTATTACTACCTCGTGCTCGGCTGCGACGCGGCCTGAGGCGGGAAAACGGCAAAAAAAGAAGACCCCTGAGGGGGGTCTTCTTTTTTATTGCGCGAATGGGAGATTAGTTGTTACCAGCCTCTTCCGGCATGACCTGCACAGCGTACTGCGTCGTGGTCTTGCCGTCACCGGAGGTAACGATAATGAACAGGTCATTGGCCGTCTCAGTGGTCAGATTGCCCTCGAACACATCACCGATGCGGGTGTTGTACACGTCAGAAACATTCTGGAAGATAGAGCCCTGAGCCTGAGCCTTGATCTCCTTCACGAGCTGCTCAGCACTCACGTTGCCGCCAGCAAGCTCAACAATGATGGTGTGGTAATCGCTACCGGGGTTCGTGTAGACGCTGAAGGTCTGGCTCTCCTTGTCGAAGTGGAAATCATCCTCTACCAGCTTAGCGTTTGCATAAGCGGGCTGATTCTTGGTGGTGATTTCGATGGGGCCGGTGACAACGTCATCGGAGCTGATGACAGCCTTGCTGACCTTGGTACCCTTCACAGCATCGAAGTCCTTGATTTCCTTGCCGTCGAGATCATAGTAAGTGATATCAAGATTCTCAACGTCCTCATCATCACTCATCTTGGCCGTATCGATCATCTCGTACTCCTTGAGATCAACAGTGACGTTGTTGAAGTCCTTGAGCCAATACTCAACGTCCTTGGTCTCCTTGCCGTTGACAGTGACGGGAACGTTGATGAAGAGATCATAGACAGCGAGAGCATCATAGGTATAGTCGGTCTTGTGCTTGGTCTCATCGATCTGAATGAAGAGGATGCTCTGCTCAGTCAGATCCTTGGTCGTCCATTCCTGCTCAACCTCGCCCTTGGTGAAGCTGCCCTCATACTTGGCGATGATAGCATCATCGAGGTTGAACCACAGGCCGTCATTCGTACGGATGCGCTTGTTGGCGCCGTCGAGCTGAGTAACCGCGTAAGTGTTGTACTTATCGTTCACAGCCCAGATCCAGTCGGAGCTCATGGTGATCTCATACAGGCCGACAACGGGGATGCGGTGGCCGTTAGCTTCCCAATCCTCGGGGATGTAGAGGTCGATCTCTACTTCCTCAAGCTTGTCATCCACGAGCTCAAGAGCCTTGAAGGTGGTGTAGGGCTTGCCATCGTTCCACTTGGTCTTGTAGCCCTCAACATCATAGAGGAAGACGGTGCGGGTGGTGAGTTCGTAAGCGTAGACATAGATCATGTCAACGTAACCGTCAACGATGGTGAACTGGACGTTATAGCCCTTGAAGCTGGGGAGCTTCTCAAAGCCGGTGTACTGGGCGAAGGTGCCCTTCGGGGAATCCTTGGTCTGGAGCAGGATCTTGCTGTCCTTGCTCAGCTGCAGGCGCTCGCCATCAACGGTGATGTACTTGTCGCCGCTGCTGTAGGAGGCCTCTTCACCGCGGTAGAAGCGGGACTCATCGAGCGTGTAAGCGCCGTCCTTGTCAACGGTGTAGGAGTAGACGGTGCGATAGTAGTAGTCGTTCTTCTTAGCGGCAGATTCAAAGTCACCAGCGTCATCACCGACAACCTTGTTAATGGTGACGTCAGTCTTGCTCTCGCCGTCGAAGAAGTACAAATCACCGAAAGCGGTGTCAACGCCCTTCACGGTATCCGTGTAGAGAGTGTCGAGAACAGCGTAGTTGGAGGCCAGCTCCTCAGCACCGATGACGTTGCCATAGGTGTCGAAGTAGAAGGTGTAGGTCTTACCAAGAGTCAGCTCCTCGGGCTGATACTCGGCGGTGTGGTTGATCTTGACGTCTTCCTTGTCAAGCTCGGTGACCTTCTGGATGTCATCAATGGTCTTGCGGTTGCCGAGCACGCCGGTCAGGACAGCGCCCTTGTTCTCAGCCTTGACCATGGACTGGATCTCGCCGTCAGCGACGGTGATCAGAACCAGATCGTCAACCTTGTACTCATCCTTGGTGACGAACTTGTTGTCGAGAGTCTTGCCCTCGTAACCGTAAACGTCCTTGTCAACGAGGACATAAGCCTTGGTGACGTGACCCTTGGCGTCGGTCTTCTCAGCAACAGTCTTGGTGATCTCAGCGAGGTAGGTGTCGACGTTGACCAGACGATCCTTGTAGACCTCGGTCAGGCGGCCCTGCATGGCCTGCTTGCTGTCTTCCTTGTTGTCAGCGATGACATAGGTGCCGTCCTTCTTCTCGCTGTTGGTGTAAACGTCGAGCTTGGTATTCTTGGCCAGGCCGGACTCGTCGTAAACTTCGCAGTTCTTGGCGGGCTCGGTGAAGGTGGCGAGAGGCTTGACAGCGATGACGGTCTCCTCATCACCGGTCTTGTAGGTCCAGGTGATGGTGGGACGGCCGAACTTGTCAGCGGTCTTGTCGTCCTTCTTGAGGTCGAAGTTCTTCTTGCCGAGGGTGACGTTGTTCTGGAACAGCTTGCCGTCCTTGTCGCCGTTCAGGCCAACGTTCTGATAGCCGAACGCGGCGGTGTAGGTGACCATGGGAACGTTGATGGCACGGAACAGGATCTCGGAGACCAGCTCACGGGTAGCGGGAGCGCCGAGGTTGGTGGTCTTAGCAACGTTGTCCAGAATGTGGAGCTGCTCGGCATACTTGGCAACGTTCAGCGCCCAGTCAGCGCCGGTGAACTCGCCGTTCTTGTCGTAACCGACAGCACGGAGGATCATGGCGAGGACTTCATAGCCGGTGATGTTGCCGGAGGGCTGGAAGGTGCCGTTGGGGTAGCCCTTAACAAGCTCAGCGTTGGAGCAGTAGCCGATGTAACCGGCAGCCCAGCCGGCACCAGCCATGTCGGTGAACTTGTTGTAAGAGGCGTACAGGCCGGACTTGTCGTTCTTGGCGACGTCGCCGGTGTAGATACGATAGATGATCGTAGCCACCTCTGCGCGGGTGATGTTGTTCTCGGGCTTGAAGGAACCGTCCTCATAACCCTTGAAAACACCCATGCCATTCAGGACGGCGACAGCTTCAGCGTAATCTTCGTTGATCTTCTCGTCGGCCTTCACGGCGCTGGCGCTGACGGCCAGAGACAGAGTCATGACCAGAGCCAGCACCATTGCGAGTAACTTTTTCATAGATGTTACTCTCCTTTCATAAATTTCCATCTTTCCGGAGGCGATTTTCCGCAAAACCGCGTCCTTCCCGCGGTAGCCGGCAAAATCCGAAACCTTGTCAAAAGTTGCAAAACTTACTGATTTGGTATCGGTTATTGCCGAAAAACGCTTGAAATCGTGCGATTTGGTGGATATCGTATCCCCTTACAGATGGTTCGTTTGTCAGAAAGGAGCAAGTTTCGGCGATTCTCGGCTTACTTACCGTGGCATGCCGATCCCGTAACTAAGTCGGGAACGCACCGTTCCCCACCCTTTCTGCACTGTCACCTTACCACACCCCAAAAATCAAGTCAACGATTTCGCCCCATCTGTAACACACTTGTAACAAAGCGCGCGCTTCGTTACAGCTTGACATAATACCCACCTTTTCGCCGTTATCCGCTACTATATACATATAAAATAATCAAATCATTATCATCATTTTTCGAAGCGCAGACCCCGCGCGGCGGTCAGGCGGCGTGCTATTTAAGTATCCGCGCCGCCGCGCAGGGCGCTCCGGGCGGGAAATTTCCGAATTTCCGTCTGCGGCCTGCCGAAAACGGAAGATCCCCGCTCAATCATGCGGCCGCCGCCCGTCCTCCTTGCACAAAACCGTACAACCGCCCCAAAATCATGCAAATTTACTCATTTTTCGCGCCCGCGCCGCGCCGCCACCCGCTACCATACCGCTACCCGATCCCCGCGCCCGCAAGCCCTTGCCGCGCAAGGGCTTTTCCCCGTCGGAACCGCCCGAATTCCGCCGCCGCGCTACCAAACCGCTACCCGGAAACGCCGCCGCGCCTTGCGCGGCAAGGAAAATCAATTTTCCTAAGGGGATACGATAACGACCAAAACGGCAGTTTTCTCCGCAAAACGGCGCGAAAATGGCAGAAATCGAAAAGTTTCGCAACTTTTTGAGCATCTTCGTTTTTTCGGCCGCCACCCGGAAGGGCCGCCGCGCCGCCGCTTGACTGCCCCGGAAAGATGGAAATTTATGAAAGGAGAGTAACATCTATGAAAAAGTTACTCGCAATGGTGCTGGCTCTGGTCATGACTCTGTCTCTGGCCGTCAGCGCCAACGCAGCTTTTAAGGATGTCAAGGACATCGACGAGACCTACGCCGAGTCTGCTGCCGTTCTCAACGGTCTTGGCGTCTTCAAGGGCTACGAAGAGAAAGATGGCACCTTCAGCTTCCAGCCGAAGAACGCCATCACTCGTGCCGAGGTGGCTGCGATCGTCTATCGCATCTACACCACCGACGTGAAGGACACCTATGTCAAGAACTATGAGACCTACAACAAGTTCTCTGACATGGCAGGCGCCGGCTGGGCCAAGGGCTACATCGGCTACTGCGCCAACGCTGCTCTCGTCAAGGGCTATCCCAACGGCACCTTCGTCCCCTCCGGCAAGGTCACCGGTTATGAAGTTCTTGCCATGATCCTCCGCGCTGTCGGTTACGATCAGAAGAACGAGTTCACCGGCGCTGACTGGGCGCTCCACGTTGCTGAGATCGCTGAGCGTCAGGGCATCCTTGACAACGTCAAGGGCGTGGACCTCAACGCTCCCGCTACCCGTGAAGTGGTTGCTGAGCTCCTGTTCCGGTCCATCAACGTTCCCATGGTCACCTACACCGCTGCGTTCGGCTATCAGAACGTTGGTCTGACCGGCGACAAGGACAAGAACCTCCTCAAGAACAACGCCACCCTCGGCTACAAGAACTTCGGCCTCATCTGCGGTGAGGACGAGGACAAGTGGGGCCGTCCCACCAAGGTTTGGGCCAACGACGTGAACGAGAGCGGCAAGTACGAGTACAACAAGGATTCCGCATACGCCACCATCGCTTACAAGGCTGCCGCTTCCTTCCAGGCTGCCACCGCTCAGTGCGACATTCTCAAGGAGCTCGGCACCAAGAAGGACGTCAAGGGCGACCTGATCGTCAACGGTCAGAAGCTCGACGCCGTCACCCTGAAGGATATCGTCGCCAAGATCGGCGCTCAGGGCCGCCAGCTCGAGGTCTTCTACAAGTACAATGATGCCGGCGATACCCGCATCGTCATGATCGACACCTTCCTCGCTTATGTTGAGGATACCGCTGATGCCCGTTACGACAAGAACGGCCACCAGACCGCTCCCTACACCATGACACTGTCTGTTTGGGACGCGAAGAATGATCCTAACAAGCTCGTTCTCAAGGACACCGATGCCGCTTTCACCTATGAAGAGGGCGACTACATCCTTATCAACGCTTACACCAAGGACAACAACGCCAACGAGAGCGGCCTCGTTATCACCGGCAAGGATCAGTATGCCGAGGTCATCGGCAAGGCCGAGTCCTTCGTCGGCGCTCAGACCAAGATCTGGAGCAACGACAGCCGTCACACCATCGCCGACAAGGAGTATAACGACGCTTACAAGTTCCTGCTCAACGTTGCTGGCGATACCAAGACCAACAACTTCAGCTGGTTCCTCGACCAGTTCGGCAACCTGATCGGCTGCACCGAAATCGACAACTCCGGTTATGCGATCCTGAAGGACCTTGTCTGGGTTGGCGGCAAGAACTCTCACGCTGAGGCAACCCTCGTCTACATGGACGGCACCGAGAAGGAGAACGTTGTTGTCAACAGCATCGACGGTATTAAGGATTACTCGAAGCCCGCCGATGGTAAGTTCACCTCCGATTATGACGACCTTGAGCCCGAGAACAGCGAGTACAACGACAGCAAGGCCGCCAAGATTTTCGACAGCAAGAACGCGTACACCTCCCTGTTCGACAACAACGATACCTACAAGGCCTATCTGGGCATTGCTCTCTACCGCGTTGAGACCAACTCCGACGAGAGCGTCAACCTGCAGGGCATTGAGGATAACGATGTTATCATTGAATATGCCCATGGCCGCACGGTCAACACCAACGCCGCTTCCATCAAGCTTGAGGACGGCAATAAGAAGATCAACATCAACAGCGATACTCAGTACCTCGTCCGCAGCAAGGACGCCAAGGGCAACTACGTCTACACTCCGTACACCAAGGCCAACCTGCCTCAGTTTGAGGCAAATTCCGCTGACATCTACTACTATGTCGGCGCGGACGGCATTGCTAAGTACGTCTACGTGAAGAACGCCGTTACCGAGGCTGACTTCGGCACCCACATCTTCGTTCCGACCAAGGGCTGGTATACCACCCCGGTCAAGAACGGCATCGGCACTATCAGCGTCTATGTTGACGGCACCCAGCGTGAAGTTTCTGCCAAGGCTGACGTCATCGCTTACCTCGCTAAGAACACTGGCAAGATGTTCCATGCTGACTGGAGCAAGTATACCGAGGAATATAATGCTGACACTTACGGCTATATCACCAAGGTGACTCTCGTTAATGAGCCCAATGATGCTCTTGATCACGACGGTTACACCTGCGATTACATCACCTATGGCGATGAGGACGACAATACGATTGGGGAATATGTCAAGAAGTTCGTCAAGAACGGCTTGCTGTACTCCCCCGCTACCGGTGACAACTGGAACCTGACTGCTGACACCAAGTTCATCGGCATTGACGGTGAGGAGTTCACCTCTGTTGATCTCAACACCCTCAAGGAGCATGACATCTGGGTCATCGGCAACACCACCAAGGGTGCTAACTATCAGGATGCCAAGGTTGTTTACGTCGGTCAGCTGCTCAACAAGAGCGTTGAGCTCGATGTGACTGTCAGCGCCAAGGAAGGCACCATCGCTGTTGACAAGGACGATGCCACCAAGATCACCTTCACTTCCGTGAACGATGTTACTTCGGCTACCCTGACGCTCGCGGCTCGCGAGGGCAAGGACATCCTCAACAACGTCCTGACTGCTGACAACACTGTCATTCTCGGCGGCGACAACAGTCCTGCTCTCAAGCATGACACCATGGCTGTCACCAAGGCTGCCAACACCGAGCCCAGCACGATCACCGTCTGGAACGAGGCCGGTACTGACAGTGAGACGTACACCATCGCCTATCAGTGGCCCGTGAGCGAGAAGACTCTGGCTGGTGCAATTGTTTCCATCACCAACAATGACGCTTCCGACGTTATGGCTTCCAACAAGACCGGTTATGCCACCTTTGCTTCCGCGCTTGCCAACGCGAGCAAGCTGGAGGTTGGTGACGCTACCGCGATCAAGGTTGCCATTAACGAAAAGGCTGACGATGCTGTGAGCTACGCCAACTTCAAGAACACTGTGGCTGATATCACCGAGCAGCTGTTCGAGTCCGTGAAGACCAGCGAGAATTCTGTGAGCAATTCCGCGATCACTCTGACCATCTCCAACACTGGCCTGAACTTCGAGAATGGCGATACGCTTGTCCTCAAGGTCTTTGATCAGGCTGCTGATCAGACCTACTTCGTCGCGTTCAACATTGTTAAGTAATTTCTGATTACTTTTCATTGCAAAAGCAAAAAGAGAAGGCCCCACGGGGCCTTCTCTTTTTATTTTTATTGCGCGTTATGCCGTCTCTTTTGCCTTGTCATACCCCAGCATCGCATAGAGGTAGGCACTGCCGCTACGATTGTGCTGGTAGCCTGTGTCGTTTTCGCTGCTGTACCACGAGACAGAGCTGTCTGTCCACAAGACTGTGAGCTCCCACTTGCTGGCACCATCGGGATAAGTGGCGGCCACGCTGCGGCCGCGGGTGAGCACCATCGGATTTTTCGTGTAGCCGTCCGGCTTCACCGGTGCAACAAGTACCAGCACGGGGTAAAAGTCAAATTGCAGCGTGTTCGGATTGGCTGCGCCGGTCGCGCCTGTGCCCGTGTAGCTGCCCCATGCAATGCGGCAGTTGTGCCCCGCCGCGCCGAGGTTCTTGCTGAGCGCGGCAACGGCTTCGCCGCGCGCGGTGATTTCCGCATTCAGCCCGGTCGCGGTCGCGTCGGCGTTCGCCTTGAGCGCCGCGTCGGTCTTGCCGAACGCGTCGTTGAAGTCCTCCATCTTGATGAAGTCCTGCTTCTCCCACTGCGGGAGGGAATAGTTGTCGGTTTTTTTCATGTCGATCCCCCAATTGATAAAATTGGCAAGGCAAATCGTTTGCCTTACAGCTTTAGGCTGTAAGGCAGCGGACATTGTACGTTTTGCGGCAACGCGCCGGAAAAAATTTCTTCCGCGCGCGTTATCGGCGCGCATTTTGCTGCCAAATAGTTACAAATGGGAACAAAACCGCGAAAAGCGTAGCCAAAGGAAAGGAAGTCTGCTATAATAACCGCGACAAAAGGAAAGGAGATCCGACATGAAACGTTTTTTGGCGCTGCTGCTCAGCGCGCTGATGCTGCTCTCGCTGCTGACCGCCTGCGGCGATAAAAATTCCCCGCCCGACGACGGCGACACCGTGGTGGACGACAATCCCGACGCCAAGCCAGGCGACTCCGCCGCCGACCCCTACGACGCGGTGCGCACCTACTGGTCGGAGGATCAGCTCACACAGGCGTGGGGGCCTGAGCAGGTGGTGGAGCATCTTTTCTTCCACCCCGTCATCGCCTATCCGCAGTGGGCCTTCCACGACTGCAATGCCTCGCAGGATCAGCGCTACGGCCTCGATGACTGGATGGTCACGGCGGACGAGTACAAGAAGATCTTGCAGTCTGTGTACGACCGCGGCTACATTCTCGTTGCGATGGAGGACGTTTGGAGCGAGGTGACGGACGAGACCGGCACGCACATGGTGCGCAACACCCTCATGCTGCCCGAGGGCAAAAAGCCCCTCGTCATCAGCTTTGACGACGTGAACTACTATCCGTATATGCTCGACGAGGGCTTCACGAGCAAGCTCGTCGTCGGCGAGGACGGCGAGATCTGGGCGCAGTGCACCGATCCGTACACCAATGAGACATTTTTGACCAAGGAGCTCGACGCGACGCCCATTCTCGACGAGTTTGTCTACGAGCACCCTGATTTTTCGCTGAACGGCGCGAAGGCCATCTTCTCGCTGACAGGCTATTGCGGCATTCTGGGCTACCGCACGCAGGACGACCGCGACATCGCGGCCGATTCCCCCGACCGTCCGGCGTTCGACGCCTATCGCGCGAGCGAGATCGAGGCGGTCAAGCCCGTCATCGAGCGCCTCAAGGAAACGGGCTGGACGTTCGGCAGCCACACCTGGGGTCACATCCGCCTCGACAGCAAGTCGATGCAGACCATCATCAACGACACCGAGCGCTGGGCGGACGAGGTCGGCTCGCTCGTCGGCCCCACGCAGATTTTGTTCTATCCGCACGGCGGACGTCCCGACGGCGACGACTGGCACACCACCGGCGAGCGCTTCAAGTACCTGCAAAGCCAGGGCTTCCGCGTGTTCGCAAGCGTCGGCACCAGCTCTTTCAGCTTTGTCAAGCCCGACATCTCCGCCGTCATCTGCGACCGTCTGCACCCGGACGGCACGACGCTGCGCGGCAGCAAGCGCGTGCTGAGCTGGTATCAGCAGTTCTATGACGCAAAGGACATCATCGACCTTACCGTGCGCCCCGATCTTGGCGTGCGCTGGGATCAGTAAGGAGGGCAAACCATGACGCTGGATGAACTCAAGGCCAAGGCCGTCGCCATGCTCGACATGGCCTATGTGCCCTATTCCCACTTTTCCGTCGGCGCGGCGCTCGAATGCGACGACGGCGCGGTCTTCACCGGCTGCAACATCGAAAATTCGAGCTACGGCCTCACAAACTGTGCCGAGCGCACCGCGGCCTTCAAGGCCGTGAGCGAGGGGCACCGCCGCTTTGCGCGCATCGTCATCGCTGGGCGCAGCGACGATTACTGCTACCCCTGCGGCGCGTGCCGCCAGGTGCTCTACGAGTTCGGCCCCGAGATGGAGGTCATCTGCCTCAACAAAAAGGGCGAGGAGAAGCGCCTGTCGATCCGCGAGCTTCTGCCCTATGGCTTCGACCGGACGTGGCTTGCAATCGACGAGAAATAACAAAAAAAGAGAGCGGCATGCCGCTCTCTTTTTTTGTTCGTTTCAGTTGCTGCCAGAGGAAGAGGCTTCGATCGTCACTCCGCCGCCTTCGTGCAGAAGGAGTAGAACGCCCTGCCGCAGTACTCCTCCGCGTCCCACTGCGCGTCCACCTCAAAAATACCGACGCTCGGGAACAATTCAGCTGTGTAGGTTCCGTCGTCCTGCCGCTGCACGGTCAGTTTTTCAGCCTTTGCCTGCGTGTCGCCCCAGCACTGCTCGTTCCAGTACCGCAGGATGACGGAATCGGGCGCGCAGTCGCCGAAGGAAAGCGTCACCGTGTAGTAGAAGGACGCCGACACCGCGATGGGCATTTCAAGAGCCGGCGTGCTGTCGCGGAGCGTCTCGTCCAGCGGATGCATGCCGCAGGCGATCGCGCCCGTGCGCTGGCCGCCGCCGGCATCATAGTCCCAGTCGTAGCTGCCGCCCATCGCCGTGATGCTCGCCCCCTGCGCGTTCGTCACCGTCAGCTCCGGCGGCTCGGTGGGCGCGGACTTTGCGCCGCAGCCCGCGAGCACAAGCAGCAGCATCAAGATCAGCAGGAGGGAAGATCGCTTTTTCATATAAGTTCACCTCTCGTTTCTTTCGGATACCTATATAGACGCAAACCGCGGGAAAAATGTTCCGCAAGTGTGCGAGCATAGCGAGTGCGCGCAGCGGAGCGTATCTAAAAAACAAAAGGCGTGGCAAAGCCACGCCTTTTGCATTTTTAGAAGTCCGCGTTGCCCACGGTGCGGGGATGCAGCTCCACATCGCGGATGTTGCCGATGCCCGTCAAATACATCACC
>ULRB01104571.1_pt1 | contig 10972 bp, 6 predicted proteins | sample 1955051 | NCBI WGS metagenome assembly ULRB01 (sample SAMEA4835671, study PRJEB28245) | human gut metagenome | biome: gut microbiome; material: fecal sample | place: Denmark | collected 2008 | reverse complement strand
CTCGCCGGAAAGCCGTCCCGGACGCCAGGAGTCCGGACGCAGTCAGGCCCCCTTCCGCCCGCCCTACCGCCGTGCGGAGACACGCGTCCTGGACCAGTATAGCCGCGACCTCACCCTTATCGCCGGTGGCGGAGGCGCGGACCCCGTGGTGGGACGTGAACGCGAGATAAGCCGCGTCATTCAGATCCTCTCCCGCCGCACAAAGAACAACCCCGTTCTCGTCGGCGAGCCCGGCGTTGGCAAGACCGCCGTGGCAGAAGGCCTTGCCCGCCGCGTTGCCCGGGGCGAGGTACCGGACACGCTCAAGAACCGGCGCATCGTCACGCTTGACCTCGCCTCCATGCTGGCCGGCACCAAATACCGCGGCGACTTTGAGGATAGGGTCAAGTGCATAATCAAAGAGGTCCAGCGTGCCGGAGACGTCATCGTGTTCATAGACGAGCTGCACACGATAGTAGGCGCGGGCTCGGCCGAGGGCGCCATAGATGCCGCAAACATCCTCAAGCCCGCACTGGGCCGCGGCGAGATCCAGGTCATCGGTGCGACTACGCCGGAGGAATACCGGAAGCACATCGAAAAGGACGCTGCGCTAGAGCGCCGCTTCCAGCCCGTGGACGTGCCTGAGCCGGACGAGGCCTGCTGCGTCCGGATGCTCCGCGCGCTTCGTGGCTCTCTGGAGACGCACCACGGTCTGCAAATCACCGACGAGGCCATCAGCGCCGCCGTCCGACTTTCCGTGCGCTATATCTGTGACCGCTTCCTGCCGGACAAGGCCATAGACCTGCTGGACGAGGCCGCGTCGCACGTGCGGCTGGAGTCCGGTCCACAGGCGCGGCAGACCGTGGAGGCCTCGGACGTGGCGGACGTCGTGTCGGCCTGGACTGGCGTACCCGCTTCCGCGATATCCGAACCGGAGAGCGAGCGGCTGCTGAGACTCGAGGAGGCGCTGCACCGGCGTGTCATCGGCCAGGATGAGGCTGTGTCGGCCGTGGCCCGGGCGATAAGGCGCGGACGCGTTGGCCTGTCGGACCCGAGGCGGCCAATGGGCAGCTTCATATTCCTGGGTCCCACGGGCGTGGGCAAGACCGAGCTCTGCCGGGCTTTAGCCGAGGCGGTCTATGGAGACCGCGATGCGCTCATCCGGCTGGACATGTCTGAATACATGGAAAAGCACGCGGTATCCAAGCTCATCGGCTCGCCCCCGGGCTATGTGGGCTACGGCGAGGGTGGCCAGCTGACGGAGCGGGTCCGGCGCAGGCCCTGGTCGGTCGTGCTCTTTGACGAGATAGAAAAGGCGCACGAGGACGTGTACAATCTGCTGCTTCAGATCATGGAGGACGGCAGACTTACCGATTCCGCCGGACGTCGGGCAGATTTTCGGAGCACGATAGTTGTCATGACCTCGAATATTGGTGCGAAGGCGATAACGGAGGACCGTCCCGCGCTAGGTTTTTCGGGCGCTCCCAGGGACGGAGACGGGGCAGTAAAGGAAGCGGTCATGGCGGAGCTGCGCCGGACCTTCCGCCCGGAGTTTCTGAACAGGGTAGACGACACGATAGTCTTCCGCCGCCTGAGCCGTGAGGACGTGCGCCAGATAGCCCGTGGCATGACGGAGGCGGTGTGCGGCAGGATGCGCGAGCTGGGCGTAGAGCTGCGCGTGACGGACGAGGCGCTGGACCTGTTGGCGGAGAGGGGCTTTGACCCGGCCTACGGAGCCCGGCCGCTGCGCCGGCAGATAAGCGCGCTGCTGGAGGACCCGGCAGCCGACGCCATACTGACAGGCCGCGCAGCCCCAGGCGACAGGCTGATCGCCACCGCCTGCGGCGGAGAGATAGTTCTGGAAAAGGAGTAAACCCCGCCGCAAGTTCGGCCCGTGGAAAGCAAAAGCCCTGAGACGTACGCGTCTCAGGGCTTTTTGGTGCAGTTGAGCAATCCAAATCCGAACCTGTTTTCTTGTCAGCCAGTGCGGTTTTGAGGTCATCAAAAGTGATGGTCGTTGTCCCTTCCTTGTAGTTGAAGGTTATCACCATTTTGTCATCGTACAGGAAAATGGCATTGATAAAAGTGTCAATCAGCATCTTACGGTGGGACTTTTGCCGTACATCCAGCTTGCGGAAGCGGTGGAGCCAGAAGGTCATAAACTCGGCGCTGACCTTGGGCTTCGCCAGCTTCTCACAGGCAATCTTGGTTTCCAGTTCCTCTTTCGTGGCTTCCAGTTCTTCCAGACGGCCTTTCGTGGACTTGGTCAAGATACCCTGCTGGATGGCGTTCAAGAGGTTTTGAATGGCCGTGTCCGTTTCCCGTAATTGCTGTTCATAGAGCGGCAGATTGACATTCTCTCTGTCCTGCAAGTCCATCAGCATGGACACGATGGCCTCAATCGCCTTATCGTCCATTACTAGTCTCATGGTTTCGCTGACCACCAAATCCTCAATCCATTCCTTGCGGACAGATTTTTATGGCACTCGGTGCGCTTCTTTTTCACCGACACGCACTTGTAGTAATGGTGGACAGTACCTGTATGGCTGGTGCCGCTCTCGCCGCAGAGGTAGGCTCCGCAGTAGCCGCAGAACAGCTTGGTCGTCAGCAGATAATCGTCCTCGGCCTTATGAAATGCCGTTACATGGACGAGCAGACCGGCAGCCGCGGTGTGGTGTTTGCGACAGGCACGCCGGTAAGCAAGAGCTACAACAAGTGGCTCGCCGAGCAGAGGCCGAGCCTGCTCATAGACATCCAGGCCAAGCTCTCAGAGGGCAAAGGCGCTGGCTATGAGCGCTGGGCGAAGGTGTTCAACCTCAAGCAGATGGCGCAGACCATAAACTTTCTCAAAGAGAACGGCGACATGGACTTCGACGAACTCTCGCGCAGAGCCGAGGCCGCGAACGAGAAGTGCAGCGTCCTGACTGAGAAGCTGAAGGCGACCGAGGCGAGAATGTCCGAGGTCGAGGAGCTGAAAAAGCACGTCATAAACTACCTGCGGACACGAGATATCTTCCGCGCATACAAAGACTCAGGCTACTCGAAGCGGTATTTAGCCGAGCACGAGCAGGAGATACTTCTGCACCGTGCGGCAAAGAAGGCATTCAATGATCTGGGGTTGAAAAAACTCCCCACGGTCAAGGCTCTGCAAGCCGAGTACGCCGCCCTCCTCGCAGAGAAACGAGCCGCATACCCGGCCTACCGCGAGGCCAGAGCCGAGATGAAAAAGCTGCTTACCTACCGCGCCAACGCCGAGGCGATCCTCGGCATGAACGCAAATACCGGTAAGAGACAAAAAGAGCATGAGCAGCGGTGAGCCGCCCATGCTCTGATTCAAGTTATCTGCTACGTTTCAAAGCCAAGCATCCGCAGGATGCGCCGCCGCACAGAATGTGCGTTCTCCGGGTCTTGCCCCGGCAAGCATTTTTCGGGAGTGTCCGGACACGGACATTGCTTGCACATTATCCTTCGATCAGCGTAAGTGTGCAGGCTGCTGTGCTCTGGGACATGAACGGCAGGCAGATGCCGGTTTCGCCTTTGGCTATCAGCAGCTCTGTGCCGCTGGGGCTGATGAGCATGGGGTAGGTCTCCTCCAGATATATCGGGTCTGCTGTTTCGTCGTAGTTTTGGCCGCCGACGAGGGACATACTTAGGGTCACATAGCTCGGTCCGTCAAGGACGGTCTCGATCGTCCAGTATCCGAACCAGCTCTCATCAGCGTAATCGGAATCGTTGTAGAACCAATCGAGTTCGACCATTCCGCCTGTTTCATCTTCCAGATAGAACCGCAGGCTGAAGTACGCAGGGAGGTCTGTCTCCCATGCCGTCGTTTCAACGAACCAGCCCATGCCCCAGTCCTCGGAGCCGGCAAGCCCGAGCGCCGTCATGCCCACCCAGCCTTCAGCAAACCAGGGCGCAAGGTCAAGCGGGGCGTTCATCCAGCCGTATTCCGTAAAGTCGAACGCAAGGTTGTCTCCATCCTCCGACACGCACGGGGCAAGACGGCCCATCGCGTCGAGCGACGGCCACCATTCACAGGTATTCCCGCTGCTGTCGGTTATCAATACCTGCGTGTCGGCCTCGTAGGCTACGCCGTCGAGATTTGCAAACAGCAGCACCGGCTCGCCGGTCTCCGAGCGATAGAGGACGTTGGACACCTCGAAGGCGCATGTATTCTTGTTCCACTCCATGCGGTTTATTGAAACCGACGCGTTTTCATCTACCGGCACGATGCAGTACAGATGTCCCGCGCCGCCGACTATGTGCTCCGCATCTATCTCGGCAATAAACGGGTATTCCAGCAGCATCGCTTCGTTCTCTTCCCACATCCATTCAGGGAAGCCCGCCTCGAAGCCCTCCTCAAAAAGCCCGCCTACATAGTCGAGATACGCCGCGCCGAACATCGTCTGCGGGAAATCTATCCTGTCGCGCAGCCACATCAGGGAGTTTTGAGCCTCTTCCGAGAACACGGTCTGCTCCGGCGGCTCGGGTGTCGGCTCGGGCTGCTTTTCCGGCGGCTCACTGTCATTTCTCGTGGGCAATGCGTATTTGCCGCCGCTTCCGCCGGTGCTTGCTGTCGGCTCGTCGGTTTCGGTCTGCTGCGTTTGCGCGCAGGCGCCAAGAGCCAGCAGCAGGGCCAGCGCCAGCAAAAGCGCGGTCACTCGTTTTGACGTAGTTCTCATAAGCGCTCCTTTCCGGTCTCCCGTTCCGGGCGAGACCGCCACGGAATATCTGCCTTCATATCAGTCATTGTAAAAGCTTTTCCACGCCTCCGCCCTACCCGCGGCGGGCAGTCTTTTCTATGAGACAGGAGCCACGGCGTCAGTACAATGGATTTATCCAGCCGTTGGAGATCATGTAAAAGGCCAGGTCCACCGCCTTGGAGAAGCCGGTCTTGCCGAGCATATTCATCTTGTGGTATTTGACGGTGTTCTCGCTTATGAACAGTTCCCGGGCTATCTCCTTGTTGGTCATGTGTCTGCACATCAGCCGGAGCACTTCCATCTCCCGGTCGGTCAGCGGAGCCTCTCCCTGGGGCATGGGTATGGTCCTGGGCTCCGGGAAGCTGCTGCCGCCGGCCATTACCTCGCGGGCCACCTCGAGAAAATAGTTCAGGCTCCGGCTCTTGTAAACGAAACCGTTGGCTCCGGCGGCTTTTGCCCGTGGAATATAGGTGATCTCGTCAAACGCGGTCATGACGATTATTTTGATTTCCCCATATGCTTTGCGTATGGCCTCCACCGCTTTGAGCCCGGACGCGCCGCCCTCTGTGCACACGTCTATCAGCACCAGGTCCGGGTGCAGGTGCCGGCAGAAATCGAGGGCATAGTCGGCGTTTGGCACTTCACCCACCACGGTAAAATCCCCGGCTGCCTCCAGCGCCGTCGTCAGCGATTCGCGCATGGACGCGTGGTCCTCCACTATCAGAACTTTGAACATTCCTGCACAGCCTCCTTTGGGACAGAGATCTCGATACGGAACCGTGGAACGGTATGCAGCTCAAGCGTGCCGCCGAGCCTGTCTATCCTGCGGCGCATCCCGCCTATGCCGCCGCCCTCACGCACCGGCCCGGAAGGCGGCAGCCCGTTGTCCGTCACCGTCATGCGCCAGCAGTCATTCTGGAAGAAATGGAACTGGACTCGGGTGGCATAGCCGTGTCGCACGGCGTTGGTGACGCACTCCACGGCGATCTCGGCAAAGCTGTCCGCCGCGTTATCATCCTCGGGCAGCTCGCCGCGGAACTCCACGGACACATCCATACCCAGGAACGTCTCTCTCAGCCTCACCAGGCGGTGGGCGGGGCTCGGCCTCCTGTCCTCACGGAGCGCCGTGGGAAGGCTGCAGGCGAAATCCATCAGTAGGGCCTCATCGGGCTGCTGGTGGTCCCGCAGGGCGCGGAGCAGCAGGCTTATGCGCTGCCCGAGCAGGTCGTGTACCCGGCCCTTGCTCCGGGCTATCTCCTCCGCTTCGCAGATGGCCTGCAGGTTTTCGATGTTGTGGCGCAGCTCCTGCCCGCGTTTTTCCAGTGCCCTGTTACGCTCGGCGAGGAGCGTCACGGCGTCCCAGCGCTCCGTGACGTCGTCGGCGGTCAGCAGCACCAGCGTCCGGCAGCCCATCGGGATATCGTGCGCGGACACGCTCCACACGGAGGAGTCCGGAAGGCGGAACACCTGCTGCCCGCCAAGCGTCTCCCGCTCGCAGCCGCCGAGCGGGCCGCTGTCCAGAAGCCGCCGGAACTCCACGCCGTTTTGCAGGGCCTGACCCGTCATCTGCCTTGCCAGCGCGTCCATCCGGCGGTTGCACAGCAGGATGTCTCCCTCCGGGCGGTAGAACAGCAGCCCCGTGTGCAGGCTGTCGATGGCCTCCTTGACGGATATGTAGGAGAGCTGGGTCCTGAGCTCCCGGCGGCGCATCAGGCAGATGTGCGCGCTGCGCAGCAGGAAAAACAAAATACCTGCAAGAAAAAAGAAGGGATACGTTTTTCCCATGATGAGCTCGGCCACGGGCAGCAGGACTGCCGCCCCGCCGACGGCGAAAAACGGCCAGACGAGCTCCGCTGACACCGCCGCCGAGACGCCCAGCACCGCTGTGAGCAGGAATACGGCCTGCCGCGCCGGACCATAGGCGCCGGGCGCCAGAAAGCCACAGTAGAGCGCATACTGCACCTGGGCGAGGAGCGCGGCGAAGATAAACAAAACCGCAAGCACGGCGCACTCCATGCCGTTTTCCAGCCTGCGCGCCCAGCCGGCAGGCAGGCGGCGGATGCTGTAGGAAATGGCCAGGGTTTGCAGTACGATGCACAGCGCGAGCGCCATGACCAGCGCCGTCAGCGCCCAATTCGGCAGACGGTAGAACTCAGCCACGAGTCTCACCTCCCAAGGGTAGGGTCAGGCATATGCCGACGGCGTCGTCGAGATCCTTGCAGGCTATCTGCCCGCCCGAGCCGGCCACCGCCGCCGTCAGCTCCTCCGAAAAGCGCCACTGCCCCGGGTCGCTGCCCGGAAGAAAACGAAATACCAGCCGTCCTTCCTCCTGCTCCAGATAGCCCATGAGCGGAGAGGCATCAGTTCTCAAGGCCCATGATATAGTTTCAAAGGCAAAGTCGTAGCAGAGCGCTGCGCTGCTGATATCAATTGAGCCGCTTTGCCCGCAGCGGATGAGCGTCTGCAGCCCCGCATAGCGGGCCAGCTCCGCCAGCTCATCCAGATAAATGCTCAGCTCATCCCCAAGCAGGGCTTCCCCCTGGCAGGCCAGGAAGAACAGGTTGCACCTGCGCTTGATGTGGCACAGACACAGGATGATGTATGCGGCCGCATCCCTCGGCTGCTCCGTTTCAGGCAGGCTTTTTATCAGGCCCGCCAGCGAGGAAACGCGCTGCTCCATATCGCGGTCAAGCTGTTCAAAGAGGGCGCGGTTCGCCTCCGCGGACATGAGGCGCCTTTTGACCTCGCCCTCCTCGCGCAGGAGGGCGTTTGCCGCCTCCAAACGGGCCTGCACAGCCTGTATCTCCTGCCGCAGCCGGTTCAGCTGTGAGAGGTCCTCCTGCCACACGGCCATGCCGCCGTGGATGGCGACCGCGTGGAGCTGCGTGTCCTTGTCCCGGAGCAGCGGGTGCTCCATATCCGTGAGCAGCCGTCTCCAGATGGAGCGGGATATGGGAGACGCATCGCGGGAGGAAAGAACCGTGCGTCCGTCCTCGTCCAGCAGGGCCAGACTGATGGGCGCAGCAGCAAACAGCCTGTTATACCGGATGTTGACCGGCACCAGCCCAGCCCGGAGCACGGTCTCAAAAAACAGCACGGAGAAGATGCAGATGCAGACCGTAATGTCGCTCTCCCACGCCAGAGGTATGCGGTAAATATAGGCGACGACATACGCGAGCAGGCCCGCGCAGAGGAGCAGCGGGAACACTTTGCCGCCCCAGTATTTGCTCCTGCGTCCTTTGCAGAAGAGTTTTACAAGGGCCAGCGCAAAAAACAGGAGTGAAAAGGCTGCAACAATCCAATATCCCGGTCCGTACCGGTAGTCTGAGGCCCAGTCCCCGGCCGGGTCAAAACGAAACACCAGCTGGTGGAGATCGTTTGTGAGTACCAATAGCACAGAGAGGGCATAGCAGGCCAGAGGCGGCCACAGAGGGCGCAGCGGCTTTTTCTCGCCCTCCGGATGGTCCAGGATTACGGCCAGATACAGCAGCGTTACCGGAAGGGCAAGCTGAAAGATGTAATAGCCGTACCAGCACATCCGGCACAGAATCCCATCTGCTGTCAACTGATATTTGAACAGGCGCAGCAGCAGCCATCCCACCATCAGCCAGCCCATAACCCCCACTACCCGGCGGACATCCCGGCGGATCATCCGATGGGATACCGTCCCCTTCCACAACAGGATGGCGGCGGCAAGGAACAGGGCGGATAAAATATGCTCCCGGAGATCTGCTGTGGTATAGCGCCGGATGTGGAGCACCTGCCGGCGTAGGTCCCGGCTGCTGTCCCCGGTCAACTCCAGAAACCAGTCGTAGTCCTCCTCGCTCAGCGTATGGGCCGCGCTGTAATCGCCGGGAAAGCCCTGCGGCCTTTCGCCGCTTGCGGGGGGCAGGCCGGCGGACAGCAGCGCCTCGTCCAGACCGGGCTCCAGTGCGAGCGGAGAATCCGAGAGCAGGCCCAGGCGGAAGGACAGCGTCCCCTCCTCCGGCACGATTATCTCGTAGTTTTCTCCGTTTCGGTTCCATTCGGCGACCTCGTAGTCCAGGCAGATCAAAATGGGGGCATCCGACCCGTCCAGCTCAAATCCTCCATTCCGGTTGAGGTGTTCCAGGAAGTCCAGGGCATCCTGTTTTGCAGGCTCCTTCTGATTCAGTCCGTAGGACAGCGCACCCATGGCCAGCATATTGCGGATGACAGAGAAGCTGCTCATGCCGACAGGGGTGCGGCTGTGCAGGAGGCTGCCCCAGCCTGTGATTACCTCGTCTGTCCGTGTACGGTCCACCGCCAACACCACCGTACCCAGCACATGAGGATACCAGTACCGGCCGACGCCCCGCCTCATGGCCGGGACCGCCTGCACATCGAAGCAGGCGACCGCATTGCCCCGGGATACCTCCGCATACAGGGTATCCTCCGGCTCCCGGGGGATATAACCGGGGAGGAGTGTGTTCAAGACTTCACAGTACTCCCCTGAGCCCTCTGCTGCGGAAATCAAATGCCCCCCGGCAACTGCCCTGCTGCATCCGCCAAGCAACAGGCACAGCAGTATTAGGGGCAAAAAACGTATCTTCATGGCGCCACCGGCTCCCCAGGCTCCTTCATTCTCCCGGCGCACTCACGGCACATATCCATCTCGTCGCAGATGAGAAAGCAGGAGTCGCAGACCAGCCGCCGGCAGATGGGGCATTGGCTGAATCTCTCCCTCGCCTCCTGCCCGGCGGTCAGCCGGGCACGCTGCCGCTCGCGCTGGTAGATGGCGTCGTAGAGCTCCTTTTTCTCACGGTGCTCCGACGCCTGCGCCGCTTTGGAAAAAGGTATGCTGCTGCTGTACCAATATTCTCCGCACACCTCGCAGCGAATGGAAAAGCAGAAATACTGCGGTGTTGAACAATCCTCCAGATGGCCGGACAACAGACTTGTCATACCGCGTGCCTCCTTTACATTTCTGCTCCTGTTATAACAGGAGCAGAAGGCGGAGCATATGGTCTGCCGGATACTTTTTACCGCATTTTGCAAAAAGTATCCATTGGATAATAGAGAACGCGCACAAAACCGTTAGGCTGGTTTTGTGCGCGTTGCTGTATTGAGCAGTTGGCCTTAGAAAAGCTCCTGAAGCCTTCCGCAGCGGCGGAGAAGGTCGATGTAGAGCATCAGCTCGTCCCGTGAGGCCACGCCGAGTTTCTCGTAGATGCTCCGGTTGTGCTTCCTGACCGTGCTCATGCTGATGAACGCGAGGTCGGGTATTTCCGATATCTCGTGCCCGTATATATAGTAGCGGAGGATGTTCCGCTCCGCCTCCGTGAGCAGGTCCTTACGCTCCACGAACTGGTCGAATAGCTCCGCTATATTGGGCGGCAGGTCGCCCTGTTCCAGCCGTTGGTTCCGCGCCCGGGCGTGCAGGAACTCCGCGAGCTCGTCCACCTCGGAGATGCCGGAGTATATGCCTGGCTCCGGCATTTCCTCCAGCTGGAAGCGCTTAAGGCTGTCGGTGATGGGCCGGACAAATCTCCGCGACAGAAAGAAGGAGAGAGCCAAGAGCGCCAGAAGCAGCCCCAGGGCCGCGATGACCCAGGTCTTTTGCACGCCCGCAGTGTATGCGGCGTAGCTGTCCTGCGGTATCAGGATGGCGGCGGCCCAGACGGTGTCCCCGGCCTCGCCTCTGGATATCTGCATGGTCTGGTGCAGGCCGATATACCGCTCGGAGCCCGAGTCGTATTCGTTGTAGTAGCGCCCATGGTGGATGGCGAGGGTCTCGTGTCCGTCCAGATAGGTGCCGCTGACGCTGCCGACCAGCCCCTCGGAGAGCATGAGCCGGCTGTCCCGCAAAGGGGCCAGCACGGTCACGGCGGAGCCGAATTTTCCATCCAGCGCGGGATAGGACAATTGGAAGTACAATGCGCTCAGCTCGACGCCGCAGACGCCGTATATGCTCCCATCGCTGCCCACGATTGGGACGCACAGCAGCATGGCGGACTCCCATGTGTCCTTCAGATCAATCCGGCGGGACCAGAAATAGCGCTCCGCCGGCCTGTCCACGGAGCTGTCCATGAGCTCCCGGAAGCCCGGGAGCTGGTCGGTGTCAAACTCCAGGTTCCATCTGTTGTGGAGCTCCAGATCCTTTTGCCGGGCGATGTCGGGGATACCGCGGAAGTAGACCACCGTAGGCGTGACCGGGCTGCTGGCGCTGAGGTTGGAGTAGCGCAGGTGGATGCCGCTCCGCGAGTGCTCCGCCACCTCCAAAGAGGTGTTGGCCGTCGCGTCCAGGATCACATATGCGCCGTTGCAGTCGG
>ULRB01021934.1_pt1 | contig 11005 bp, 7 predicted proteins | sample 1955051 | NCBI WGS metagenome assembly ULRB01 (sample SAMEA4835671, study PRJEB28245) | human gut metagenome | biome: gut microbiome; material: fecal sample | place: Denmark | collected 2008 | reverse complement strand
GTGCTTACTGTTTGATAGTTTTTCATTGCTAAACTGCTTGTAAATATACCTGCTATCAAGAAAAAAATCATTACACATAAAATTAATTTTGACTTTAATTTCATAAAAAATCAACTCCCAATAATAGTTTTAGCTATTATTAGGAGTTTATGCAAAAATTTTGCTCTAAAATTATTCAAATTCAATTTTTTTAATTATTGTGTTTCTTAGTTTTGATGTGATATAATTTAATATATTACTATTAGGAGTATATAAATGAAAAACTATTATGAAATTTTAGAAGTAAATAAAAAAGCCTCTCAAGAAACAATTTCCAAAGTGTATAAATTTTTAGCTAAAAAATACCATCCGGATGCAAATCCGGAAAATAAACAAGAAGCAGAAGAAAAGTTTAAAGAAATCTCTGAAGCATACGAAATACTGTCTGATGAGGAAAAAAGAAAACAATATGATGAAGAATTACATGATTATGAATTGAGCTCTTCTCCTCAAACTGTTTCGGTTGAAGATTTTATGAAACTTAGTGATTATTGTAAGCAACTAGAAAATGCTTTAAAACAGTCTTCTTCTGGAAGTGGTAAAAGCTCAGCAAATAATTACTCCTCTACTGAAAACGCTTCTTCTCAATATCAGTCTGCAAATGAATATGTTTATCGTGCAGAAGAACAAGCAAGGGAACAAGCTTATCATGACGCAGTTGATAGAGCTTATCATGATGCATATATAAATAGCCTAAAAAATATGGGATATAAAATAAAGTATAAAAAGACTTTTAAAGAGCAATTTAAAAATTTTATAGCAATAGTTTTATCTATTGTAGTAACCATATTAATTATTAAAACTGCTTTAAACATTCCTGCTGTTAAAGAAAATCTTCTTATATTTAAAAAATAGTTTGCACTTTAAATGTGCAAACTATTTTTTATCTTTTTCTTTCATTTCCTCTAAATTGTTCTTCTACTTCCTCATGTGCACTGTCTATCTTTTCTTTTGGAGTTTTTCCTTCCGCACCATTATATAAATTCAAGAATTCTCTTGGTGAAACTTTTGCTTTTTCCGCTTCTTTTTCAATTGTTGTAGTTTCTCCATTTCCTAAATCTATTATCATATTTAAATTTTGAATTTCTATTCCTTTCTCTTCTCCTTTTTCAAAATTATGTGCTATTTCATGATTTTCAGTTCTCGTATCTGTTGCTTTAATAACTTCTGTTTCTGGTACATTTGTTTTGCTTTGTACTTTTACCGGTCTTTCGACTCTCTCATTGCATGGAGTTACACGCACTTTTCCAAGCTCAATGTATCCATAAGTATCTATATTAATTGACATTTCAATATCTTTTCTGCTTGTTTTCATTAAAGCATGTGGACTTTTTCTTTCTACTTTATCTCCACTTTCACCTATAGAAATTACACTTCGCATTGTTGGCTTTGCTGGTTTAATCTCATCTGCTATTTTTATTCCATTTTCGTCTTTTTCTGTAATTATATATTGTCCTAATTTGCTAGAATATGCTAGTCCTAGTTTTTTTCCTTTTAGCTCAGGAAATTCCGACTGTAATTTTGGATCTTTTATTTTTTTATAATATGTAATTCCTAAGTCTTGCCCCTCATTCTCCATTAATTCTTCATTAGCTTCTTTTTCATCTTTTTCCTCAGAATCTTTCTCATCTTTTTCATCTTTTTTATCTTCTACGTTGTCCTCTTTCTGTTTTTCTATATACTCTTCTAGTTCTTTGGGTGTTAACTCTTCTGATTTTGCCCTTATGTTTTCAATATTAAGTTCTTTTAAGTCTTCTAATGTAATCTCTATTTCCAAAGATCTTAATAATGGATCTATAAATTCTATATGTCCTTCTTCATTAACATATCCTAATAAATTATCAGAATCCTTTGCATATATTCCAACTCTTTCTGTTCCATCTTCATTAGCTATCTTAGCTATATAAATGTCAGAATTTATTTCTAATCCGTCTTTTATTTTCAGTTTTTCATAATATTCTATGCTAGAAATTTTCTCTCCCTTTTCTAAATTTTGCCTCATGTTCGATTCGAATTGGTCCATTTTTTCCATTGTTTCTTTTTCATTTGCTGTAAATGTTGAAATTTTCTTTTCTTCTTCCATGATTTTTCTCCTATTCCACCTCGAAAGATAATTCAAATTCTGCATTTGGTTTTAATTTTATTACAAAGCTTTTTTCCATTTCATCTGCGGCTACGCTTATTCCACTACTTATGTTAGCTGTGCAAGTATATACATTGCTTTTTGTTTGAACATTGCTAACACTTATATAGTTTGTATCATAAAAATTTTCTTGCGCATAATTCTTAAATTCATCAGCTGTTTTAAAATAGTTTTGTTTAAACTCACTTGCTAAACAATTATACGCATTTTTATATGCCTTGTTATTTAACATTTTAATAAATATTTCAATATTTGTAGCTACTTTTTGTGCTTCACTTGCTTTATTATATGTAGTAATAAATTCATCTGACTTTATTGTATAATTATCTAGCAATATTGTATAGTTCATTATTCCTTTTTCTTTTATTGTATAATAATTATCAAAATTATCTACAACAGTGTATTCTTTATAGTTTTCTTTGTCTTTCTCTCCATACTGTACCATTGTTATATTTTCAATATGTTTTTTATTATCGCTTATGTAAATTTTATAATCTTCTATACTTTCAAACCTCTTGTTTCTATATTCTTCGTCAAGTAAATTATATGCCAGTTCTGGATAATTAAGTGCTTTGTTTATATAATCATTAAGATAATTTCTAGCCATATCTTCTTTTGTTACATTCAAGTCTTGAAATTGATTATACTTATTTTTTGTAATAGTTAAGTCTTCTTCTGAGGTTTTATTTTCTGAAACAAGTTTATTATATTCACTTTCTGATATTGTAGTTAACTTATATGTATAGTTTGCAAAATCTAAATTTGCTATCATATAAAAATATTTAGATGACATTATATTTTCTTTCCACTTTATATAATAAGTATGATATGTATAGCCTTTCAAAACATATACTTCTTCTATACACAAATCATCTACATTTGTTAATGAGTACTCTCCTATAATGTTTTCTACATTTTTTTGCATAGTTATAGCTTCTATTGCATTATTGTTTTTATTAATAGCATAGTTAGAAAAACTTTTTATACATTCTAGTAATACATAATATTGATTTTGATTATTTAATTTTTCTATATTTTTATCTATTATATATGTAGGATGTTCTGAATCTAAGTTATTTTTTTCTTTCTTATTTACATTGTTCTTATTTAATAAAAGAATACAACTTATGCATATTACTAAAATTAATATAAGAATTAATATAATATATTTTATTTTTTCCACAATTCTCCTCCTGAATTATTTGCTTACTAATTTTGCACCAATGGCACCTTTAAAAACTTTCGTAGTACTATTCCAACCATTATATGTATCCGCTGGATCAGAAACCCAGACTTCTGAGCCCTCGTTCCTTACATCTAGTAATGCCATATAATGTTGGCTACTTGTATAAATACTACCTAGTTTTTTAATTACATAGATTATAACAGGATTTCCGCCTTTTAAATGCTGTATTACCTGTTCTTGTTGAGCTTGTGTTAGCGTTGGATAATTAGTGCCAATATCGTCCGCATTTGGAAATGCCCCTAATTCTGTAACTTTTAATCCCATTTTTTTCATTGACGTAGTTAAAGTAGGACTTTGTTGAAAACACTCATACGGATTTTTATTTATTCCATACCCAGAAGCTACAATTGCAACTGCCGTATGTCCACATCCGATTTGATGCTATTGTTCCTGAATCCCAAATTCGTATTGTTGAATAGGATCCTTTTGTTTGTTTATATTCTTTAAATTCCATACCTGTTTGATTTGTATAAGTTGTAGTATATCCATTGCCACTTACAGAATTTTGTTCACTAATGTTTACCCCTGCTGCTTTATAAAGGTCTGTCATATATCCAACTATATTTTTTTCCCATTTTGCAGATGCATCTGGGTGTTTTGGAGTGTCTGGGCAATATGTATCTGATATTCCTTGCACTGTATACAGTCCACTTCCAAAATAAAGGTTTCCTGATATTAATTCCATAAAATCTTGGGTTGCTTCTGTATAATTATCATATTTACACCATTTATTACCACCATCATCAGTCCAATAGTTGCCATTATAATCTCCAGTTACACTTCCCCAATTATGTGTACCATTCTTTATTAATTTTGCATTTTCATTAGCTCCACAACTATTTTCAGCATTGAATACTGCAATAGCAAAAACCGCATTAACCTTATATCTATTTTGTAATTCTATAAATTTATTTATACCAACTGAATTTAAATTTTTATTCTGGTTTCCCAGTTTTGACCAACTGCAATTGTCAATTGCAGTTTTTAATTGCTCTGCATTTAATACTAGTTTTTCAGAAGATTTAGTAATATCTACAATATATCCTCCTGCCATTCCTACTGCTGTCAACTCATTTCCACTTGCTATCTGGTCCATTATACTTCTAATATCAATAGTTGATTCTGTTCCCATTACTAGTGATTTCATATATTCAAATATATTAATATATATATCTGCTGAATTTAAAGTATCTGAAAAGAATTCATTTAATCTATCTTGTAGTTCATATATATGTTCTGACGTTGTATGTCTATATTTGTCATTAATTAAAATATCGAAAAAGCCGCCTTTTCCTTCGCCTTTAAATTCTAGTTTAGAAGTCGAATCGTCTACTAAATATTCTGTTTTGCTTATATTTTCCGTATTGGTAGTTTTAATTGTTCTTTCTTTTACATAAACATCCTTGTATGACCATCCTTGCCCTGTTTTTATATCTATATTTGTAATATCTATGTTTTTCTCATCATTAGCTGCTTCCGTTTCTATTTTTTCTTTCATGTCTGGTTTTATATTTTGATAGCTAACAGATGACCATATTGTATCTTCTCTAACCTTTTCCATAGGATCAAATTTTTGACTGTCTGGACCACCAGTTGTAATATTTTCTGGTTCAGTTTTTGTTCCCTGTTTATACGCATTTTCCATATCCCAAAAAATAGTGTCCGCCTTGCTTACCACAATCTTAGGTGTAGTAGTTTGATTTACACTATAAACCGTTTTAGTATAATTCTCTTCTTGATCTTGTTCTTTATAATCTGTATATGTATACTTTACATTGTTCGTTATTTCGTCTCCTTCTGTATAATCATACTCCAATTTAAATACATAATTATAATCAACTTTTGCTGTTCCATCTTCTACATATTTATTTTGTATTGTCGTAACTTCATCATAAACAGTTAGTTCTATTTTATTTTTTAGTGCAAGATTTACTACCTCCTCGCAAAAGTCAGCATCCTCTGTTATTGTTAGTAATGTAAAGAAAAATGGATATGGTGTAGCAAACTTTTGTATTGCACTCATATATGGAACTGTAGTTTTCATGTATGTTGTTTCTGATAAATTATCACCCTTTTCTGCATGTCCACTATCTCCTTCTAATTCACTATTAGAAGTTGATGTCGACATATTTGCCACTGATAAGTTAAACCCTTCGTCTAATGTAAAGTAGCTTAATACGTCAGAATTTTTATCCTCTATTAATTTATCAAATTCTGCTTGTGGCTTATATTTTAATTCCTTATCATTTCTTATTATTTTTACATTTCCTTGAAAGCTATCTCGAATATCACTTGTATTTCCTCCTAAATCAGGATACATAGTTTTTAATTCAGCTTCTACGAACTTAGGAAAAAGATGTAATTCCTTTTCACTATATTCCTCTAAATCCAGGTCTATTTTTAATTGTCCTAATGAATCTTCTCTTGCATTAGAAACTTTTACTAAAACATACTTCTCAAAATTTGTAAAGGTATCTGGATTATATTCCATTGCTCTTAATAGTTTATTGGCTAATATAATATCATCATTTTCAAACTGATATTCATAAACTCCATTATTAAATATTGTTTTTCCAATATTGAAGAACCCACTTTCAGTAGAAATTCTAGCTTTCTCCTCTTCGTATGATTTTACTTTATTTTTTTGTACAACATAATGTGCCCCTGCTAAAAGGACTACTAAGACTAATATAATACCTACTACAAGCCAAAAATATGGACTTTTAACTAATGCCATTAAAGCCTTTTTTAAAGCATCTTTAACCGCTTTTTTTGCTGCTTCTTTTGCTGCCTGTTTTGCTTGTCTTGCAGCCTGTTTTGCTGCTTCTTTTGCAACTTCTCCTACTACATTATCATTATCATCGTCTTGCAAGCTCCTCACCTACCTCTAAACACCAATATTTATATATGAAACATTATTATATTCATTATTGTTATCTTGTTTTTTATATTCTTCATAATCTAGTATTATATCCTCAAAGCTTATGGAGCTAGAAGATATTTTTTCTGTATATGTCTTATTAAATTTTATAGTTCTTGTAATAGTTATTAGTGGATTAACTACCAATAATCTTTCTGGAATCTCATTAATATACGCTGTTTTCTCAGTTCCTGTTGAATCTTTTAAATATAGCGAATTATTTTTTCTGTATCCATCCATCAAAATTGTCTTATGTGTATTGTTTGTTATTTTTATTTCATATTCTTCATAATCTATATATACTTTTCTGCTTATTATATTTACTTTAACATAATCATTACTATTTTCTTTATTTAATTCCTCTTTTGCAATAAAATTATTTATGTTTATTTTATAATCGTTATTTTCTTCAACAACTGTATAATAGCTATCTATTGCATTATTATTAACTACTCCAGTTGCTAATGCATTTTCATATATACTTATTTTATATATACTATATTTACCTGACATCCATAATTTTATATCATATGTTTTAGCTGTGTTAAAAACTAAATCTGTATAGTCATTTTTAAATTTTTCTAATACTGGAAACATTTCCTCTTTGCAGTCTGTACTTAACAAATCATATGCTTCTTCGATTTTTCCATTATTGCATTTTTCTAAAAAAGCACTTATAAGTTTTAATTTTTCATCTTGTATTTTTTCACTATTATAATTACTGCTTAAAGAATCTTCTTGGTTATTAGGATAAATAGTAGTATTGCTACTACTATTCATCCTATCCTCTGTATTGATTTTTGAATTTCTTTTTTTTGCGTTATTATTTAATACTTGTAATAATACTATTACTAATACAATTGCTAATATTGCAGTCCATATAATTCCTCTATTACTATAGTAAAAGCTTAATATTTTACGCAATTTTGAACCCCCTATTATTTTTTATATTTTTTGGTTCTATTTTTTATTTGTTCTTCCTTTTGGTTTAGGCTGTGGTATAGATTTTTGGACTGGAATTTCTTTACCTTTTACTCTTGCAACTTGTTTTAAAATAGTATCTGTTGTCTGTTCCGCTTTTTTCAAATCATATCCTGGTTGTCGAGTAAACTTATCTATCATTTTATTTCTTCCTGTACTATACTTATCATAATCATCATACATATCATCACTAATTCCTTTTGCAAATGCTGGAATTCTTTTTGCCAGTTCAAGTGTTGGCACTTCTGCATTTGCTTTTGTTGCTTCTTTTGCAGCTTTTTCTCCTCCAAATTCGCTTGTCATTTTTAGTGATTTTATAATTTGATCATCATCAGTAGTTCCATAGTTTTCTCTCATTTCAAGAGCCGCTTCTTTTGCATCTTTAAATTTCTCATTTCCAAAAGCTTCTAAATACTTGTTATCAACGTCAGGGTCATGGTTCCATTTATCGTTTAAAGCTGCTTCTTGCTTAGACGCATAATCCTTGTCATGATATCCTCTCATAAAATCTCTAGAAGTTTTAGAAACTCTATCTACAGCTTTGTCAGACAATGCTCCCCCTAGTTTTGAACCTGCTGTTAGTCCAATGCCTGCTGCAGATGCAACTTTGGTTGGATCTCCTGACATTAATGCCGCTGCTCCTGCGGCTAATGCCGCTGTTCCTGCAAGTGTATACTTTGTTCCTAGTTTTAATGCTTTTGGCGCCATTGTTTTTGTTCCATTCCACATTTGTCTTCCTAGGGCCTTTGCTCTTTCGCTACGGTTCATGTTCTTCCAGCCTCTAATTTTATGCATTCCCGTTGCATTTCCAATACTTCTGCCCACATTTCTTCCTATAGCTTTTGATCCTAGTTTCAACCTATCTCCTACTGTTAAATCATCACTCTCTTCTTCTTCAAGTTCTGGATTTTGTTTCTGCATTGGAATTGTATTTTGTTCTTGTTGCTCTTGCTGTTCTTGCTGCTCTTGCTGTTCTGCATATCTTGCTTCTCTTTCTTCTTGTTCTTTTTCCAATTCCTGATATGCCTTATAGTCGTCATCAGACCAATCAGCTCCTGGTGTTGTTCCCTCATCTAATAAAGAATCAAGTGCCGCTCTCTCTGATTCTATTGTTTTTTCTTCTTCGTCTAAATTGTTATTATTAAAATTGTTTCCTGAATTTTGAGTTGGTTCGTTATTATTTTGTTGTCTTTGTCCATTACCATTGTCATTTCCTGAATCCAATCCCTCGTATGGATCTTCTTTTGCACGGATTTTATCTGGTTGATTATCCCCATTGCCACTTCCGCCAGATCCACTATTTCCACCAGATCCACTTTTACCTCTTGCAACTTTATTTCCTATTTTACCAGCAACGTTTGCTAACATAGAGCCTGCTGCAGCTCCTGAAAAAGAACCTAATGTTGATGCCTTTTCAAATCCAAACATCTTTCTTAATAATTTCTCTGCTTGAGCCATAAATCCCAATACAACAATTGTATATATGATATTTGAATTTGCAAAATCTAATGCAGAACTAATAAATACCATATATATCAGTAAATGAAATGGTTGTATTAAAATATTAAATATAAATTCTTTAAGCCACATATTAAATGCTTGTGCTTGACCATCATTTAACTTATCTATTGGATATGTAAGCGTTATTAATGGTGCAATTAGTGTTAGGAATGCTATTCTTATAAACCTTGCCATATATTTAGCTAAAAACCATACTGTAAAACCAACCAAAAATATATAAACTACAGTATAGCCTAACCCAGAAGATCCATTCAAATTAGCATACAATCTTGCATATTGCATTAAGTTTGCAACGCCTTTAATATTTGTTCCATCAAAAATTTGAGATTTATTTGCTAAGCCCTCTTCTTGCAGTGCATCTAAAATACCACTAAACTTATCATTGTTATCTTTGTTGTTAAATGTAAAATTTCCTTCTTGTCCGCAAATTTTTGGTAGTGCAATGGTTTGAGCTCCTGCATTAGTATTAAATAGGTCCGTTAATTTTTCTGTAAGTGTAAATGTAAATGCCATTATATAATGTAGTAAAAATATTAAACATACTGCTCCCACCCACGATGAAATCATCTGTTTATATTTTGCTTTATCTGAAGCAGTACTTGATATTACCACTCTTATTCCTATATAAACTAAAACTGAAAGCAATCCTACTAAAGAAAAATTTCTTATTCCAACATACCATTTTGCAATTGTTGTTCTCAATGTGTTTAAGTTTTTTTCGACATTTTGTGCATGAGTATTTGAATTTCCATCACCTAACACATTGCTATCCCCTAATGCTTTTTCTAAAGTTCCATCTAAATTAACTGGATTAATAAAGTTTGGATTTAATGCTGCTATCTGATTTCTAAAAATTGATTCTGGTGTAAGAAATAAATATGCAGGGTAATTTATGTTATCATCGCCTAAATCATCCCAGTAGTCTCCTTCTTTTGTTGCTGGTGTTGTCCAGGCAACCGGATAGCTATATTTGTTCCCTATGACTATCTTTTGTACTATACTCATAATTGCATCAGCACACGTATATCCAAGTTTTTTTATTGGAGTTAATAAAGTTCCACCATCTGTTTTAACATCCTCTTCTGTTATCTCTGAATCTATTACTACTTTTGAAGCCGATCCCGAATTTGTTCCTCTATCAGATGGACGCTGAGCCATTGAATAATTTGATACAAAGCCATTAAGTAATAGCACTATTAAAACTATTAAAAATATTTTTTGAGTTATTTTTTTACTAGCAATATTTTTCATTGTTTCCTCCTATATTTTAATTTTCACTTGTTTGTTTCATTTGTGCTATTTTATTTAAATTTGTTTCTACAAACTCAAATTCTTTTCTTGTAGGTTTAATTTGTAATATTGCTGTATCTGCTCCTACTTTAAGTAATCCCTCACCTTTTAAGCAAGTTACTAGAAATCCAGCTTCTCCTTCACTTAGCTTAAATACTTCTTTTAAGTAATTTATTTCTGATTTATCTTGAGCTAAAAATAACTTTGTGTCTGATGATGTAAGTACTGCTTGTGCCTCTGGTTTTTCATAAAAATCTTGAAATCTTTGTGAAATAATTGCAAGAGATACGTTTCTTTTTCTTGCACGTCTTGCCATCGTATTTAAAAAATCTACTGCCTCTGGGTATGGAAGAAGCATCCATGCCTCATCAACCAAAACTCTTTTTTTAGTTGCTTTTGTTCTGTCTTCACTATTCTTTTTTACATACTTTTCCCAAATCCAAGAAAGTAATATTTGTTGTGCAAGAGGTCTTGCAAATCTTTCCTCTAATTGAGATATATCTAAGTTTATAAATGGTGCACCTTCTAGCAACTCAAATGTTGATTGTCCATCAAAGTATGCCATTTGCCCATTTAGTTCTCTTACGTATTGTTTCATAACTTTTATTAAATAACTATAATGAAATCTATAATCCGAATTGTCATTTTGTTTTGCTTTCTCTAATATTCTTTTATACCAAGAACCAATGGTTGGCATTTTCTTCTTTCTCTTTCCTAAAGCATCCCCAGAAATCACACTATCTGACTCATATAAGCTTGCTGGATCCGCTGTAATTCCTACTCTTGCATATTCTTCTGCCACTGATTCTGATATTATTTGTTTTGTAAGCTCATTTACTTCTGTACTTCTTGTACTTCCTCTTGC
>ULRB01071013.1_pt1 | contig 11018 bp, 8 predicted proteins | sample 1955051 | NCBI WGS metagenome assembly ULRB01 (sample SAMEA4835671, study PRJEB28245) | human gut metagenome | biome: gut microbiome; material: fecal sample | place: Denmark | collected 2008 | reverse complement strand
TTGCTCGCCGGCATAACGAGCCGTACGGCGCAACCGAGATGTAAAACAACGCAAGCAACGCGCTCCGCGCTCGGGTTCATTCTCCAATCCGCGCATCTCTGCCACCCAACCGTCATGGTCATAATCGGCATCGACAAAATCGAGTCCCAAACGCCCAGCATGACGTATACACTCTGCTTTCCGGCGTTCATACTCCTCCCGAGGATAAATATTCGGATTGCAAAAAAACAGCGTAGGACACACGCCGTTATCAAGCAAGCACTCTACAATAGCCGATGAACACGGGGCACAGCAACAATGCAGAAGTACGTTTTTCACCCCACCCGGCACGTCTAAATGTATTTCAGGTTTCATACCGCAAAAGTAATCATTTTATACCAAATCCGTCCGGAGAAACAGATGTCTCGCCCTTTTCCTAAAAAAGCGAGAACGCCTCTGTGAGACGTTCCCTCTCAAAATGTTTTCACAACGGAATAATCCTTATTGTGAATTGCTTCAAAATTGTTCTCAAATTTACACATATTATTTATATAAACCAATAAATTAACAAAAAAAATTGTTTTTCGATTCATTTTCGATATATTTGAGAAGAAAACCATTCGATATCGAACCATGAAAAACATATTAGGCTTGGACTTAGGCTCCGGAAGCATAGGCTGGAGCGTCATACAAGAGGGAGAAAATAACCGTACTATTTTGGGAATGGGATCCCGTATCATACCCTTATCGCCCGACGACACCACACAATTCACACAAGGAAAAAGCATTACGAAAAATGCCGACCGCACAGCCTTCCGGACACAGAGAAAGGGCTACGACCGCTACCAGTTGCGACGACATTACCTTACCCAATATCTGCATAAATTAGGTATGCTGCCCGACGAAAGGCTCATCAAATTACCGCAAACGGAGTTGTGGGAAATACGGGCCAAAGCCGTAAATGAAAAAATCGAACTACCCGAGCTGGGAAGGGTACTCTATCACCTCAATCAGAAACGAGGCTACAAATCGGGAAAGTCTGATTTCCAAGACAAAAAAAGTTCGAAATATCTGTCGGAAGTAAGCGAAAGATACAAGGAGTTGCAAGAGAGAGACATCACCATAGGACAGAAGTTCTACGCAGAACTCAAAGCCGACCCGACATACAGGTGCAAAGACAGGGTATATCCCCGTATCGCCTATATCGAAGAGTTCGATCGCATCATGGAATGTCAGCGTACACACCACGATATCCTCACCGACGAGCATATCGCCCACCTGCGCAATCATATCATCTATTACCAACGCCCCCTTAAATCGTGCAAACATCTGGTCGGAGAATGTTCGCTGGCTCAAATGACCTACCGGTTACCCGACGGCTCGATAAAATCCCGACCAATAAAAGTAGCTCCCAAAAGCTCGCCCCTGTTTCAAGTATGTAAAATATGGGAAAGTATCAACCACATCAATCTGCAACGCGACCGCGAGAGATTTGAGATAACTCCGGCACACCGGCAAGCCCTATTTACCCATATGAACAGTAAAGAAAAACTGAAAATCAACGACCTTTATAAAATTCTGGGTATAAAAAAACACGACGGCTGGTGGGGCGGAAAAGCCATAGGGAACGGATTGCAAGGCAATACCACGGTCATCGCATTGCAAAATGCCCTAACCGGATATTCCCGTGCCGACGAGCTACTGCGTTTTGAATTGAAGACTTGTGAAATAGAGATAGCCGACCCCGAAACGGGAGAAATTGCCACCCAACTCATCATCGACCCCGCCTTCGAGCAAGAACCGCTCTACCGGCTATGGCACACGCTCTACTCCATCAGCGACACCGATGTACTCGACCGCATTTTGGAGCGTAAATTCGGAATAAAAGACCCTAAAATGCGAGAGAAACTCACACAGATCGACTTCACCAAGTCCGGTTACGGCAACCTGTCGAGCATCGCCATGCGGCGCATCTTACCCTATCTCCGGCAGGGATATGTCTACTCCGAGGCCTGTTTCATGGCCGGATACAACCACAGCAACTCGATCACCCGGGAAGAAAACCTCGCCCGCGAACTGGCCGAACACTTACGACCGATAACCAAAGGCGAATTGCGACAACCCATCGTCGAGAAGATTCTCAATCAGATGGTCAATCTCGTCAATGCTCTGATAGACCGTTACGGACGTTTCGACGAAATACGGGTAGAACTGGCGCGGGAACTCCAACAAAGCCGGGAAGAGCGCGACAAGACTTACAAAAAACAACTCGACAACCAGAAACGGAACGAAGAAATCAGACATCATATCGAGGAAATGGATCTCACCCCTACCCGTTCACGCATACAGAAATATCGTATGTATGAGGAGAGCCACCATTTGTGCATCTATTGCGGGCAACCCGTCGGCCTCGCCGCTTTCCTGCAAGGCTACGATACCGAAGTAGAGCATATCATTCCGCGTTCGCTCTATTTCGACGACAGTTACAACAACAAGGTGTGCGCCTGCCGGGCATGCAACCAAGCCAAGAACAACCGCACCGCCTACGACTACATGAGCAGCCTGCCCGAGGAAACGTTCCATCGTTACCTCGACCGGATAAAAAACATGCACGACAACAAAGAAATATCCGACACCAAATACAAATACCTGCTCACCAAAGGAGATGAAATACCGCAGGACTTCCTCAACCGTCAAATGCGGGAAAGCCAGTATATCTCGCGCAAAGCTATCGCCATGTTGCAGGAAGTATGCCACCATGTCTACGCCACGAGCGGATCGGTTACGGCATATCTGCGCCACGTGTGGGGCTGGGACAACGTCCTGCACGACCTCAACCGGGAACGCTACCGCGCTGGAGGACTCACCGAGATGCGGGAAATCGACAACCGTACCGTCGAATGCATAAAAGACTGGAACAAGCGGCTCGACCATCGCCACCACGCCATAGATGCCCTTGCCATAGCCTGCACCCGACAAGGATATATACAACGCATCAATACACTCTCTAAACAAGCCGAAGAGGGCGATCTTGTTTCACTCGAACGATATATCCGGCAGCAACCACACTTTTCTTATGCCGAAGTGTGTGCAGCCGCCGAGAAAATACTCGTCTCCTTCAAGGCCGGCAAACGGGTGGCAACAAAAGGGAAGCGCTACATCTACCGGGGTGGTAAACGCATCTTGGCCCAAGAAGACATCACCGTACCCCGAGGCACACTGAGCGAACAAAGCGTTTACGGACAAATAGCCCAATATCGGAAAGACAAGAAAGGGAAAATCTCTTTCTCTTACGAATCTGTCCTCAAATACCCCATCGAAAGCATCGATACCAAAACATTACCCGATGTGGTCGACGCCGGTATACGTAGGATTTTACAACAACGGCTCGATGAACACGGCGGCAACGCCAAGAAAGCCTTTGCCACACCGGTCTATACGGCAAGCGGACACCTCATTCGTACCATGCGTTGCTTTACCCGTCTCAAAGCGATCGTTCCGGTAAAATACGACGCATCGGGCAAAGCGGTCGGATTTGTCAAGCCGGGCAACAATCACCATGTCGCCATCTACATCGATCGCGACGGCAAACCGCAGGAACATATCGTAACCTTTTGGCATGCCGTAGAACGAAAAAAATACGGTCTCCCCGTCATTATCGAGCGTCCAGGAGAAGCATGGGACGCTGCAACCGATGCCATGCCCGATTCGTTTCTGGAACAACTTCCCGACGCGACTTGGCAATTCCGGCTCTCCATGCAACAAAATGAGATGTTTATCCTCGGTATGCCCGACGAGCTCTATGCCGACGCTCTCGAAAATCGCGACTACGCGTTGCTGGGGAAATTCCTCTACCGGGTGCAGAAAATTTCAACAAAATATTACTGTTTCAGACACCATATCGAAACCTCGGTCGATGACAAATACAACGGGAAGAAAAATGAAAAACTTTCCACACAAATGGGGAAATATAAACTTATAAGTAGTATAAGTGCTTTATATTCCCAACACCCTCACAAAGTGAAAATATCCCTCACGGGAGAAATCTGCGAAATATGATAAAAAAGACCCTCTATTTCGGAAACCCGGCCTACCTGAGTTTCAACAACGGACAACTCGTGCTACGGCTTCCCGAGGTAGAAAAGAACGACTCGGTGCCGACAGCGTTCAAGCAGAAAGCCGAACGCACCATTCCCGTCGAAGACATCGGCGTACTGCTGCTCGACCATCGGCAAATCACCATTACCCACGCATTGTTGGCAGCCCTGCTCGACAACAACTGCGCCGTCATCACTTGCGACGACAGCCACCTCCCCACCGGACTCATGCTTCCGCTGTGCGGCAATGCCACGCAAAGCGAGCGATTCCGCGATCAAATAGAGGCCTCTCTTCCCTTGCGGAAACAACTGTGGCAACACAAACCGTACAGGCCAAAATCGCCAACCAAGTTGCTCTACTGCACCGCCTCGGAGTCGAAAACCGCAATATGTTGAAGTGGGTAAACGAGGTACGCAGCGGCGATACCGACAATATGGAAGCCCGGGCGGCCGTCTACTATTGGGACAACCTCTTCCCCGGGATACCTTACTTCCGGCGCAAACGCGACGGTGTACCGCCCAACAACCTGCTCAACTACGGCTACGCCATTCTGCGCGCCGTCGTGGCCTAGGCTCTCGTAACCAGCGGGCTGCTGCCCACGTTGGGCATTCACCACCACAACCGCTACAACGCCTACTGCCTCGCCGACGACATCATGGAACCGTACCGTCCCTACGTCGACCATATGGTGTGCGAACTGCTCGATGAAAGAATCGATATAAGCCGACTATCTACATCGACCAAAGCCCGCCTACTCGCCCTGCCGACTACCGAAGTCTGCATCGGCGGACAACGCAGCCCGCTCATGATTGCTGTCGCCCAAACGACCGCATCTCTATATAAATGTTTCTCGGGCGAATTACGCAAAATTATCTAACCCGAAATGTGAACAACGAACTCGACCGTTTCAGTGAATATCGTATCATGTGGGTACTTGTTTTTTTCGACCTGCCGACCGATACCAAGAAAGAGCGAAAGGCATACGCCGACTTCCGCAAAAAGCTTATGCGCGACGGATTCACCATGTTTCAATTTTCCATTTATGTGCGCCACTGCCCCAGTCGCGAAAATGCTCAAGTACACATAAAAAGAGTAAAAATGTTTCTGCCACCGTTGGGCGACGTAGGGATTCTTTGTATCACCGATAAACAATTCGGTATGATGGAAATATTTTCCGCCCGCAAAACGATTCCGCCCAACGCCCCGGGACAACAACTCGAACTTTTCTAAAAACAAAAAAGGACTCCGCACTATACTTGGAGTCCTTTTTATTCGAATACTTTTTCTATTCTAATCTTCGATTCAAATTCCTGAAATACAGCATACTGTATATATCCGCTGTATTCGATATGTCAAAGATACAATTTTGAAAGCAATTTACAACTAGAAACACCATTTTTACAAAAGGCTGGGGGCTGTATTCGATATGTCAAAGATACAATATTAGAAGCAAATTCACAACATGTGTACATGCATGTGTATATTTTGGAATGAAATATACCGTTTTATTTAAAAACAAATCAATTTTAAATTTCATTTTTAACTATAATTTAGGCATTCCCAAGAATTCAATTGTAAAAGAAGTTTTTTCGACCCAATCCTTTGAGATTATATTCTACAAATTCTGATTTCAGACAGAAAAGCCGATTTCCTACGTCAAAAAACACAAGCAAAATATTTTTCATTTCCAAGTTATCCTTTCGGACGATAAGTTATATATTTGCAAGCAATCCATAGCAGTATTCAAACCTCTATAAGAACGGCTATTACCATATAGCAAATTTCAAAAAACGGACAAAATCATGGAAACCGTCAACAAAAATACATATACGTTTCCCGATAGGAAATATAAAAACAGGTTCAAAAATTATAGCATCAACGGGAAATCTCTTTTGATACTTTTGTGTTTCATATTCAGCTCACAAGTTTGTTTAGGATTGACCATCCACGACCAAACCAAATACTATACAATCACCGTCGGACGCAGTATAACCCTCTACTATTACAGCATCAGTGGGGCGGAATCTTTCTCGGCAACACCGTGGGGAATGGGAACCGAATGTATAAAGGTAACTTCGGGGAAAAACGGACAAACCGGTTGGTGCACCATAAAAGCGGCGGAAAAAACGACAAATATTCCGGTCGTAACCGTGAGTTACGCCTACAAAAATGCAAAAGGAGAGATAAGAGATATTTACAACTTCTACAACAACATCAAAATCGTCGAACTCGAAGCCGTAAGTATTCCCGGGACACTCACACTAGGAATCGGAGAAAGTTATTCTTTTTCTCCCACCTTGACACCGAGCGATGCAAGCACGACCTATAAATGGGACTCGAGCGACGAATCCGTAGCCAAAATAGAAAACGGAACAATCACCGCCTCAAAAGCCGGAAATACGATCATCACCTGCACAACACACAACGGAAAAACAGCAGAATGCAAAATAACGGTAAAACCGACATTGGCAGAAAATATAACGATAGAACCCAGCGAACTAAAAATGGATCCCGGAGAACGGAAACAACTCATCGCCACGTTCTCGCCTGAAAATGTCTCATCGAAGAAACTGACGTGGGAAAGTTCCGATCGAGATGTTGCCATCGTAACCAACGAAGGTCTGGTCGTTGCTCTTTCGCCAGGCTGGACAATTATCTCCGCCAATACGACCGACGGCAGCGAAATTTCGGCCAGCTGCATATTACAAGTAGAAAAATCGGGAGCGTCGGGTTTGAAGAATATTCCCAGCCCGGAAATGCACATATATACCAAAGAAGGAAAAATACACATTACCCATATAGATGAAAATGAAGAAATCAAAATCTACAACCCGCTCGGCCAAATCATTTATACAGGCAGTCCGCAAGATATTCCCGTGCTCGAAGGGAAAGGACTATATATCATATATATAGGAAAATCTGCCGTTAAAATATTATTATAATCTGCAAGAATTTCCCTCTAAATGCGGCAAACAGGGAACGGTAACTTAAAAGAAATCTTCGTCTCCTGAATCAAGGACAAAATAACTGTCGGGAAAATCCCTTCAAAAAAAAGTTCGTAAAAAAAAGGGACTGTAATCTAATAATAGATTTACAGTCCCTTCTATGTACTCCCGCCGGGAATCGAACCCGGATTTAAAGTTTAGGAAACTTTCGTTCTATCCATTGAACTACAAGAGCAATTGATTTCCGAGGGACAAAATTACAACTTTCACGACACATCTGCAAATTCCCACAAAGATATGATCGCCTTCTCTTTTTTGACAACTTTTTCCCATGACACCCAATCGCCTGTCGAGAAAAAGACTTTCTGTCCAAACACAATCTTTGCAAAAAACATCATGCATCAAATATTCCCTTACTACGACAAGGATCAATCAAAAAGTTCGTGCATGATTTCGAGGGAACGTATTTCGGACAACTCGGGTTGATGCAGACGATAATACGTAATCATTTGCTCGAGAATCGTCCGGCGTTCATCTCTCGTAAAACGGAAACGGCTCAGATTATGCGTATTCATGCGCATGAGGCGAGCAAACACGCCGGCCTCTGCGGGCAACAACACATGACGATGTGCCGGTGTCGCCGGCACAAACACCCCTTCGAGCATATCGAAAAAACAATCTTCGCCATACTGTTCGGTATTGGGCAGAAATCCGAGAAAACCCGACAAGCGCAACAAAAACCACAAATGAAAATTGGCCTTTCCCTCTTCCATCATATCGAAAAGACGTATCGATTGCACAAGGAAATCGAAAAATGCGGGATTGGACTCCGACTCCCGAAACAGCCGGGACAACATTTCAGAGAGAAACAATGCGACCGATGTTTTCACCGGATCGCCATAGATATGACTCCACACCTCGACCTGACGCACATCGCGTATGCGGAAAATATCCTGCCCCGCCTGCATTTCCGAATCGATTTCGAGAAAAGCGAACGGAGAAAAAAGCGGGCGCAACATACGGGAACGTTTTCCCTGCGACTGCGGCAACAAATAGGCCGCCCGCCCGAAACGTTCGGTATAAACCTGTACGATCGACACCTTATCGCTGTATGCAATCGTATGCAATACGATACCTCGTGTTTTTTCCAACATATATGGCGAAAACAAGCTATTTAAGGGTACAAAAATCCGACAAATAACGGAGAAAGACAATTTTTTATCTAAATATTTTGCCAATTCAAAAAACAGCTCTATATTTGCACTCGCATTTTCGGAGACCCTCTCTCTTTCATTGATAGGGAATTACGGAAAACGGCCCATTCGTCTATCGGTTAGGACGCAAGATTTTCATTCTTGAAAGAGGGGTTCGATTCCCCTATGGGCTACCAATTAGAAACAAAGAAAATTTAAAAGGAGATTTATTGAATGGCAAATCATCAATCATCCATCAAAAGAATCAGACAGACGCAAACCAGAAACTTGCGCAACAGATACTACGCAAAAACCGCTCGTAACGCCGTCCGCAAATTGCGCGCCATGACCGTGAAAGACGACGCCACCGCATTGTATCGCCAAGTTTCGTCGATGCTCGACAAGTTGGCCAAGAGAAATGTGATACACAAAAACAAAGCCAACAACTTGAAATCGAAATTGGCTTTGCACATCAACAAACTCTGATACCGCAAACTCCCGGAACGAGGAGTTAGTGAGACCGCTGTATAAAGCGGTGAGTACGGCCCATTCGTCTATCGGTTAGGACGCAAGATTTTCATTCTTGAAAGAGGGGTTCGATTCCCCTATGGGCTACAAGCGTCGAGGTTCTCCTCGACGCTTTTTGTGCATCTGTCCTTTACTCGGCTATCCATAACACAGCATACACCGAGTCCCGCTGCAATCTCCACATAAAGCAGTAGACACCACACAAAAACACCTTGCACAAAGCATCGAAAAGATTGCTAAAAATTTCCCGATACAGAGATTTTTCATTATCTTTGTCGAGAGGTTTTTGTTGCGCAAAACCTCTCGACAAAGTATAAAAATTCTTTATTCTGAAAAAAAATCGAGGAGCAACCGAGCACTCGAACAGAATTAACACAACAAAGATATGTCAGAAGAAAACAACAAACAGAATGCCAGTTACTCCGCTGATAGCATACAGGTACTCGAAGGCCTCGAAGCCGTAAGAAAACGCCCTGCCATGTATATCGGCGACATCAGCGTCAAAGGTCTGCATCATTTGGTATATGAAGTAGTCGATAACTCTATCGATGAAGCACTGGCCGGCTACTGTAACCGCATCAACGTTTTCATCAACGAAGACAACTCCATAACCGTAACCGATAACGGCCGGGGTATTCCCGTCGACATGCACGAGAAAGAACACAAATCGGCACTCGAAGTAGTACTCACGGTTTTACATGCCGGAGGTAAATTCGACAAAGGTTCTTACAAAGTGTCGGGCGGTCTGCACGGTGTCGGCGTATCCTGCGTCAATGCCTTATCGACCTATTTGCGAGCCGAGATACACCGCAACGGAAAAATCTATATGCAGGAATATTCTTGCGGCAAACCGCTGCACGACGTCGAGGTTATAGGAGATACCCATGAAACGGGAACTACCATCACTTTCAAACCCGACGGCAGTATATTCACAGACACAATCTATCAATACGAAATACTTCAAAATCGTTTACGGGAACTGGCTTATCTCAATAAAGGCATTACCATTACTTTTACCGATCTCCGGGAAAAAGACGAGGAAGGCAATCCCAAACAAGAAGTATTCCACTCCGAAGAAGGTGTCAAAGAATTCGTCAGATTTCTCAACCGAAACAACGAACCTCTCATCAACGACGTCATCTACCTCAATACCGAGAAACAAAGCATTCCCATCGAATGCGCTATCATGTACAACACGGGATACCGCGAAAACCTGCACTCTTACGTGAACAACATCAACACGATCGAAGGAGGAACGCATGAGGCGGGTTTCCGTACGGCTCTCACGCGGGTCCTGAAAAAATATGCCGAAGACACAAGTGCCAAAGCACTCGAAAAGGCAAAAGTAGAAATATCGGGAGAAGATTTCCGGGAAGGACTCATCGCCGTCATTTCGGTAAAAGTTGCCGAGCCCCAGTTCGAAGGCCAGACCAAGACCAAATTGGGCAACAATGAAGTAAGCGGCGCCGTGAACCAAGCCGTGGGCGAAGCTCTCACCAACTATCTCGAAGAGCACCCCAAAGAGGCCAAACTCATCGTAGATAAAGTCATTCTCGCTGCTACCGCACGTATCGCCGCCCGCAAAGCGAGGGAATCGGTACAACGCAAAAGTCCCATGAGCGGAGGCGGACTGCCGGGAAAACTGGCGGACTGCTCGTCTCGAAACCCCGAAGAATGCGAAATATTCCTCGTCGAGGGAGATTCGGCCGGCGGGTCGGCCAAGCAAGGACGCAGCCGCGCCACACAGGCCATATTGCCGTTGCGGGGTAAAATTCTCAATGTAGAAAAAGCCATGTGGCACAAAGCGTTCGAAAGCGATGAAGTGAACAACATCATCACGGCTTTGGGTGTACGATTCGGCGTTGACGGTGAAGAAAACAGCAAAAAAGCGAACATCGAGAAACTCCGTTATCACAAAATCATCATCATGACCGATGCCGATGTCGATGGCAGCCACATCGACACCCTCATCATGACCCTTTTCTATCGCTACATGCCCGAAATCATCGAGGCAGGGCATCTCTATATCGCCAACCCGCCACTCTACCTTTGTGCCAAAGGAAATATCAAAGAGTATTGCTATACCGAAGAAGCACGGCAGGCTTTCATACAGAAATACGGAGAAGGTTCGGAATCGGGAATCCATACCCAACGTTACAAAGGTTTGGGAGAAATGAATCCCGAACAACTTTGGGAAACGACCATGAATCCCGAAACACGGATACTCAAACAAGTAACCATCAACAATGCGGCCGATGTCGATTACATATTCTCG
>ULRB01048747.1_pt1 | contig 11072 bp, 6 predicted proteins | sample 1955051 | NCBI WGS metagenome assembly ULRB01 (sample SAMEA4835671, study PRJEB28245) | human gut metagenome | biome: gut microbiome; material: fecal sample | place: Denmark | collected 2008 | reverse complement strand
ACTTAATCAAACTGACAGTCGTACTTTATCGAATGCTTACGCACGGTAGGCGGACACCACAACCAGTGTTGATGGCAAAAAGAAAAGGGAATGACCAGTTGGCCATCCCCCTTGTGAATATCAGCGTGTTCGGATTATTTGCCGAAGACAGCGTTGATTACATGTACACCCTCTGTGTAGTTTGTGGTTCCATGTACAAAATTAGCGAAGTTGCCGGCGTCAATCTTGGTCCCTTCAACAGATCCGGATACTTTGATCGGGCTGGTCTCTCCAAGAGTGATGTTCTTCGTCTTACCGTTGAATTTACCAATCACAAGACCTCTTGTGGCCTCGGCTCCGCCGGAAATCACGCAATCCACGACACAACCGTTTCCTGTGTTGTGAGCGGCGTTTCCGATGTTTCCGATAAGGCCTCCGATGCCATCAACAGTTGCCATGGCGGTCACTTTTCCGAAAGCCTTGCAGGTCTCTATGGTGTTGCCTTGAGAGTGGAAACCGCAGAGGCTGCCGATAACGCTGGCCTTGTCGCCGGATTCGAAGATGATCTCACCTTCGTTTGTACAGTTGTCCATGTTGCCGGTACCTCCCTGAACTCCACCTGCGCGAACCTTAACAGTTCCGCTAATGGTAATGTCACCCTTGTTGACACAGTCTTTCGTGCATGTGCTTTGCTTAGCCTCTTTTCCTGGCCAGCCCACGATTCCGCCTACTGCTGAATTGGACTTTGACGCATCAGAGAACACGTTGATCGGACCTTCGTTGGTACAGCCTGTGATGTTCGACTTGATCTGTCCCACGGCGAAGTAATCTCCTCCTGTGATGCCACCTGCTAGAACAATCGCCTCATTTCCGGACATGGCAGAACCATTGCTGGAAGCAAGTTTCGCGTAAACCTCGCCGTAGTTGTGACAATTAGTGATGTCACCGTTGGACGCTCCGGCAATACCTCCGACATCCTGTCTCTTCACGTTTTCCGTTACTGAGTCAATAGATGTGTTCACAAGAGATACCTTGCCTTTGTTCACGCAATTCGTCACAGCGAACTGTCCGTTTTCATCATTGCCGCCGTAAGCGACAAGACCGCCTACTGAAGGTGCGCAGTTCTTCACATCGACAATAGTCGAAGCGCCGTTGACAAAGGCGCATGAGGCACTTATCGTCCCTTCGTTTGAGCAGTCTTTCATTGTCGCCTTGAGATATCCGGCGATGCCGGCGACGGCCGCACCCTTCATTGATGTCTGAGCTGTCACTGTGATGTTGCCGGTGTTGTGGCAATCGGTGATGTCGGCCAGACCTTCAGCGACAAGGGCTCCACAGATGACGGCGTCGTCAAAGGCGTCGGCGCTCATTGTGATGTTCGCCTTGTTTGTCACGTTGGTGAGCTCACCCTTGTTCCTTATGGCAATGATTCCGAATTCGGAAGCCGTCGGAACGAACGAGCATGACGCGTCAATGACAAGATCCTTGACGGTGCCGACTTCAGTGAACAAAGGAGCGGTTCCCTTCCAGTTCTTGATGCTGTGGTTGTTACCGTTGAAGATTCCAGGGAATGTCGCGCAAGTCGGGATTGTCTTCCCAGTAAGGTCGATGTCTGCGGTCAGGTTGACAACACTCGTGGCATCAGCTGTGGTTAGTTCCTTTCCGTTAAAGAGTTTGACGAACTCATCGGCTGTCGCTATGTCCTTAGGGAATGCAGCCTTTTCAAGTGTGGTGATGTCAAGAGTCTCGGAATATTCGGATTCCTTGCCGTCCTTATTGAGAGACTTGGCTCTCACGTTATACTTTGTCTTGTCTGTAAGGTCTGAAATCTTAAGCGCTGTCTCCTCTGTCTCTATTGTTGTCCAGTCAGAAGCGGAAGCGAGTTTGTATTCCACGACATATTTGACAGCGTTCACGCAAGGGTCCCATTTCAAAGTAATGGCGTCAGCAAGCGGAGTCGCCGCAAGATTAGGAATGCCGACAAAATCAGGCTTTACGAACCCGTAGCCGAGAACAAGTTGGACAGGCTCGTTGTCTTGAGCGATATATACCCAGTCAGAGAATACGGATCTTGGATAGTTGGCTCTGATTCTGATGTAATACTGGCTGAACTTTTTCAGGCCTGTGAAAGTCGTGGCGTTTTTGACCTTTACCTTTTCGTCGCTGTAAACGATGGTGTGGGTGACGCTGTTGTTGTAATTGTCGCCGTTGTTGAGTTCTGTGGTAAGCTGGACGGTCGCGCTGGTCGCTCCAGCCTCAATCATGCTGGCGTCGTCCCAGTAGACTGAAATGGATGTTTCCGATGAATTGTCTTCATCATAAGTGAATTCCTTCGGTGCCGGTTTGGATGAGTCTATGCCAAAGTGCTCTTCTTCTTCACATCCTATAAAAAGAGAAGATGCCAAGGCTACGGCCGCGAGGGCTTTAATGGATTTCATATTTTCTTTAGTGATTGTTAGTTGGAAACTGTAAATACTAAAATTAAGGCTATGCTTCTTAAGCACCCTTAACAACCATCAGAAAGATGTAAGATGTCACTCGAAAGTGAACTTTATTTCAGTTTGCCTGAGACAAAGATATTCAAGTTAAATGAAAAATGCAAGGCGGAGACTGATTTTTTTTGTATTTTTGTGAATCCTTTCAATCGTTTTTAGTCGTAAGTCTGAAATTCGCTGTGGAAGGTTACCCGGTAGGGTATCATGGTATATGCGAACTTATTTATGTCAAGTTATGAGGAAGGTATTAAGGTTTTTATTTGTTATTGTGCTGTCTGTGTGGGCGGTGGACTTGTCCGCACAGTCTCAGACCGTACAGTTTTTCGCTCATCGCGCCAGCCGTTTCGAGTATGATGAGAACACGCTCCCGGCATTCAAGGCTTGCTATGAACAAGGAATAAGGGGCTTTGAGACCGACATCAGAATGAGCAAGGACGGACAGCTTGTTGTGAACCACGATGAGACGTTCGCCAGATTGACTCCGTGCACCGGTGCGGTCGAGTCGATGACATCTGATGAGATCCGCAAGTTGACAACATTCCAGGGCAACAAGATTCTTTTCCTTGATGAGCTTGTGGGCTTCCTTTCGGACAAGGATGGCCTCTACGTTGAGTTTGAAATGAAGGTCAGTCCGACATCAAGTTATCCGGAGGATCGCCTTCGCGAGTATTGCGACAAACTCTACAAGGCGGTCATGTCCAAGAAGCCGGAGCATTCCACTTATCTGTTCACGTCCAGCAGCAGAGATGCCTTGAATATGATGAGAAAACTTCATCCGGACGCTGACATGCTCATGATTTTCAGCAAGCCGGTTTGTGATGAGACCATCCAGATGGCGGAGGCTATGGGAATCAAGCGGATCGGGTGCAACATGAATGGTACTACGCGCTCCATGGTGAAAAAGGCAAAGGAAGCCGGTCTGGCCGTTTCCCTTTGGCCTTCAAGGACTCCTGAGGACATCATGCTGGGCGTGTATCTCGGTGCGGAGTATCTGTGCTGCGACAGGGCCATCGAGGTGAAGAAATTTTTGGACGAAAAGGCCACGTTTGTGAAATACAAATAGTTTTTTTGCTAAAGGGGCGCTTTAACAAAATCATTGAAGTTTAATAGTACTAAATATTCATTATTTAAAAACATTGATGCGAGGATAAAGAACCATAATAACCTTGTAAACCATTAGAAATAATAACCAAGGATTTCAGTTTGCCGCAGAATCTTGAACCTTGCTATAGGTTCTGGTAATTATTTTTATTGAAAATTTATTACGATTGAAATGAATCACATAATAACCAGTTCTTCTCCCGAAAAGGGGAAGAGTAGACAATTGTTATTGCTTACGAAAGGTTTGATGACGACCGTTATGGCGATTCTTTTGTTTCTGGTGCCATCTGAAGTGTTTGCTCAGAAACTCACTGTATCAGGTTTTGTCAAAGAGGCCGCTACCAATGAGCCTGTTCCGGGGGCGGTTGTAATGGTTAAGGGCACATCTGTGGGTACATCGACTGATGCGAACGGAGCGTACACCCTCAAGGCTGACGCCAACGCTGTCCTTGTATGCCAGCTTTTCGGTTATAAGACTGTAGAGGTTAATGTCAGCAAGAGAACAAAATTGGACATCCTTCTTCAGGAAGACACCCAGATGCTTGACGCGACTGTTGTGGTCGGTTATGGTACTCTCAAGAAGACTCAGTTGGTGGGAGCCGTCGAGAACCTGTCGGGTGAGGAACTTGAAGGCAGGACCAACTCCAATGTGACAAGGTCTCTTCAGGGACAGATCCCGGGATTGAACATCGTCCAGGCTGACGGTAAGCCTACCCATCAAGGGTCTATCACCATCCGTGGCAATGGCACTTCATATCAGTCCAGAAAAAAGGTCGGTGGTGGCGCAGGCAACCAGAAGCACTCGATCGGCCAGGGCAGCAGCGCCCTTGTCCTCATCGACGGAGTCGAGGGAGACCTCACTACAGTGAATCCAGAGGACATCGAAACTGTCGCTGTCCTTAAGGATGCTGCCTCCGCTGCCGTATACGGTGCCAGAGGCGCTTTCGGTGTGATCCTTGTGACAACCAAGGCTCCGAAGACCGACAAGATTTCCGTGAACTACAACGGCTCTGTCTCATTGAACAGAAGAAACATCATGTGGGAGGACGAGCTTGTCACAGATGGCCTTCAGTGGCTTGATACCTTTGTTGAGTTCTTCAGGAACGACAAACGCACTCCGACTTCCGCCGGTTCTTTGCCTGGTAATGTCAATAACAGGTCCAATACCTATTCTGAGGCTTATCATGAGGAGTTCCGTCGTCGTAAAACTGATCCTACCTATGAGAATTACGGTAAGATTTATGGTGACGGAAAGGATGTCGGTTTCGGCGGCAACTATGCTTACTATGGAAGCACCAACTGGCTTGACATGTTCTACAAGGACATGAACATGACACAGAACCATAACCTCAGCATCAATGGCGCGTCAGAGAAGGTTAGCTATGCCATCAGTGGGCGTTATTATGGACAGGACGGTATCTATAAGCTTGGCAATGAGGACTTCAACCAGTTCAATCTTCGCGCCAAGGGTTCCATAAAGATTACTGATTGGTTGAAATTGACCAATAACACCTCGGTGTTCAAGCGTAAATATCACCAGCCGATGGTGTCAGGTGGTTCACAGCCGCTTCTCCGCCAGTTCGAGCATAGAGGACAGCCAATCTATCCGGCATTTAATGAAGACGGTACGCTTACGTTCTATGGCGCTTCTTGTATGTACGGTGCGTTTGAAGACGGTAATACTTATCAGGAAAATAACAAACTGGATATTATAACATCCACCACTCTTGATTTCGAGCCGATCAAGAACGTCCTGAAATTCACAGGCGACTTTACTTACAAAGCCATCCGTTCCACTCAGGCAAGAGTCTCTTGCATCCAGAGTGGTTATAGTGCCCCAGGTGCTTTGGAGACTTACAATAGCTCCTCTTATAAGTCAGACTGGCGTTTCAACACTGATTACATCTCCTCAAACATCGTCGGGACATACACTCCGAAACTTGGTGACAACCATGATTTGAATATCGTGGCTGGATGGAATCTTGAGAAGACGAACTATCGCCGTTTTTATCTTACCAGAAAAGACCTTCTGTATCCTTCCATCCCTTCATTTGAACTTATGGCGTCTGACGAGTATGGTGTGGAGGATCGTGGTCACGACAAGAGCATGGTCGGTTTCTTCGGGCGTGTGAACTACACTCTTCTCAACAGGTATATAGTCGAGGTGGCCGCACGTTACGATGGTTCCTCATTGTTCCCTTCATATTCACAATGGGGTTTCTTCCCTTCAGCGTCCGTAGGTTGGAGACTGTCCGAGGAGCCTTGGATGAAATGGGCCAAGTCTTGGATGAACAACTTTAAACTCCGCGCCAATGTGGGTTCCCTCGGTAACGCGACCATCGACCCTTACTCATTCCTGGAGCTTATGGGTGTGTCAAAATCCACAAAACTCATCAACGGGGAAAAAGTTCCTTACACAACGGCCGCCGCGATCATTCCTGACAACCTTACCTGGGAGACTGTCACCACTTATGACGTGGGACTTGACGCTGATTTCCTGAAGAGCCGTCTCTCGATCTCGGCTGACTACTATGTGCGTGATGTCAAGGATATGTTCATTCAGGGTCCGGATCTTCCTGAGGTGCTTGGTGATTCCACCCCTAAGGGTAACTACGGCGCTATCCAGACAAAGGGTTGGGAAGCCACGATCGGCTGGAGAGACTCGTTCAAACTCGCCGGTAAGGATTTCAATTATAACATCAAGGCCAGTGTCTGGGATTCACGCACTTGGGTGAAGACGTACTATAACATCAACGGTGACATCCTCAACTACTATGAGGGTAAGGAACTTGGTGAGATCTGGGGATTCAGGACCGACGGGTACTTCCTCAGCAATGAGGAGGCCAACAACTGGGCGACCGATTAATTCCACAAGAACGGATCCAACTTCAGGGCGTATGCCGGAGACCTTAAATTCATAGACATCAACGGTGACGGAAAGATTGACTACGGCAAAGGTACTCTTGATGACCATGGCGACCTTGAGCGCATCGGCAATCAGAGCCCTCGCTATTATTTTGGTATCAACCTTGGCGCCAACTGGAACGGAATCGGCGTCAGTGTCTTCCTGCAAGGCGTAGGCAAGCGTGACTGGTATCCAAGCTGCGAGTCCGGATTCTTCTGGGGAATGTACAACCGTCCTTATGGCTATCTGCCGAAGATTCATACTCAGGACGCTGTGGAAGTTGATTACTCTACTTCCAACTGGGTGGTCACCAACGCCGCAAGCAAGCCTTACTTCACACGTCAGGTGGCATACGCCGCGAACAGAAATGACGGCCCTCTTACGTTCGAGAATGACTACTACATGCAGAATGCCGCTTATGTAAGACTTAAGAACCTCACTGTGGACTATACTTTCCCAAGCAAGCTTACCAAGAAGATCCGCGTCGAGAAGCTTAAGGTTTACTTCTCCGGTGAGAATCTGCTGACTTTCTCTCCGATTTACAAGCATACCAAGATGTTTGACCCTGAGACCCTTGGTTTCGGTGATTCTGACTTCGGTGACAATGTTGGAGGTCTTAGCGGTGTGGGACAGGGATATACCTATCCTATGCTCAAGACATACACCTTCGGTCTGAACATTACTTTCTAATTTGAAGGAAGATAAACTCTAATGAATTTTAATATGAAATCAAGTATAGCAGTTAAATTACTTTTGGGAGCCGCGTCTGTTCTCGCGTTGTCTTCATGTCAGGATTTTCTCACAGCTGATCCGGTCAATAAAATATCAGCCGAGAATTTCTTCAGGACAGAAAGTGATTTGGAGATATATTCCAACGGACTGATTGAGGAATATCGCCCAAGCGGAGAGACTGTCGGCAAGGGTGATAATTATACGGATCTCATCTGCACCCAGACCTCGACGGATTTTTATCGTCCCGGCATTTGGAACTCTGTAAAGCAGACCGGTTGGGCTGTAGGGGACTGGAAAGGCATCCGCAGGGTCAACAAGATGATCGAAGGCATTGAAAAGAACAGAAGTCTCTTTAAGGATGAGGTCGCCAATCATTATCTTGGTGTCGCCCGGTTCTGGAGAGCCTATTTCTACTTCTCGAAAGTGAAGACTTTCAGCAATGTTCCGTGGATTGATCATGTCGTGAATGTTGATGATCCTATCCTTACCGCCGGCAGGGATGACCGTGAGCTTGTAATGCACAATGTTCTGGAGGATTTGAAATTCGCAAGCGAGAACATGTCCGCCGATCTGAAGACTTACAGTGGCGTGATCAACAAATATGTCGCATTGGCATTCATGTCAAGAGTCTGCCTGTATGAGGGCTCTTTCCGTAAGTACCATACGGTGAACCCGGCTACAAACAACGCATGGTCAGGACAGTATGAGTCTTCTGATGATTTCTTCAACGCCGCCGCCACAGCCGCCAAGTCTGTGATTGATTCCAAGGAGTTCTCTCTTGTTACCGGATCACCTGTCTCGGTTGCCGATGGTAAGGAGGTCGCTTCCTTGTATGACAACATTTGGAGGAGCACTGATTTCGGCAAGTCCCAAGAGGCCATCTGGACCGCGGAATATGAAGGTGGTGACCTTAACGTGTATAACGAGCTTACTTGGGTTGTGAACTCAAGTACGTACGATCAGAAGGCCGCCCCTACCAAGAACCTTGTGCGTATGTTCCTTAACCTTGACGGAACACCGGCAAAGCCGGATGTGTCTGTGACGAAGGAGTTTGACAATAAGGATTGGCGTCTTTTCAACACTGTTCACGGCCCGGGACACTTGTACACGACGTTAGCAGGGGAATCCGTCCCAAAGAAACTGAACTTTACATATACATTCAGCGGGTATCAGTTCAGGAAATGGAGTCAGGAAAAGGAGGAGAATTATTCTAAAGGAAGGAATGATAATGATATTCCTATCCTGCGTTACGCGGAGGTTCTTTTGAACTACGCCGAGGCCAAGGCTGAGCTCGGTCAGATTGATGAGACCATCTGGAATGAGACCGTCGGAGAGCTTCGCAAGCGCGCAGGTGTCAAGAATATTTATCCTGCATCCGCCGGTTATGTCGAGGATGCCTGGCTGAAGTCATACTATGGTGATCCAGCTCTCTCAAACACCATGCTGGAGATAAGAAGAGAGAGGGTTACAGAGTTGATCTGTGAGAACCTCCGCGCTTCGGATCTCAGCCGTTGGGCTTGCCAGAATCTGATTGTGGATCGTGGTACAGACAATAGTGGTTGGATGGGTATCTACGTGACCGCCGATGAGTATAAGAACGGCATCCAGTTCAATGGTGGAACGTATAAGTTCAATGCATCTAAAGTTTCTCAGTTTGCTTATAAAACAGGTACCTCAACCGCAGACCAGAACTTGACTCTCTCTGAGGGCGATCATGGATATCTTATTTACAATTACAAGCTTGAGTGGAATGACAGGGATTATGTCCGTCCTATTCCATCGACAGCCTTGACAAAGAATCCTAATCTTGGCCAGAATTATGGTTGGGAGGATTAAAATCTTAAACTATTAAACATGAATAAATTACGATTTAAAAAGAGTTTATTCGGTCTAATGTCTGCAACAGCCCTCATGCTGGGGGTTGTTGCTTGCGGTAAGAATGGGGCCGATGATCCGACTCCGGACAAACCGGATCCGAAGCCGACTCCCGGAACGGAGACGGTGATCAATGGCACCTCGATTGAGTCCACAAACACTCTTGTCGGACTGATCACAGATTCCAAGACCGGAAAGGGCATCGCTGGTGTACCAGTCACGGACGGGTATTCCTTTACCACGACAGATGCCAATGGCGTTTACCAATTCAAGGCGAACCGGTATTGCCGCAATGTGTACTATACATTGCCGTCAGAGTATAAGGTGGCGTTGGACAAAGAGACCAAACTGCCTTTGTTTTACTCCACATCGACTATTTCCTACAACCGTCAGAACCGGAACGACTTTGTTTTGGAACCGCTTGATTCTCCTGAGAAGAATTTCACTTATCTGGCCATTGGGGATCCACAGTGTAAAACTGATTCCGACAGAGAGAGATTCCGTACGGAGACATTGCCGGACATGAGGAATTTCATTTCGACCTCACAGGCGAATGGTAAGTATAAGAATGTGTACATCATGTCAATGGGTGACATCACATTTGACAACACCGTTCAGTGGAAGCCAATGCGTAATGTCATGTCAAAGTTCTCGGCCAACGGCACTGATTACATTCCGTTCTATAATATGGTCGGCAATCATGACCATGACGCATCGACAAACACGCGGTATGAGTCAACGCAAAACTATGTCGATCTTTTCGGCCCGGTGGATTATTCTTTTAACAGAGGCGATGTTCATATTGTTGTGATGGACAATGTCCTTGTCACTACTACAAGCGGCAAGACCTGGGATTATGATGCTGGAGTCACGAGTTCTCAGCTGAAATGGCTGAAGGCGGATTTGGATCTGGTGAAAGACAAACAGAACAAGATGATCCTGTTCTGCGCCCATATTCCTTTCAGAGGAGGCGCAAACAGTGGCGGCGCCTCTGTGAACAAGGATAAGAATTATGCAGAGATCCTTAAACTTCTTACGGAATTCCACGAGGCTCATATCATGGTCGGTCACACCCATTATCCTCAGAACTGGATTCACTCCTCTTATGTAACCAAGGGTGGCACACCCGTTTACGAGCATGTCCATGGTGCCGCTTGCGGTGCATGGTGGTCATGCAATATGAATGTGAATGGCGCGCCTAATTGCTATAGCCTTTATGAGATCGAAGGGAACAGCATCAAGAACTGGGTTACCAAAGGCACGAAGAATGAAGTCGGGTATCAAATGCGGGTTTATAACGGCAGCCAGATTTATGGTGGTACGGATGGCACACCTTCAGGAAAATATCGGTACACATGGTACGATGGTGGTAAAGGAGGAACCGCCAATATTACCGCCAAGGGTAATTCAAATCTGAAAGGATCTTTTGTCGCCGCTATATGGAATGACGATGACAAGAACTGGAAAGTGGAATTTTTCCAGAACGGTCAGAAAGTCGGTGACATGAAGAGAGTTCCGTCCAAGGTTCCTGATATATGTGTTGTCTCATATTATTTCAACAATTTGGGTAAGAACACGACGACATGGACCACAACGACTGCTCAGCATTATTGGTACATTGAGGCTCCTGGCGGTGATCCGACCAAGGTGAAGAATTGGGAAGTGCGCGCCACGCAGACAATCCCGACCAGCGGAGAAGTCAATGTCTATTCCTGCACGGATTTGCAGACGGACTATAGCGGATTTTAGAATCCATACATAGGTGTTTTGGAACGGGGAGATTTCCCCGTTCTTTTTTGAGTACTATTTGCTTCGAGAATACAGATGATGAGAATATACAGAAATATTGCATTCTTGATTGTAGCGATGACGTTCATGTCTGCGTATGTGGCCGATGCTATGAAACTGAACGGCACTCGCATAGACAAGAAAAACAATCTCTTTGGTTTGGTCAAGGACTCCCGGACAGGGAAGGGCATCGCGGG
>ULRB01069641.1_pt1 | contig 11086 bp, 14 predicted proteins | sample 1955051 | NCBI WGS metagenome assembly ULRB01 (sample SAMEA4835671, study PRJEB28245) | human gut metagenome | biome: gut microbiome; material: fecal sample | place: Denmark | collected 2008 | reverse complement strand
ACGATTGCTTGCAGAACATACGGCAAAATCGGGGCGAGAAGGATGATTAAAAGTATGAGCATAAGCAAATATAAAATCATCTTTCCGCGCTTGTTCAGACTTATGTCGATGTCCGTTTCGTTGGACGGATCTTTGCTGCCCGATTGCTTGTTGTCGATTACGCCGAGATTGTATGTAATTCCGTCTGTTTCAAACTTCAATCGAAGGATAGTTACGTCGCCAACGAGCGTATAACTTTCAAATGTAGAACCGGTTGACGCATAGCCGTTCAGCGAATAATTCGTTTCGGCGAAACGCAACACCCATTTCTTGCCTTTGAATTCGGCAAGTGCTTCGTCCGTCAGTTTCGATGAAGTCTTTACGTCGAGAACTGCGCCGTGGTAGATATTCTCGCGGTTTTCGCCTTTGATGAAGTCGTCAATCGTCTGAATCCTGTCCCACTTATACGTTCCCGCAAATAAACCACCGCCTGTATGCTCGACCTTATCGGTGTATTTGAGATAGGCGTATTTGTCCGCTTTATCCCCGAACGTTTCTTTTACCCCAACAAAGGGAACGGAAGACCAATCGTAACTTTGCGTTGTATAATACACGTCCGCTTCGAGAAGTTTATCTATGGGCCTATCCGTGTTGAACGCCACGAAATGGCTGTCGCACGCTCCGACGTATAGTTTGAAACCGTCTTTATACCTTACAAACCCTACAAATTTATCCGTAACGACGATTGTTTCGATGTCCACGCAATTGACATACGGTTTACCATTTATTGAACCGAAAGCATATTGCTTATTGACCGCATAATTGACTTCGGTAACGGTATTGCCGCCGCTTGCTTGTTTATCTATGCTTTCATCGAACGGACGGTAAATTGAACTTATGGCGTAATATCTCACGCTTTCGTCTTTCACCGTAAGCCCCGAAACTTTGTATTTGTAAAACACGCCGCTCGAATTTAGCAATTCAAGTTTGTAATTCAGATACGAAATACTGTCGTTTATCGTGGTCGAAATATTGATAGACGACGCTTTGAAGTTTTTTGCTTTTCCGCTCGGCTGGTAGACGTAAACGAAAAGTTCTTTGCCGCTGCTTTCCGCAAGTTGGATTATCTGTAATGAATAATCGTCGGCTTTGGTCGGGTAATTGCCCAGATTAAACGACGTATCCTTTTTCAAATCTTCCATTACTCCCGAATAAGTTATGCTTTCCGCTCTTGCCACAAGGGGCGTTTGTGCCGCCGTGGTAATGACGGCACATATTCCCAAGACAAAAGCGAGAAAAATTGATACTAATCTCGTTTTTGTCGCTTGCGTCAAAACTCGATCACCTCCTTGTCGAACGTGATACCCGTAACCCTGCGTTCGAGCGCGAAATTAAGTTTTACGCTTGATTCGCCGTTATACGAAGTAACAATAACCGTAAACATATCGTTGTAACCTTTGCTTTCGCAAGTAACTTCATTTTCGGGATAAACCGCTTTGAGTATTTCGAGCGGTGTTCCGCCTTTGGGAACGACTGTGAAAGATTGTTCCCGCTTGTCGATTACAAAACCGTTTGTAAGGTCTTTTTCGTCGCCGAAGAAACGCGTTTCGCCGTCAACAGAGAAGTCGAAATCTTCGTCCGTTTTGTTCGGAACGATTTTTACGGAATAACCTTTCGTTTCGTTTTTGTTGAACGCAAAAGTGTATTTCACGTCCACTTTCAAAGGCTCGCTCGGCGTAACGACGTAACCATTTTGAGATGTCATAACGTCTTTGCCGTTTACCGAAACGTAGAAAGTTTTGAAGTCGGTTGTGAACCCGTTTGTGAAGTAGGAGAAAACGCCGATGGCGGCTACGATAACAAGCAGTATAGCAATATAAGAAACAACTTGTCCTATTTTAGATTTTGTCATTGATAGCCTCCTTGATTGTTATTTTCGGGTTAAAACGAATACACGGTGTCCGACAGCGAAATGCTCGTAACGGTGGACTGAATGTCGATATGAAGAAGGGATTCTTCGCCGCTGACTTTATCTCTTACGAGAACATACCAAATACAATTATCCGGGTTGCCGCCGGCACGAGGATCGGTATACGTTCCCTTGTAGATGAAACGATAACCTGTACGCGGATAAGGTGTCGCATAAGACGATTCGGACTTAATTGCCTTTATCGTGAGTTTGTTACCGCTTATGGACGCCGTGAAGAAATCTTCGGGCTTGATGGTAAGGGTTAAATCGTTTCCGAGAACTTCGTCCTTATATTTGTAAGTTCCTTCTTCGAGGTTGAATACGACTTCCGACGTTGAACTTACGCTGCCGTTTACGATATACTGCTTCGTCAACGTAAACCTGCCTTGTCCCTGAACCTTTACGATTTCAAAGTCGCCGTATTTAGAACCGACCGCTCCGAGAGTGTTTTTAAGGTTGAGCGTGATTTCGTTCGTTGTGCCTGCCGTCAGATTGACCGTGCCGGTGTTGGTGATTTCCTTGCCGTTATGGATAAAGGAGAGAGATTCGGGCTTGCCGTCATACATAATCAGGCAGGTTGCCGTGAAACCACCGACTCTGGTTGTTGCGGTAACGTATGCGCTGCCGCCTTCAAAACCTTTAAGAGCGGTAATGGTTGCGGTAAGCGAGCCGTCGCTTTCGGGCGTAAGCGTAAGATATTCGCTTATGTCCTTGCCCTCGATAGGCGTGCACCATTTGATAGACCAGTCAACCGATTTGTCGGGCGCGTCCACGGGCATAACGGTTGCCGTTATCTTTTTCGACACGGTTTGCTGACCGTTTGCCGCCGCTACCGCATAACTCGGACTCATTCTGAGCGAAACAAGACCGGGGTTTTCATTGTCCGACGGGTTTTCGGTCGGCTGTTCGATTACGTCCGAAACGGTATCGTTTGCCTTTGCCTCGACGGGCTTGTTCTGAATTGCTATTGCAAGCGAAGTGATTACGCCCGCAAGGATAAGAACGATTGCCGTAAACACGGCTATCCATCTGATTTTATTGCTTTTTTCGTTATACATTTTTTACCTCCTGTTAAAACGTGATGGTTGTCTTGCTCGGCGTGACTTTGCTTACTTCTTCGCCGATAAAGAACTTATACTGCGCGGAAAATCCGAGCGTTTTGTGCTTGACCGTGACAAGGAAATACGGATTATTACCGTCTGCATCTTTAACGCTTGCGTAATAATGCTTCGTGTATGTTCCGTTAGCCCCGCCGTAGGTTTCGTTTACGTTGAACTTTTCGTAATAATTGAAATACGAGTCTTTGGCTTGGATTTTCAATACGCCGCCTTCAACCGTTGCCGTAACGCATTTGTCTTTCATTGAATCGAGCGACATCGTAGGAATGTTACTGTATTCGATATTGAAACCCGTTCCGCGCGGATTGATAACGTAGTCTGCCCATTGAACCGTTCCAACGCCTTTGACCGTTACGTCGAAATCGTTAAAGTTGCTGCCTACGTCGTGGAAAACGTTATCCATAGCGAGATTGAGCGAGTAGGTTTTGCCCGCATAGAGCAGATCTACCGAATCTTTGCCGAGATTGTATTTCGTAACGCCCGTAGGGGCGGTGATAGACATACTTGACGGCACGCCTTCGTAGACGATATTGACTGTTCCGGTTTTACCGCCTTGTCTTGTGGTGCAAGTAAGAATTGCCTTGCTGCCTTTGAAAGACTTGTAGCAGTTGACCGTTGCCGTAAGATTGCCTTGCGAATCGTCCGTCACCTTGATATAGTCCGAAATGTTCTTGTCTTTGAGCGGAGCGTCGTTTGCCCAAGCAACAGACCAAGTAACGTATTTATCCACGACGGTAGACGGCGTAATGGTTGCCGTAACCGTTTGCGATACGTATTGCTGTGTATTGTCCGCAGCGAGAGCAGGCGATTTCACGCTCATAAGTTTGGGTTGTCCGAGGGTGAGAACTACCGCGGCGTTGGATTCGTCGGGCGATTCCTGTTGCGTTCCGTTCTCTTGCGGTTTGATGGGAGTGGGTTTGTCAAGCGACAGAATGAGTGCCGCAACAACGCCTGCCATAAGCACGATAATGAGCGTAAAGGCGATTATCCACTTAACCGCGTCGGATTTTTTGTGTTGATTGAATTCTTGATACATAATGTTTTTACCTCCGAAATTTAGATTTTTGGGTGTAAAAAACTACGGCTTACCTAAGCAAACCGTAGTTCTCTACAAGGTGAATGCTTATCTCAAAAGCATATTCAACAGTGCTTTATCCGAACTCTTGAACGGCTTTACGGGGCATTCGTAAACTTCGCCGTTTTCGTCAACGGTTCTTACGGCATAAGTATTTCCGGTTGCCGTTACCTTGCCCGTTTTTTCGTCTTTCAGTTCATACGGCTTAACCACAAGTTCGCCTTGATTGGTATCGCTGAAAAGGATATCGAGCACTGCCCAACCGCCTTTATCGGGCGGCATAAGCGCAACTTTTACGTCCTTTCCCTTGATTTTGCCTGCAATGAAATACGAAGAATATTCCTTATCGTTGTATTCAAAAGTGCCTTTTTCTACAATAATTTTGTTTTCCATAACTGTTTGTCCTCCTGATTATTATTTTTTACCTTTCTGTCTGGAAATCCTTTTAGCCTCAGCCTTGCTCTTGCCTTCGGCTAAAGCCTTTTTGTACTTGAAAAGCCCCGCGTGATCGGACTGAGCCTGTAGATAGCCCGACCTCATACCCGCTTCGTAATCGGTAAGTTCCTTACCTTCTTTAGGTCCGTGCTGATGGACTTTTGCCTTACGTTCTTCCGCGTAACCTTTTGCACGCTTGGACGGAACGCTCCAACGTCTTTCGTTGTTGTTTGCCATTGAAAATTCTCCTTTCGTTTTTATAATGTTGCCCATAACGCAGGGCATCCGCGAATATAACTGTTGAACGATACTTACGAAACATTACGTTTCTGCCGATAAATTCCTTGACGCGCGGCCGCTGTACGTCGAAATTTTTATCGCTGTACCCTTTTATCGTTCAAGAATTATTTGATGCTCAAAAAGGCAAATATCCGTAAAATTCCATTAACTCTTGCTTTGCCGAATATTCCTTTTTAGCAGCACAATGATGATACGTTACCTTCCATAATTCCACCTGCAGGTCTCTTTCTATACACTTATAGAAATACCTGCGAGCATTAAAGATATCGTCAAAATACTTACTGCCGAAATTACATTCAACTCTGAATCGTTGCATTTCCTTACGCCTCCTTTTCAACGTTCTTACTATATAGGCTCGAAATCCGCGTTTTGCTACGGTCTACGCCAATATTTTTTTTAATTTCGCCTTGATACGCTCCACTCTTTGGCTGATTGCCTGATGGCAAACGCCTTCTTCTTTCGCAATTTCCGTTATTTTCTTGCGTTCGACAAACACCTTTTCAAATAAAGTCCTTTGGCAATCCGTCAAAGTGGTCAAAGCAGCCGATATTCTTTCTTTATCTATTTCTGCAACCATTTTTTCAAAAGGATCGGCTGAATAGTCGGCAAAAGTTTCGCCCTCATAATCCACTTGCGAAAGCGGATAATTATGGCGATTGTAATTGTATTTTTGTTTTCTCTCGGCATCGTCCATTTCCTTGAGTAGGTCGTACCATTTATCTTCGATTTCAATTGTGTTTTTAGTGCCGTCGGCAAAGTAATAAGTGTATTCTTTCATTTTTTCGCTCCTTGAATTTGATAAAAATCCGCAGAGCCGATACTTTTCCGCAAACGAAAAGACGGCATAGAAAAAGCGTTTGAGATTTGCTTTCCTTTGCCGTCTTGCGGTCTGCGGATTATATATTGTTTTCAGACGTTACGCAGTCTGCACGTTTTTGATTTCTACCGTTCCGTCGGACTTAAAACGTATCGTCGTTTTACAGCCTTTTATTACGATTTCTACGAGTCTTTCCGACTTATCTATGCGACAGACAAGTTTGTCGCAACCGTTTCTTACGTCTTCCATAAATTTACGTCTCCTTTTTCTCTTGTTGTTCTCTCAAAATGTTTTCGAGAAATTTCTTTGCTATCGGCTCTAAAACAGCCTTCGGTATATTCGCATAGTTCGGCATACCGTTGACTTTGACCGTATAATCCGTTTCCGCTTTCTTTGTCATTTTTTCGCTCCTATTAGTCCGAATGTTTTTATAATGGATTCCATTACTTCCGCGTCTTTGCCGTTAAGCTCCGGCAAGATTCTTTCCAGCAGTTCTTGCTGTTCGCTTTTTAAGTACGACTTGCCCAACCTGAATTTTTCATCTACATAAATACCGCCTCCGTTGCCTTTTGCGGTGTAAATCGGATATTCTAAGGACAACATTAAAATGTCGTTGCGGATTGTTCTTGCCGTTACGCCGTATTGAAAAGCAAGATTACTTACTTTTTCAAAGCGGCGCATGCATAAGTCCTCAAGGATCGCGTTTCTGCGTTCGCTTGCCGTCATATCCGATTTCACCTCCTTTGCTTTTCTTGGCGTTATTCTAAAACTCAAATAGGAAGGTTTTTTTCCTATTTGAAAATCTTTTTTAATTTTTTTTGGTTTATTTGAAACGAAAAAAGACCGCCGATACACGACGGATTCTACAAATTATAGAAATCCTATCGTCTATCGGCGGCCTCTCATATATGTCTGGTTTAACCGTCCGAATGAAATTGTTTATCCTATGGCTTTACATTGTCTCTGTTTCAGACCGACCATAAGCCTACGCAATTCCGTATTAAATTGTATTGTTTTTACATATCTTCGTCTAACAATTCTTGTCCGGCGGGAGCGTATATATCTAATTGAACGTGCCTTCTGCCCATTACTTTCGATACGCTTGTTGCTCCGCATCGCGTACATTGATACTTAATAACTCCGTTCTCGTCACGATAACCCGTAGTGATACGAAAACAGTTATTACAAACCACTTTTATCGCTTTTGGTTTCAATTTAATGCTTCCCATAGCGTTCTGTTGCTCCTTTCTCCCGTAATATAATGCCGTTTATATTTGACAAACCTACGATACGGTCGGGAATTCCAATACCAAAGTAAGCCACGGCGTTATACCTCGGAACACAAAATCTTCGGGGCTGAATTTGCGTTCGTTATTATATAAAAGCCGAAAAGGGAAAATCGGCTGTTATATCACGTCTTTGATAACCTTTACGGCTATACCGATTATATCTATATTCTCGGCATAAAAATCTTCCATTTCATCGTTTTCGGGGTGCAAACGGAAACGCTTACGCTTATTCTCTCGATACACTCTTTTCAATGTTGCCGAACTTTCACCGCTGTCGTCTTCCGTCAGCACTACCGCTATTTGTCCGTTCTCGCAAGTTCTTTGCCTGCGTATAAGCACTAAGTCTCCGTCGTCTATACCGGCGTTTATCATAGACTCTCCGCTTGCGACCAACAAAAAGTATTCGCCTTTGCCGAAATAATCCATATTAAGCGGCAAATACCCTTGAATATCTTCAACCGCAAGTTTCGGTTTTCCGCACGCAACCATTCCGAGAATCGGAGCATACCCCATTTCCCAATTATTTACCGAAGAAGTTATTCGTCCTCGCCCTGCCGTATCTATAAGACCTTCGTCTTTCAATCGTTCCAAGAATTTATATGCGGTCGATACAGCGCAACCCGCATTTTTGGCTATCTCGTTTATTGTCGGGCTTACTCGATTGTTTTTTATGTATTCGTTGATATACTCATATATCCTTATCTTTGTATCTTCATTCTTTGCTCTCATAGGCGTTTCTCCAAAGGGCGAAATTATTTTCGTGTTTGAATTATAGCATAAAGACAAATCGATTACAACAACAATATGTCCCAATTAAGCGACACATTAAAAATTTTATATACAAAAAAGCGGCTCACGAATGAACCGCTTTCCATATCAATAATTGTCTGTTATTTCTTTTACGAATGAGTCGAACCTTTCCTTTACGTTATTCGGCTCGATTATTTTTACCTTCCCCAAAGTGCCTACAACCCATAAGAAAAACGTTTTGCTTACCTGAACCGAAAGCGTGGTTTCCAATGCGCCGCCATACTTCCGTTGTATCTCTATATCCGTGCCGAATTTGTCGTATATATCGCTCAGAAGTTCTTTATCGAATTTTATGGTAACTTCTTCGAGTTTACCGCCGAACATAGAAAAGATTTGTTTTCTATACGTTTCCGAATCAAAATTGCCGAACTCTTCTTTTTCAAGTATCGGATCGGATTCCACCGTAACGTCTTCCATTTTATCTATTCTGTAACGAGAAGTTCCGTCATGACTGTCATCGTAACAAAGCAGATAGTAATTATCCTTACTCCATATCAATGACAGCGGATTGAAAACGTAACGCTTTTTATCCTTATGATAGACCTTCTTTTTATTTTCGTCCAGATGATAATACAAGAACGACACCTTTTTCTTCTGTTTTATTGCCGTTTCTATGGCGTCGATATTGTAAATAATGCTTGAATTACCGTGTTTTTTTGAATCCAAGAAAATAATATTGTCCGTGTTATCGGCATTTTTGTATATTCCTATTGTGGAATACAACTTGTTTATAATCGTTTCTTTCCTTGTTTCAGTGAGTTTTGACGCTTTTATTACGTCGGTCAGCATTGTAATTTCCGCCGTATCGAAAAGTTGATGAACGGCGTAATAATATCGAGCCTTCTTTACATACGAACAAATTTCGTATCCGTATTTGTTTAGCAGGTCTATATCCGACGGCAATACCTTTCTCGAAACCGATATACCGCGCTTTTTCAATTCTTCGATTATTTCGTTAGTCGAAAGAGCGTGTTCCTCGTCGGTCGATTTTAGCAGTATGTCGTATAAGACTAATAATTTAATCGAACTATCCGTGTTTTTTGCCATGGTATTACCTTACAAATTAAGATTATCCGGTTTTAACAGGAAATCGAAGATATTCATAAACAATACGCCGTTGTCGTTATAATACGTAGGCGACATATCTCCCGTAATTACTATTTTTTTGAACGAGTCGTCTATTCTCGTAAAAGGTCTTATCTCCTGAGAACGCTTTTCCTCGCTTGGCAAAGAGTACGCAGACTGTATATAATAGCGTTTTGTCCCGAGATTACATACAAAATCGACTTCCAACTGTTTTCTAACGCCTTGTTCTTTTGTAATTACAACGCCGACGTCTACCGAAAAGCCTCGCAACCTAAGTTCGTTATAGATAATATTTTCCATTGAATGCGGTTGCTCGAACTGTCTGAAATTTATCCGCGCATTTCTGAGCCCCAAGTCGGAAAAATAATATTTAAGCGGTGTATCTATATACGCCTTGCCCTTTATATCGTATCTCGTAGCCGATTCAACCAAAAAACAATCGGAAAAGTATTCAAGATATTTTTTTATCGTAGCCGAGGTTATATTCGACTTTTTTACCGTATGAAAAGTATTTTTCAACTTTTCGGGATTTGTAAGCGAGCCGATAGATGAGGACAAAATATTAAGCAAATCTTCTAAATCGGCTTTGTTTCTGACCTTATGCCTCGTTTCTATATCCCGAATATAGATCTCGTCAAAAAGACGTTTTAACATTAACGACTTATTTTCCGCGCCTTCCCTCAAAACAACCATTGGAATACCGCCGTAAAGCATATATTCCGTAAGTCCTTCGTATTTATCGCCTTTATATACGGACATAAACTCCGCGAAACTTAGCGGTTGCATATGAATTTCGTCACCACGCCCAGCGAACTCGGTGATAATATCTTTTGACAAGAACTTTGCGTTGCTACCCGTCACGTAAACGTCAACGTTGTCCATATGCAAATAACCGTTCAACACCGATTCGAAGCAGTCAAGAAGTTGCACTTCGTCAAGCAAGAGATAATAAGTTTCTTTATCCGTCATCTTGCTTTGAATATACGTCATAAACTTATCGGGATCTACTTTACGCTTTTCCTTTTCAAGCGTAACGATATTTTCGCCTATCGATTTTAAGTCCACGCTCGAATCAAATGCGAATTTTATAATATGATTTTCGTCCACTCCCGAATTTTTCAAATAATCATAGAACAGCGTGTTCAATAAGTAGGATTTACCGCACCTACGAATACCCGTGATAACCTTTATAAGTCCGTTCTGTTTTCTTTCGATAAGTTGATTCAAATACAAATCACGCTTGATTTCCATTAGTTTACGCCTTTCTGAAATAGATTTTTGCCCCTTAGGACATTTTTCTATTCTATTATACCCTGTCAAAGACAAAAAATCAAGAGTTTTGCGGCTATGAACTGTAAATTTTTAGTCTGTTTTTGGCGAAAATACTCATTCGCCCGAATTATTGTAATTTTAGGCAATTCATATTTTAAGTTGGGCAAACGCCTTAGGTTGCCGTTTTAACTTACTCGATATTTTTTAGAAACAATTTCCCCATAAATACAAAATGTTTTCGTTAGCATATCCGCAAATATCAAATATTTCACTATTCTTCGACTAAATTTTCGTTCGGTGCTCTATTGTTTTTTAGACGAATGGTTTTAGTGTCCATTTCAATATGCTCGATTACAATGTCTTTCTCTTTTTTTCGTATCAGAAAAAGTCTTGCCGTCAAGTTAAAAAAATATGGCTTAAAACTCAAAAGTATATAACTGCAACGACAATATTTTTTTGCCGTAAGCCTCTTATTGTTTATGCCGCTTGACTGCCGCGCCTTTTTCTGATTTTTCGTGGTTGTCGAAAGACAAAGCAAAGCAAAAAAATTGCTAAAAGCGCAAAAAAAATTTCAAACAGGAAAAACACCTTCCTATTTGAAGTTTAGAATGTACTCAAAAGCTAAAACAAGGAGGCTTCAAATGAAAACTTGTGTCATCTACGCCCGTTACTCGAGCGACAGACAAACAGAACAATCAATCGAAGGACAAGTCCGTGTATGTAACGATTACGCCGAAAGAAACGGTATTTTAATCGTTAATCAATACATAGACAGAGCAACTACGGGAACAAACGACAATCGCGACGCTTTTCAACAAATGCTGAAAGACAGCGATAAAAAACAGTTCGATTTCGTTCTCGTTTACAAATTAGACCGGTTCAGCCGTAACAAGTTTGAAATGGCTATGCACCGCAAACACCTTAAAGACAACGGCG
>ULRB01049679.1_pt1 | contig 11094 bp, 8 predicted proteins | sample 1955051 | NCBI WGS metagenome assembly ULRB01 (sample SAMEA4835671, study PRJEB28245) | human gut metagenome | biome: gut microbiome; material: fecal sample | place: Denmark | collected 2008 | reverse complement strand
TAGATTTAAAGTAAAATCAAAAGATTTGTCACTTGTAAATTACAAGAAACAAGCCTATGGTCAAACGATATTTAGAGTTCTCTTGTTTAAAAGAACAATGCAATGGACTCTTGTAAAATATATAAATTAATGATTTATTCGACAGATATTTGAAAAAATAAGAACAAAATAAAAAAGTGAGGTAGCGACCATCCAAAATTGATCTGCAAAGAAGTATAGATTTCAATGAAACAGAAAAAAAAGTTACGACTAGGTAACACAGATATTTTAGTTTTTTTGAAAATTTAAGCAAGTTTCTTCATTATTGTTTTATTCATCAAATGTAGCATCTACATAGTAGATTGGTCTACCTTCTTTTTCATATTGTTTTTCAAAATCAGTCATGATATTACTTATTTGTCTTTCATCATGATGTAAATCTAGGCTTACCTTATTAAAAGTGTACCAATATTGTGATAAAGTTTCTAAAGAATAAGCAAATAAACCTTTGTTGTCGGTTTTTAAAATAATGTGTTTGTTTTTCTTGAAAATCTTGTCATAAAGTTTTAAATAACTTATGTGCGTAAATCTATTCTTTTCATCAATTCCTTTTGGCCATGGTTCTGAAAAAGTCAAATATATTGTAGATATTTCTTTTCCAAAAATTTTATCAATGTTTCTAGCATCATCATTAATAAGCTTTAAATTAGTTATTTTTTCTGATTTTAATTTTTCAGTAGCCATCACCATTTGCGATGGATAAAGTTCAAGTCCAATAAAGTTTACATTTGGATATTTTTTTGCCATGTTTATGATGAAATCTCCACGTCCCATTCCAAGTTCTAAAGAAATAGGATTTTTATTATTGAATAAGTCATGCCATTTATTTTTATATTTATAAGGATCTTTAACAAAAAATTTACTTTCTGCAATTATTTTATCAGCGTTTTTAATTTTATTATATTCCATAGTTTTTCCTTCTTTCCTAAAGATTATATCATTAATTTTTATTTATGTAAAATTAATTTGACAAAAATATTCAAAAATTAGCAGTTATATATTGACAAGTGCTAAGCATAATATTATAATGATATTAGCACTGGTAAATAAAGAGTGCTAAAAGAGGTAATATTATGGATGAACGTAAAAACAATCTCTTAAAAGTAATTGTAGAGACTTACATTAAAACAGTAAGACCTGTTGGGTCAAAAGCTTTATGTGATATGTTCAATTTATCTAGCGCAACGATTAGAAATGAAATGGCTCTGCTTGAAGAAATGGGATATCTAGAAAAGAATCATATATCATCTGGTCGTATACCTAGTGAAGAAGGTTATAAGTATTATGTAAAAAACTTAATGGAACCTGAAAAACTTACTGGTAGTGAAATGCTTCAATTACAAAGAATATTTGCAAATACTGATATAGAACTTAGTGATGCTATAAATAAATGTATGGATATCATAAGTGATATAACAAATTATACGAGTGTTGTTTTAGGTAAAAGTAGTAGTGATAATTCATTATTACAAATTAATATTATTGATTTAGGAAATAATCAAGTCGTAGCAGTTGTATGTACCGATAAAGGTAATGTTGAAAATAAGATGTTTACTTTACCAAATACAATTAATGTTAAAGAAGTGGTAAAAACAAGCGAAATAATAAATAAAATGCTTGTAGGAACACCAATTAATGAAGTAAGTAAAAGACTTGAAATAGAAGTAAAACCAATTATTAAAACCCAAATAAAACAATATGAAACAGTATATAGTATATTCTATAATGCCTTTAATGATTTTGTAGCTAATAATAGTAATATTCATGTTACAGGAAAAACAAAGATATTTGAACAGCCAGAATACAGTGATATAACAGAATTAAAAAGATTAGCTAATAAACTAGAAGATAAAAATCTTATTACTAAGATGGAAGAAAATAGTAATGAGGATGAGATTAAGGTTTATATTGGCGAAGAGACTGAATTTGATTCAAATGTAACTATTATTAGAAAAAAATATCATATTAATGGTGAAGAAGGCACAATTGCAGTAATAGGTCCAAAGAGAATGGATTATCAAAAAATTGTGGGACTTCTTGAATATATTGATGAAGAACTCGATAGTAGAAAGGATAAATAATGGAAGAAAAAAAGATTAAAGGTAAACAAAAAGTTAAAAGTGTAAAAAAGAAAGAACCTAACAAAATTAAAAATGAAACAAATAATAAATTAGCAGAAGAAAATGCTAAATTAAATGAAAAACTTCTTAGAGTAATGGCAGAAATGCAAAATATGAAAAGAAGAAATGAAGAAGAAATTAGTAAACTTTGCAAATATGATGGTGAAAAATTAATTACAAAGATATTACCAATCGTTGATAATTTTGAAAGAGCAATAATGCTTGATGATCGAGATTTATCTGATGAAGTTTCTAAATTCTTAAGTGGATTTAAAATGATTTATACTAATTTAATAAGTATATTAAATGAATTAGAAGTAAAAGAAATAGACTGTAAGGGACTAGAATTTGATCCAAATAAAATGGAAGCAGTTCTTACAGATAGTAATAAAGAATTACCAAGTAATGTAGTACTTGAAGTACTACAAAAAGGTTACACTTATAAAGATAAAGTTATAAGGGTAGCAATGGTAAAAGTAAATGAATAATTAAGCTCAAGTAAAAGAAAAGAAAGGAATGATTAAATATGAGTAAAATTATAGGTATTGACTTAGGTACTACAAATTCATGTGTTGCAGTACTTGAAGGGGGAGAACCAAAGGTTATAGCTAATGCTGAAGGAAATAGAACAACTCCATCAGTAGTGGCATTTAAAGGAGATGAAGAATTAGTTGGTGAAGTTGCAAAAAGACAAGCTGTAACTAATGTTAAAAATACTATTTCTTCAATTAAAAGAAAAATGGGTACTAGTGAAAAAGTAGAAGCTGGGGGAAAGAAATGGACTCCAGAAGAAATTAGTGCTAAGATACTAGGAAAATTAAAGAAAGATGCAGAAAGTTATCTTGGAGAAAAAGTAACTAAAGCAGTTATTACAGTTCCAGCATATTTTAATGATGCTGAAAGACAAGCTACTAAAAATGCTGGTAAAATTGCAGGATTAGAAGTAGAAAGAATTATCAATGAACCAACAGCAGCAGCACTTGCATATGGTTTAGATAAACAAGATAAATTACAAACTATTCTAGTTTATGACTTAGGTGGTGGAACATTCGATGTTTCAATTCTAGAACTAGGTGATGGTGTGTTTGAAGTTAAAGCAACAAGTGGTAATAATCGTCTAGGTGGAGATGATTTTGATGCAAGAGTAACAGACTATTTGGTAAATGAATTCAAAAAAGAACATGGTATTGATTTAAGTAAAGATACAATGGCAATGCAAAGAATTAAAGATGCAGCTGAAAAAGCTAAAAAAGACTTATCAAGTATGACAACAACTCAAATTAGCTTACCATTTATTGCACAAAACGATGAAGGTCCAGTTCATTTAGATATGACTTTAACAAAAGCCAAATTTGAAGACTTATGTCGTGATTTATTTGATTCAACACTCGAACCAGTTAGAAAAGCTTTAAAAGATGCTAATATGACTGCTAAAGATATTGATAAAGTAATATTAGTTGGTGGATCAAGTCGTATTCCATATATTCAAGAACTTGTTAAAAAAGAACTTGGACAAGAACCTAACAAGAGTGTTAACCCAGATGAAGTAGTTGCCATGGGTGCAGCTATTCAAGGTGGAGTACTTACTGGTGAAGTTGATGATATCGTACTACTTGATGTTACACCATTATCACTTGGTATTGAAACTCTAGGAAATGTTATGACAGTATTAATCCCAAGAAATACAACAATTCCAACAAGTAAATCTCAAGTATTCTCTACTGCTGTAGATAATCAACCAGCTGTTGATATTCATGTATTACAAGGTGAAAGACCAATGGCTAACGATAACAAGACACTTGGAAACTTCCAATTAACTAATTTGCCTCCAGCAAGAAGAGGAGTTCCTCAAATTGAAGTTAAATTTGATATTGATGCTAATGGTATTGTTAATGTTACTGCTAAAGATTTAGGTACAAATAAAGAACAATCAATTACAATTACATCATCAACCAATCTATCTGATGAAGAAATTGATAAAATGATGAAAGAAGCTGAAGCAAATAAAGAAGCTGACGAAAAGAGAAAAGAAGAAGCTGAAGTAAGAAATAATGCTGATAGTATTGTATTTGCTACTGAAAAAGCTCTATCTGATCTAGGTGATAAAGTATCCGAAGACGACAAAAAGAACGCTGAAGAAAAACTAGAAGCAGCTAAGAAAGCCTTAGAAGGAACTGATATTGAAGAAATTAAAAAAACTAGCGAAGAATTAAATAAAGTAGCTATGGATTTAGCAGCTAAAGTATATGAACAAGCAGCTAAAGATAATGCAAATAATACTGAAACAAATAGTGGTAATGATAATGACCATGAAAAAGTTGAAGATGCCACATACGAAGAAAAATAATAAAATATAAATTGGTAAAAAGAGAGCGTCTTATACTCTCTTTTTGACCGTAATAAGGAGCACAGATGAAAAAAGAAAATCTTGAAAGAATGCTTGAAAATATGTTATCAACTGGTGGGGACTTTGCAGAAATATTCCTTGAAGATAAAAAAACTACAATATATAACTATGTTGATAGCAACTTAGATGGATATAGCGTTAACTATAGTAGTGGACTAGGTCTTAGATTAGCTAAGGAAAATAATGTTTATTATGCTGCTACTAACGATTTTAGCAATAAAAATATTAATTCAATCATAAATTCTTTAAAAGAAAACGTTAATGGAAAAGCAATATATGATTATGTATCCCTAAATAGAATAAAAAAATATAAAAATAATTATAAAACTCATTATACAAATGAAGACATAAAAAAATTATTTAATAGCTTAGATAAAAAAATAAGAATTAAAGATGAAAGAATTAATCAAGTAAGTTTAAATTTGCAAAATGTTAAACAAAACGTAACCATTGCTCGTGAAAACGGTTTATATAAAAAAGAAGAAAGAGAAAGAACTAGATTATATATAACAATTAGCTTAAAAGATAATGATAAATCATGTAACAAAGCATATTCATATGGCAAAACAATTAGCCTAGATTTACTAGACGAAATAAATTATGATGAAGTAATAAATAACCTAGTAAAAGAAGGTCTTGATAAATTATATGCTAAACCTTGTGTTGGTGGAGAAATGCCAGTTATTATCGAAAATGGTTTTGGTGGGGTAATATTTCACGAAGCTTGCGGACATGCAATGGAAGCAACATCTGTAGCAGATAAAATATCAGTTTTAAGTCATGATTTAGGTAACAAAATAGCAAGTGAAAAAGTAAGTATTATTGATGATGGAACATTATGTAATGAATGGGGATCAAGCAAGATTGATGACGAAGGTAGAGAAACAAAGATTAATAAGTTAATTGATAAAGGAGTATTAACTGGATACTTAATTGATGAAATAAACAATCGTAAGATGAAAATGCAACCAACCGGAAGTAGCAGGAGAGAAAGTTATATATATGCCCCGACATCTAGAATGAATAATACCTATCTTGAAAAAGGAACAGATACTTTTGAAGAAATGATAAAAGATATAAAATTAGGCCTTTATGCCAAAAAAATGGGCGGAGGATGTGTATCACCCGAAACCGGAGATTTTAACTTTGCTTGTGATTTAGCGTATATGATTCGTGATGGTAAAATAGCTGAATGTGTTAAGTCTGCTAGTTTAATTGGTAATTGTAAAGATATATTACAAAGTGTAGAGATGGTCGGAGATAACCTAGCGCTTGGACAAGGAATGTGTGGTTCAATCAGTGGGTCTGTACCCGTAAATGTTGGAATGCCTCGCATAAAAGTTGGCCATATTCTTGTCGGAGGTGAAAAAGATGAATAAATTAATTGAAATTGGTAAAAAACATAACATAGATATTGAGATATTTAAAGAAAAACATAACAGCACAGACATAAGTACATTAAATGATAAAATTAAATTATTTCAAATAACCAATGTATCAAAATATATAATTAAAGCTATCAGGGATAATAGATGTGTTAAGATTGTTACTGAAAGTATTAAAAATTCTGAAGAGTTAATAAACACTTTGGAAGATATATTTAAAACATCAGACAATAAAAATTCTAATAGACTATGCGCTGGTAATATAAAAAATAAATTAAGAAAAAAAGAGATAATCGATTATAGTAAAGTAAAAGAAGATTTATTATCATTAAATGATTTAAAGAAAAAGTATTCTTGTATAAAATCTATTGAAGCAGATTATACTCATACTGAACGTGGAAATTATATCACTAATTTAATAAATAATTGTGATATGGAAGATGAAACATATTTTAATGCTTATGGAGTCGCTATAACAGTAAATAAAGATGATATAACTAGAGTATTATATATAGGTTATTATACAAAAAATTATGATTTTAGCAAGTTTAAAGAATACTTATTGAAAAAATTAGAATACTTATTAATTAAATTAGATAGTAAGTCAGTTACTACGAATAAGTACAAAGTATTACTTACTAACAATGTCGTAGAAAGTATATTATTTACATTTAAAGATTCATTTCAAAGTAAAAATATATTTTTAAATGAGTCAGTATTATCTGGCAAATTAAATAGTAAAATATTTAGTGAAAAAATAAATATTGTTGAGGATTCCCCAAAAGGAATATTAAATGCCAATTTTGATAGTGAAGGAACATTAAAGGCCCAACAAGCATTAGTAGAAAATGGTGTATTTAAAAAAGAAATAAATAATATTGAGTATGCTATTAAATTAAATAAAGAAGCAACTGGTAATGCAAATGGAGTCAATAATTTATATATAGAATGTGGTAATAAATCGTATGAAGAACTAATAAAAGAACTTGATAATGGGATTATCATTGATGAAGCCTTTGGATTTCATTCTGGAGTAGATTTAAAAACTGGAAACATATCAGTTCAAGCAGAAGGTTTACTTGTAGAAAACGGAAAAGTAACAAAAGGTTTAAATATGATTATATTATCAACGAATCTTTTTGAAGTATTTTCAAATGTTTTAGAAGTTGGTAGTGATTTATCCAATTTTAGTTTAAGTGTTAGAACACCATCACTTTTACTATACGATATAACTATCACTGGAAAGGAGTAAAAAATGAATAAAAAAGATTATTATGAAGTCTTAGGGGTCAGTAAAACTGCCACTGATGAAGAAATAAAAAGAGCTTTTAGAAAATTAGCTAAACAATATCATCCCGATATAAATAAAGAACCGGGAGCAGAAGAAAAATTTAAAGAAATAGGTGAAGCGTATGCAGTTTTATCCGATGCTACGAAAAGGCGCCAATATGATCAATTTGGTCATGCGGCATTTCAAAATGGTGCAGGTGCAGGCGGAGCATCAGGATTCCAAGGTTTTAATATGGGAGACATTGATCTTGAGGATATTCTCGGAGACTTATTTGGCGGAGGTTTTTCAAGCTTTTCCGGATTCGGCAGAGGTTCAAAATCAAGCAATAGAGCTAGAAAGGGCGAAGATATAAGAGTAATATTAAATCTTACTTTTGAAGAAGCAGCCTTTGGATGTGAAAAAGATGTTAAATTAAATCTTACAAGTGAATGTTCAAAATGTAAAGGAAAAGGCGGATTTAACGAATCAACATGTAGAACTTGTGGTGGGGCAGGCAAAGTATTAGAACAAGCCCAAACTATATTTGGATACATGCAAACTCAAAAAACATGCCCAGATTGTAAAGGTTTAGGTAAAACTTATGCAACGGTTTGTGACGAATGTCGTGGAAAGGGAATTGTTGAAAAAGTTAAAACATTAACTGTAACTATTCCTGAAGGTGTTGATGAAGGATATCAACTAAGATTAAGTGGCAAGGGTAATGCCGGAGTAAACGGAGGACCAAATGGAGATGTTTTCCTAGAATTTAAAATTAAAGAACATCCTCTATTTGAAAGAGACGGAGCAGATATTTATTTGGAAGTTCCAGTAACTATAACGGATGCAGCCCTAGGTTGTAAAAAGGAAATACCAACCCTTTATGGCAATATTATATTAGAGATAAAAGCTGGAACACAAAACTATACTAAGTTAAAAATTAAGGGAAAAGGAATAAAATTGCCAAATAAAATCAGCAAAGGTGATATGTATGCTGTGGTAAATATTATTACTCCAACTAAACTTGATAGAAAGCAAAAAGCATTATTGCAAGATTTAGCTCAAACTGATCTTGAAGATGCTCCAGAATTTAAAAATTTTAAAAAATATGTAAAATAAAGGTGATTTTTACCTTTATTTTATTTTTTTATAGACATTATTTTAATAAAATGATATTCTTATAATAGAATGAAAGTAGTGAGGGATAAAAATGAATGATAATTTAGAAAACAATTTGGGGGACAGCGGGGTTTCAGAAAATAGTGTGAATGAATTAAATACTAGTCAACCAAACGAAATGGTTAATGGAAATACTAGCCAACAAAATGTGGAGCAATTAAACACCGGTGAACCTATAGAAACGCCAAATTTAAACAATGATTTAAACAATAACATAAGTCAAATGGGAACTAATCAACCAGCTGAAACAATTAATACAAGTGAGGCTGGAACAACGAATCAAAATGCCAACAATAATATGGTTGGATCTAACTACCCAGGAGTAGATCCAAATACTCAAAATAACATAAATTCAAATAACAACATAGTTAATAATTCTGTTAAAAAGAAAAATAAAGGATTAATAATAGGATTAGTTATTGCTATAGTAGTTTTGCTCATCGTTGTAGGAGGCTTTGTTTATATAAAAAGTACATATAACGCTAAAAGTTTCTTAAACAAAAATGCTAAAAATATTATTGCATCTATCGACAAGTCTTTTGAAGTTTTATCAATAAACGATGATTTAATTGATAACTTCGATAAGTATGATATGATTAATGATACAAATATTGCACTAACAACATCATCCACAACATTAAAGTCATTAAATAATCTACAAATTAATTTGAATGAAAAGTCAAATATAAATGATAATTATTTAAGTTTAGATTTAGGATTAAAACAAAACAACGAAAGTATAAAAGGAAGTATTGTTTACAATAACAACAAAATCTATTTAAATAGTAAAGATATTTTTGATAGTCCGCTTTATACAACATTAGATGAAAACATTTTGGCAAATACCCAAGAATATGTTGATATGGTTAAGAATTTTTCAAATATTAATGATCTTGAAAATTCAATGAAAAATATTGTTAAATATGTAGCAAGTGCATTAGAACAAGCAAATATGAATACAAAAACTAGTGGATTAAATATAACATATACATATGAAATAAATGAAAAAAATTACAATAAAGTAATAGATAAATTTATTGAATTAGTTAAAAATGATAAAATTATAATGTCATATTTAGAAAATGATACATCAATTTTAGATAGTTTAAAAGATAGTCCAATAAATATTGTTTTTGAAATAACTATAAAAGCTTTAACAAACGAAGTTCAATCATTTGTATTAGATGTTGAAGGAAGCAAATTAGAAGGTACAAAAGTTGAAAAAAATAAATATAAAATTGTTGGAGAAGATACAGAATTATATTTAGAATGTAAAGACGACGTTATAACAATAACCGAAGGAACAAACAAAATAAGTATTGAAGTAAGTAATAAAAAACTAGGATTAGCAGCAAATGTTGAAAACTCAATTATAGAGTTAGCATTACAAAATGATAAGAAAAATTCAACAATAACAGCGAACATCGATATTGAAGGAGTAAAAGTTAATTGTAATGTCAAAGTAAAGGAAGATTCTAAAAACAATAAATCTGATGCAACTGGAAAGATTGATGTAACTTACAATAACGAAAATATAGTAATAGATTTCACTAATAAAATGGAATATGGCAAAAACAAAATTACAAAAAGTGATATTACAAATGCCAAAGATTTTGAACAATTAGCTGATTCAGAAACAAGTACTATTATGTTAAATTTATATAGTAAGCTTGGAGCATTTGATTTCTTTAAAGATATTTCAAGTATAATTGGTAATATTGATGAACCTAATTATTCAGAAGACGATTATGATTTTAGTGATATAGAAGACAATAGCAATTATAATTTGGACAATTTTGAATTCTAAAAGCATTTTTGATAAATGCTTTTTTGCTTATAAATTTTTGACATTAGATGTGGATAGTGATAAAATAATAATGGTGTTAATAAATGAATAAAGAAATTTTATTAGTGGTAAATTATTATAATGAAAGTATTATTGATTTTGAAAAACAATTAAAGCCAACTCATGAAATTTTTGAAAATATTGTTATTTGCAATAAAAACAACTGTGATATAAAAAGTAATTATCCGATTTTCAATGGAAGAAATTATGATTATTTAGATCAAATTAATAACTATATTAATAAACAAAAATTAAACATTAAATCAATAGTTTTCATAGACAATATTAACAACATTGATAATGATGATGTTGCAAAATGTGCTTTAGATGCAATTAATCATGAAGATACAATAATACTTGGTTCTAACGAAAACAATAGTATGAGAAAAGATATAATAAACAAAATATTTAATACATTATTTAATACTAATTTTAAATCTGTTTTACCAGAAATAAAAGCAATAAATATTAAATTATTTAATAATCTTTTATGCAACTTAAAAAATGATAATAATTACATGATAACTGCAATAACAGAAAATATTGCTTTAAAAGAAAATGAAATTAACACAATTTGGCGAAAAAACACGAATAGAGTAGGGAAGGATAGTTTTAAAATGCTCCCCTATCTAAAAGGTTTAATACCATATATCTTTAAATCAATCATACCATATCTAATAAGTTATATATTATTTATGATAATATTTTATTTAAGATCATCAACAAACGATTTAGAAGGAATAATTTTTGCAAATTTAATATCCGAAGGAGTAGGGATAGTACTACATATAATAATCAACTATAATTGTATATACAAATATAATCTTGTTTCTAGAAACATCTTGTTTTTA
>ULRB01033515.1_pt1 | contig 11130 bp, 8 predicted proteins | sample 1955051 | NCBI WGS metagenome assembly ULRB01 (sample SAMEA4835671, study PRJEB28245) | human gut metagenome | biome: gut microbiome; material: fecal sample | place: Denmark | collected 2008 | reverse complement strand
CATCGCCGGCCGCAGCGACACCGGCTGCTTCGACCGGAAGTATGGGATTAAATACCACTCCGGCAGCTGAGCCGGTTCAGAAGATTTCCAACAAAGAGGCGAAGGAAGCAATGCTTTCGTCCGCGGAAATCAACAAGTCGCAGACTCCTGAAAAATACAAGAAACCGCCAATAAGCCTTTTGGAAAAGCCAACCGCAAGCGGCAGAACGCCGACGGGACTTTTGCAGGAAAAGGCTCTGAAGCTCGAAGAAACGCTCCGGAATTTCCATGTGGATGCCAGAGTGTTGCAGGTGACTCAGGGACCGACGGTAACAAGATACGAGATTCAGCCGGCGGTAGGCGTCAAGGTCAGCAGCATCGTAAGACTTGCAGATGATATTGCACTTAATCTCGAAGCAAAATCCATTCGTATTGAAGCCCCGATACCGGGAAAAGCTGCGGTCGGAATTGAAGTCGAGAATGAATCCGTTACAATGGTAAGACTGCGCGAAATCATTGACTCGGATGCATTTAAGCGCAGCAAGTCAAAGATTACATTCGCAGTCGGAAAAGACATAAGCGGGGACGCAATTGTCGCCGATTTAAAGGCAATGCCGCATCTTCTCATCGCAGGTTCGACCGGCTCCGGAAAATCGGTGTGCATAAACAGCATTATCACGAGCTTTATCTATAAGGCAAATCCGGATGAGGTAAAACTGATTCTCATAGACCCGAAAGTTGTGGAACTCGGAAATTACAACGGAATTCCGCACCTTATGATTCCGGTTGTAACCGACCCGTCCAAGGCTGCTGCCGCGCTTAACTGGGCTGTGGCTGAAATGACGGACAGATACAAAAAGTTTGCAGAAGAGGGTGTAAGAGACCTTGAATCCTACAACGAGTTTGTGATTGCCAATGACGAAAAAGACAGGGTAATGCCTCAGGTCGTTATCATTATTGACGAGCTTGCCGATTTAATGATGGCTGCTCCGTCCCAAATCGAAGAATCAATCTGCCGTCTGGCGCAAATGGCGCGTGCTGCGGGAATGCATTTAATCGTTGCAACGCAGAGACCGTCCGTTGACGTAATAACGGGAGTAATCAAGGCAAACATTCCTTCAAGAATTGCTTTTGCGGTTTCCTCACAGGTTGACTCAAGAACAATCCTTGACATGCAGGGTGCCGAAAAGCTTGTCGGAAAGGGAGACATGCTCTTTAACCCTATGGGAATGGGCAAGCCGATAAGAGTTCAAGGCACATTTGTTTCCGATGCCGAAGTGCACAAGGTGATCGAATTTGTCAAGGGGCAGGTTGACAAAACAGAGTATAACGAAGATGTTTTGAGCAAAATAGAGCGAAGCAATGTTCAGGAAGGTGCCGATGACACGGATGAACTCCTTCCGGATGCGATTGACCTTGTGGTAAACAGTGGTCAGGCTTCTGTTTCCATGTTACAAAGACGCTTCCGAATCGGCTATAACAGAGCTGCCAGAATCGTAGATATGATGGAAGCAAGGGGGATCATAGGACCTCAGGACGGAAGCCGTCCGAGACAGGTTCTGATGACGCAGGAGGAACTTGCACAGCTTGAAAATGATATAAATTCAGATACAGAGGATAAGTAAAATATGAAAGTATTTATTGATACACTCGGGTGCCCGAAGAACTTTAACGATACGCAGACCGCAAAGGGATTTCTTGAGGGAGCCGGATATGAAACGGTTCAAGCCCCGGAGAATGCGGATGCGATTATAATTAACACATGCGGCTTTATCAACGACGCAAAGAAAGAATCCATCGAACGCATTTTTGACTATTGTGCATATAAAGAAGCGGGCAAAAAGATAATTGTTTCGGGCTGCCTTTCGCAGAGATACGGAAACGAATTATTTGAAGAAATGCCGGAAGTTGATTGCTTCCTAGGTGTAAACGAATATGAAAGACTCCCGGAAATATTGAAAACACTGGACAGCCGTTCAAAACACATTACAAATTCGTATGCGGATGTTTTGCCGAGAATGTGCAGGAAGCTTGACGATAATTGTTTTTCGTCAACCGTAAAAATAGCCGAAGGATGCAATAACCGATGTGCATATTGCGTAATTCCTTCGATCCGCGGAGGATATAGAAGCAAAACTATCGAAGATATTTTGGAGGAAACCAAACAGCTTGCGGCAGCAGGCTGCAAGGAACTGATTCTCATTGCACAGGATGTTACTAATTACGGTGTCGATCTTTACGGAGAATATATGCTTCCGGAACTTCTCAAAAAACTGTGCCGAATTGACGGCATTGAATGGATTCGGCTTATGTATTGCTACGAAGACCGGATAACGGATGAACTGATCGAAGTCATGGCAGAAGAACCGAAGATCTGTAAATACATTGATATACCAATTCAGCATTCGTCGGATGATGTGCTGAAAGCGATGCTGCGAAGATCCACAGAAGATTCAATCCGAAATACGATTGCAAGGCTTAAGGCACGAATTCCGGATATTCACATCCGAACGACGCTTATCGTCGGATTTCCGGGTGAAACCGACGAGGATTACGAGAAACTTCTTGAATTTGTCGAAGAAATGCGTTTTGCACGGTTAGGCGTGTTTGCGTATTCGCAGGAAGAAAACACCGTTGCCGGAGAGATGCAGGATCAGATTGACGAGGAAATAAAAGAGGAACGGCTGACCGGCATTATGCGCGCACAGCTTGAAATTTCACTTGAATCGAACAAAGAAAAAATCGGAAAAACCTTTAAAGTTCTTGTTGAAGAGCGCGATGAAGACGGAAGTTACATCGGAAGAACAGAGTTTGATGCTCCCGAAATTGACAATTCCGTTTTATTCACTTCACATAGGCAGCTCAATGCAGGGGATTTCGTAGATGTCCTTATAGAGGATGCATTTGACTATGATTTAGTTGGTACGGAGGTATAACAGTATGAATTTACCTAACAAATTGACAGTTGCAAGAGTGATTGCGGTGCCTTTTTTCATCGCATTCTACATGCTTGGATATCACATTGCGGCTTTTGTGATTTTTATCGCTGCGGCACTTACGGATATGCTTGACGGCAAAATCGCCAGAAAGTACAATCTTGTAACCAATTTCGGAAAAATCATGGATCCGCTTGCGGATAAGATACTTGTTTACTCGGCATTCTGCCTTTTGATTCCGGACTATGTACCGGGCTGGATGCTCATCATCATTTTGGCAAGAGAGTTCACTGTTGCGGGAATGCGTACGGTGGCCGCGTCCGAAGGAATTGTAATCGCTGCGGGCATGAGCGGAAAAATCAAAACCGTTCTTCAGATGATTGCGGTGCCGATGCTTTTGCTTCTGCCGGCACTTTCGGGTATCAGTGCGCACATGATCTATACCGTTTATTATTATGTAACGTATGCGTTCCTTTGGGCGAGCCTTGTAATGACTGTATACTCCGGTGCCGAATATGTGATTAAGAACAAAGAGGTGTTCAGACAGTAATGAAAACAGCAATTTTGACAGTGGGAACCGAAATTTTATTCGGGCAGGTTGTAAATACAAATGCGGCTTTTCTTTCGCAGCAGCTTCAGGACATTGGTTATGATGTCATGTATCACTATACCGTGGGAGACAATCCGCAGAGGCTGAAAGAGTTGATTGCTTTGGCATACAGAGACTGCGATTTGATTATTACGACAGGAGGACTTGGACCTACTCAGGATGATTTGACAAAGGAAATCATTTCGGAGTATTTCGAGGAAGAACTTGTATGTCACAAAGATGTGTTGTGCTGGCTGAAAACGACTTTCAGCCGTGCAGGGTACAATTGGACCGAAAACAACACGAAGCAGTCGTATTTTCCTAAGCATGCCGAAATCCTTGACAATCTCGGGGGGACGGCACCGGGATTCCTGCTCGAAAAAAACGGCAAGATGATTGCAGCCCTTCCGGGACCGCCGAGAGAAATGACGCTCATGTGGGAAGAGCAGCTGAAACCGCGTCTTGTTGCCAAGCAGGACAGCGTAATCTATTACAGAATCGTGCGGACGTTTGCACTGGGGGAATCAACCATGGAGACAAAGCTCCTGCCGCTGATAGACGGCCAGACAGATCCTACGATTGCAACCTACGCAAAGGAAGGCGAGTGTTCTCTCCGCATAACATCAAAAAGAAAAACGCTCGAGGAAGCAAAAGCGGCAGTTGAGGAAATGCTTTCCAAAGTGAAGGAGAGTATCGGCGATTATATTTACAGTACAAATGATGAAGAACTTATCGACGTTGTCGGCAAAATCCTCCTTGCGAAAGGAATCACGATTTCCTGCTGTGAGTCCTGCACAGGGGGGCTCCTTGCAAAGTCACTTACGGACATTCCGGGAATATCGAAAGTGTTTGACCGGGGAATCGCAACCTATTCATGGAATGCAAAAATGGAGGAGCTGGGTGTAAAGCGTGAGACTTTGGAGAAATACACGGCTGAAAGTCCTGAAGTTGCAAGGGAGATGGCAGAAGGACTGCGGGAAAAGACGGGTTCTGAACTTTGCATTTCGATAACCGGGATTGCAGGTCCTGACGACATCGATGAGGCAAGGCCTGCAGGACTTGCATACATCGGCATTTGTTATGAGGGAAAAACCGATGTGGTGAAGACAAAACACCGCAATGTTTCACGAAAATACAACCGAAATTATATGCTTCTTGTAATGCTTAACGAAATTTACAAGCGCATCAAACACAAAAGAATTACGCCGAAAATCGTAAATGAAATTTATAAGGAATATGAAACGCCGGAACATGTCAGAAGACATTGTGCAGCCGTAGCAGACTGCGGAGTCAGAATCGCGAAAGCTCTCAATGCACACGGATTTCATCTTGACCTCGCTCTCATAAACGGTGCGGGACTTGCTCACGACGCAGCAAGAACCATGGAAAGACATTGGGATATTATGGCCGAAAGGCTTAACGAAATGGGATATTACGACGAGGCTGCCATTGTGAAGATGCATATGAATCCGGGTGAATATAATCCGGTGGATAAGATTACGGAGTCGGATATCATATGTCTGGGAGACCGTCTTGTGAAAGAAGACACTTATGTCGGAATTGACAAACGTTTCGATCACATCATTGAAAAAGCAAGGAAACACGGCATCCTCGATTTTGATACAATCATGGAGAACAAAGCGAAGATGCAGCATCTGCTTGACGAGATAGAAGATGTAATTGGCTGCAGGATTGACGATTTGTTCAAATAAAAAGCAGGGTATGGCGCATTTTGCTTGACAGCGGGCAGAATGCGTTATATTATGTAAATAAATACCATATAAATTTTAAAAAAGTACTTGACCTGAAGAACAAAATAGTATAAGATAAGAACAAGAAGAACAGATGTTCTATTTTCGGAGGGATAGAAAATGAGTGTAAACAACACAATGAGCGAGAAAGATAAAGCTTTAGAAGCCGCAATGGCGCAGATACAGAAACAGTTCGGCAAGGGTTCGATTATGAAACTCGGTGACGATACCGCACACATGAACATCGGTGCAATTTCAACCGGATCGATAAGCCTTGATATTGCAACCGGAATCGGCGGCGTACCGAAGGGAAGAATTGTTGAGATTTTCGGACCGGAATCTTCCGGTAAAACGACCCTTACATTACATATTATAGCAGAAACGCAGAAGGCGGGCGGCAAGGCCGCATTTATCGATGCAGAACATGCACTTGACCCCGTATATGCGAAGAACCTTGGCGTTGATGTCGGTGAACTCATCGTTTCGCAGCCGGATACCGGTGAACAGGCTCTCGAAATCTGTGATATGCTCGTACGAAGCGGTGCACTTGACGTTGTCGTAATCGACTCCGTGGCTGCACTTGTGCCTAAGGCGGAAATTCAAGGTGAAATGGGTGATTCCCATGTGGGTTTACAGGCAAGACTGATGTCTCAGGCATTGAGAAAGATTACGGGTACGGTCAACAAGTCCAACACTTGTGTTATATTTATCAACCAGCTCAGAGAGAAAGTCGGCGTCATGTTCGGCAATCCTGAAGTTACGACTGGCGGAAGAGCACTTAAGTTCTATTCTTCCATGCGTCTTGACGTAAGAAGAATCGAGAGCATCAAGGCAGGCGACGGAGTCATCGGCAACCGAACCAGAGTTAAGGTGGTAAAGAACAAGGTTGCGCCTCCATTCAAACAGGCTGAATTTGATATTATGTACGGAGAAGGAATCTCCAAGGCCGGAGATATTCTCGACTGTGCGGTTGATGCCAAACTTATCGAGAAAGCAGGCTCCTGGTACAGCTTTGAAGGCAATCGAATCGGACAGGGAAGAGAGAATGTTAAAGTATATCTCAAAGAACACCCTGAGATTATGGATAAGCTCGAAGGACAGCTTCTTGATCAGATTAAGAATGACGGCAAGCAGGAGAAAGAGCCGGAAATTCCGGAAGAAGACATTTCCGCAATCATGGATTTGTTTGTTGATGAAGACGGCGTTGTGATAGAGGAGTAATTTACAGTTTATAATGAACAAAAACATTGAAAAGTCAAGCTTTTTTTCAAAAAAGCTTGACTTTTAGCCATTTAGGTGATATTATAACTGAGTTGAGCCGCGCAGACCGGGTAAGTAAGTTCCGGATTTGGTTTGGACACCCGCAATGGCGAGACTGGATAGAGGAGGATAAATATTAATGTACGCAGTAATTGAAACTGGTGGAAAACAGTACAGAGTACAGGAAGGCGACGTTATCACTGTTGAGAAATTAAACGTTGAAGCAGGTCAGGCGGTTACTTTCGATAAGGTACTCGTATTAGGAGAAGGCAAGGATGTTAAAGTTGGAACTCCTTACCTTGATGCTGCTGTAACAGGTACAGTAGTAGAAAACGGAAAAGGTCAGAAGGTTATTATCTTCAAGTACAAGGCTAAGAAAGACTACAGAAAGAAACAGGGTCACAGACAGCCATACACAATGGTTAAGATCGAAAGCTTAACAGGTGCAGCGCCTAAGAAGGCAGCAGCTCCTAAGGCTGAAAAGGCTGTAGTTGAAGAAAAAGCTGAAGCAAAACCTGCTAAGAAGGTTTCCGCTTCCATGAAGAAAGACGAATTAATTGCTTTTGCTAAAGAAAACAATATCGCTATCGACGAAAAAGCTACTAAGGCTGTAATCATCGAAGCTATTGAAGCAGCATTAAAGTAATTTATCTTATACGGTTAGGAGGTACTTTTTATGGCAAGTAAAAAAGGTGTAGGTAGCTCTAAGAACGGTCGTGATTCCGAGTCCAAACGACTTGGACTGAAGGCTGGCGACGGTCAGTTCGTAAGCGCAGGCAGCATTCTTGTAAGACAGAGAGGAACGAAGTTCCACCCTGGTAACAATGTTGGCATCGGCGGTGATGATACTTTGTTCGCAAAGATCGACGGAGCAGTTAAGTTTGAAAGAAAAGACAAGACCAGAAAACAGGTCAGCGTTTATCCGAAAGAAGCTTAATTAGATTTTTAGACCCTGTACATAGTTTGCACAGGGTCTTTTTTTGCAAAGGAGGTTTCCATTATGTTCGTAGACAGAGCCAAAATATATATTAAGTCGGGCAAGGGCGGCGACGGAGCTGTAACCTTCAGAAGAGAGCCTTTTGTTCCGGAGGGAGGTCCGGACGGCGGCGACGGCGGCAGAGGCGGTGATGTTATTTTCATGGCAGACCGTAATCTCAGAACGCTCATGGACTTCAAATACAAGAAAAAATACGAAGCAGAGTCAGGCCAAAACGGCATGAAAAAGAAGCGTTTCGGCAAGGCAGGCGAAAACCTTATCATCAAGGTTCCGCTTGGAACCGTTATCATCGATGAGGCCAGCGGTCTTGTGATGAAGGACTTAACCGAGGACGGCGAATCTTTCGTGGCAGCCAAAGGCGGCAGAGGAGGCAGAGGCAATACGAATTTCAAGAATTCAGTAAGACAGGCACCAAACTTTGCAGAAGCGGGCGGCGCAGCGAAAGAGCGAAATGTCATTCTGGAGCTGAAGCTGATTGCGGATGTAGGTCTGGTAGGGTTTCCGAATGTCGGAAAATCATCACTCCTTGCTGTAGCGACAAGCGCACAGCCGAAGATTGCAAACTATCACTTTACGACGATTGATCCGAATCTGGGTGTGGTTAAGATTTATGACAGCAGCTTCGTAATGGCCGATATTGCAGGAATCATCGAAGGCGCAAGCGAGGGCCTTGGAATGGGATTTAAATTCCTTAAACATATCGAAAGAACCAAAGTGCTGATTCATGTAGTGGATGTTTCGGGAAGCGAAGGCAGAAACCCGATCGACGATTTCAACAAGATAAACAAGGAGATTGAGGCGTACAGCCCGAGAATTCTTAAAAAACCGCAGCTTGTTGCCGCAAACAAGATTGATATGATTGACGAAGACGACCCTCAGTACCTCGAATTCAAGAAATATGTTGAGGACTTGGGATATAAAGTGTTCCCAATGTCCGCACCGCTTAATTTGGGCGTTGAAGAAATTCTGGGTGCGGCACTCAATGAACTGAATCGTATTGAGCAGGATCCTAGCCTGCAAGAAGAGAATACGACGGACTTCTTTGATTTTGAGGCGGAGGACAATGATCCGACCTATCGTGATATCATCTGCGGATACGATGAGGAAGAGGATGTTTACACGCTTAGCGGCAAGCAGCTTTCCAAGATATTCAAGTCCACGAATTTTAACGATATGGACTCTCTCAGATACCTTTACAAATATATCGAGAAGAAGGGTGCCATTGAACAGCTCAAGGAGCTTGGCCTTGAAGAAGGGGACATTATCCGAATTGAGGATTACGACCTGGAATACTGGGACGAATTTTAAACCAATCAAACACCGCAATCCGCGGTGTTTTTTTGTGCGCTCCTTCATACAATGAAACATAGGTAATGTATGGAGGAAGAAAATGAAATATAAAGAAAAAATTTTCCTGCAGGTAATCGTTTGCTGCATGATTTTTACGGTAGTTAAAGCAGGAAGCATACTCAACATAAAAGAACTCGACGGAATAAAATGTGCCGTAAAGGAGCAGTTTGAAAAGAATTATTCTGTTGATGAGGTGAAAGAGGCGGGTTCGGAACTCCTTGAAAGGGCAAAAGGTGCCCCCGAAGTGATTGCAAGTACAATCATACAAGCAAATCAGCTTGGGGAGTACGGGCAGCCTATTGATGAAGATACTGACAAGAAGGTACGCTGCGTTTATGCCACAAATGCAGGCATGGTTATCACATCCGGCATAAGCAAGGAACTCGGAAGTTTCGTTAAAATACAGCATGATACGAAGATTTCAACATACGGCAGCCTCACGGAAGTAAAAGTTGTTCAAGGCGACAAAGTAAAAAAAGGGGATATTATCGGCACCTATGAATCCGGGAGCAGCAAAAAGTTTTATTATAATTTAGAGGAAAATTTGCAAACTTAATACAAAAAACACCCATTCTATGTTAAAATATTTAGGGAAAATTAATGAACAAAGGAAAAGAAAAGATGGAATTACAGTATAAACTGGATCAGTTGTTAAAGAGGGTTGAGAAGCCCGGAAGATATATCGGCGGTGAAATCAATTCCGCCCGCAAGGACCCGAACAGTGTTGACGCGAATTTTGCATTTGCCTTTCCTGATATATATGAAATAGGGATGTCATATTTGGGTCTTCAGATTTTGTACCATGAACTGAATCAGTGCGAAAACATATTTTGTCAGAGAGTCTTTGCGCCCGCCGTTGACATGGAGAAACTGATGCGCGAAGAGGGTGTTCCTCTTATGACGCTTGAGGCAAAAATGCCGCTGAGAGAAATGGATATTGTGGGATTCACACTTCAGTACGAAATGTCCTTTACTACCGTGCTGAATATGCTCGATCTTGCAAAGATACCGGTATTTGCAGCGGAAAGAAATGAAAACGATCCGCTGATTATTGCAGGAGGCCCGTGTGCATTTAATCCGGAACCGCTCACGGACTTTATCGATGTTTTTCTAATCGGCGACGGAGAGAAACTGCTTCCGGCATTCGTCGAAAAATACATTGACTGCAAGAAAAAAGGCATGGCTAAGGCGGACTGCCTGCGTGAGTTGTCAAAACTACAGGGGGTATATGTACCTTCCTTATATGATGTAAAATATAACGACGATGGAACGATAAAAGAATTATGTGAACTCTATGAGGGAGCACCGTTTCCTGTTACACGCGCGATACTCCCGTCAATCGAAGAAACCGACTTTCCGGTAAATCCAATCATTCCAATGGTTGAGGCCGTTCATGACAGAGCGGTTACGGAAACCTTCCGTGGATGCACGCGAGGGTGCAGATTCTGCCAGGCAGGCATGATTTACAGACCGGTAAGAGAAAGAAGCAAGGATCGCATTTTACAGCTTGCAAAGACGCAGCTTGAGAACACCGGACATGATGAACTTTCGCTTCTTTCCCTTTCGACAAGTGACTATTCATGTTTTGAGGAACTTGCCACCGAGCTGATTGACTATACGAAGAAAGAAAATGTATCGCTTTCACTCCCGTCTCTGCGAATTGACAAATTTGCTTTCGATGTTTTGAATAAAATTCAGGAATACAAGAAATCAGGTTTGACTTATGCACCGGAAGCGGGAACACAAAGGCTGAGAGATGTTATAAACAAAGGTGTTACGGAAAAGGATATTTATGAGTCCATAGAGCAGGCGCTGGAACTCGGCTGGAAACATATTAAGCTGTACTTTATGATTGGTCTGCCTACGGAAACTTATGAGGATCTTGACGGAATCGTTGAAATTGCAAAGAATATCAAAGAACTTAATTATAAAGTCAACGGTCCGAAAGGCGGCAGATTTAACCTTACGGTCAGCGTTTCGAATTTTGTTCCGAAAGCACATACACCGTTTCAGTGGGAAGCACAGAATACTGCGGAGGAATTTGCGGACAAGCATAATTATCTGGCCGAGCGTCTGAAAATAAAGGGCGTTACCTTTAATTATCACGACAATACCACGAGTGCTTATGAGGCTGTATTTGCAAGGGGTGACAGAAGATGCGGCAGGCTTTTATACGAAGCATTCCGTGCAGGCTGTAAGTTCGACGGATGGACGGAACATTTTAGGCCGGAAGCGTGGGAAATCGCCTTTGAAAGAAGCGGAATCGAT
>ULRB01030017.1_pt1 | contig 11169 bp, 10 predicted proteins | sample 1955051 | NCBI WGS metagenome assembly ULRB01 (sample SAMEA4835671, study PRJEB28245) | human gut metagenome | biome: gut microbiome; material: fecal sample | place: Denmark | collected 2008 | reverse complement strand
AGAGTGAATTAACTTTTAAGAGAGCTTTAAATCAACCAGGACAGTTTGCATCAGAAGAAACAATAATTATTAAAGGACCAAAAGGTTCTATTGAGAAAGTAAGAGTACTAGGACCTTTTCGTTTTTACAATCAAGTAGAAGTATCAAAAACAGATGCTTATAAATTAGGGATAAATCCACCAGTAAGAAAAAGTGGTGATTTAGAAGGAGCAAGTCTTCTTGAATTAATTGGACCTAAAGATAAAATTACTTTACCATGTGGAATAATAGCTAATCGTCATATCCATATTTCTGATGATCTTGCTAAAGAATGGGGTGTTGTTGATGATGAGCCAGTTGGGGTTATTATTGATGGTGAAAAAAAAGGATTAGTGGAAGCTTTCTTTAAAACCAGTAGTGATGGTTATTTAGAGATTCACTTAGATACAGATGATGCTAATGGTTTTCTTTTAAAACAAAATGATACAGTAGAAATTAGATTTAAGAAAAGAAATTAAGTAATGGTTAATCCATTTCTTTTTTTAATTGTAAATTAAAATATTTTACTATTATAATTAGATTTGATATGGTAGAATATTTAAAGTAAGGTAGGTGAGTAGTATAAAGACAATGCTTGTAATTTTAAAAATGAATAGAAAGGGTATAATATTTTGAAAAAATGTAGTAAAGGTTTTTCTATTCCAGAATTGTTAGCGGCAATTGTAATAATGGGTATTTTAGTTACAATAGCAATTGCTAGTTATAATGGAATTAGTAAAAACATGAAACAAAAAACTTATGAAAATAAATTAAGTTTAATTAAAACTAAAGCTTTAGAATATGCTATTGATAATGAAGTTGATGTAGCTACAATAAGTGTTGCTAAATTAGTTGATGAAGGCTATTTAGAAATGGAAAATGATACTGATGCTAATGAAAAAATAAGTAATCCTTTAGGAGGATATTTTGATTGTTATAAAATAGATATTAATAGAAGTCTAGATGATTATGATATAAATGTTAATGATAGTAATGATTGTGCTTTAGCAGATAGTGATACTTTAGCATCTAATATTAATATTTATGCTTATGAAGATGATGGTGATCCTTTAGGAGATAATAATAAATTAGGAGTTAATAAGGATATTAGATGGACTAATAATAATGTTTATTTATATTTAGATCCAGCTTCTTTAGGCGGACTTGCTAGTCAAGAAATGACTATTACTTGGAGTATTAATGGTAATAATGATATTAAGAGTTCTAATGTTATAAATTATCCTAGTACTAATAGTGAGTATGCTAATGTTTATAAATTAGAAACTAGTTATTTATTAAATACTAGAGTTACTGTTAAGGTACAAACTAGTAGTGGCTTACTTTCTAAAAGTGTTAATATTAAGATAGATAAAGAAAAACCAAGTCTTGCCCTAGATACTAATGCTTCTTATGAGACTTCTAGTAAAGTAATTACTTTTAATGGTAGTGATGGTGCTGGTTCAGGCTTTTCTGAGTTTACTTATGCTTTAACGGATAATTTAGATACTACACCAGAATTTAGTATTAAGAGTAGTGAAAATCATATGGAAGTTTATGAAAATAAAACTTATTATGGTTATGCCATTGATCGTGTTGGTAATGTTAGTAGTCCAGTTGAAATTAATATTTCTAATATTGATAATTCTAAGCCAGCTTGTAAGAATCCAGTAGATAATCCAGGATGGTCAACTAGTTATACTTATACTTATGGTTGTTTAAATGATTCAGGATCAGGCTGTGCTAATCCAAATATTACAGAAACGCAAACTGATGAGGCTCGTTTCAAAGATATTAATTGGACTGCTAAAGATAATGTTGGTAATTCTAGAGAATGTTCAGCTACGGTTGCTGTTAATGTTGATAGGACAGCTCCTACTTGTAGTATTACTGTTGATCCTAGTAGTAAAAAAGGTGATAATAACTGGTATATAGGGGATGTTAAATTAAATTTAACTACTAGTGATAATTTAAGTGGGGTTAGTGAAGTAGGTATTTCAACTAGTACTTATACAACTTTTAATGGTCAAAAGAGTGCTACTTTAAATTGGGATACTAATAGTAGTGGCGTAACTTATTATGGTTATGTAAAAGATAAGGCTGGTAATGTCGGTAAGTGTAGTATTAATGTTAGGAGGTTAACTTCGCATCCAACTTGTTCAATAAGTATTACATCAGGTACTAAGGGTACTAACAACTGGTATGTATCAGATATTAAGGCTAGTATTTCGTCTCCATCGGCTTATGTTAAGAGTAAAACTATTAATGGTCAAGCTAATTCTTATACAGTAAACTGGAATACGGCAGGGCAAGCTTTAAATGGCACGGTTACTAATGAAGCGGGATTAACTGGTAATTGTAGTGGGGGCACAGTAAAAAGAGAAGTTGGTGGACTTGATTATAAAACTACAGCTAAATCAGGCAGTACTTATGGCTGCGGATTCTTGTCGTTAGGTAAATGTACTTGGACAACTTTTGGAATGGAGATACTTCAAACGCCAGTTAGTGGAATTGCATCCAAATCTCAAAGTTGGGATGGCAGTAATTATAATTTGGGTGATTCTGTTGGTTTTGAATTAGGTGCCAATAGTTCAGCTACTATTTTTCAGCGTGTGTGTTCTAATGCTGGAAACTGTATATATCATCAAGCAACTGCTTCATCAAATAGATGTGGTGCCGTAGAAAATTTAGGCGTAAAAATAGCGTCAGGCTTAATTTTAGCAGCTGGTATTGGTATGTTATTCGGACCTGTAGGTGCGGTAGTTGGCGGTATTATAGGTCTATTTATGTCATGCAATTAGGAGGAATATGAAAACAAAGGATAAAAAGATTAAAACTATAACGATTATAAGTATTAGTATCATATTAATATGTTTAATCTTAGTACTGGTACTTGCTTATCTTAATAAGACAAGGATATTTAAAGAAGTTGTTAGTAATCTTGATACTAGTTTAATTTCAGGAATTGATAATAAAAATATTGATTTTCTAAATGTTAATGAACCAACAAGATTTAACTTAACATTTAATGATCATAATAATCCAGAAGAAACAATAAATGTTAAAATTGATGCTGATAATACTAAGAATACTTTAGGTATAAATGCTAATTATAATTCTTTATATGATATAGGATTATATCAAACTAAAAATGGTATTTATTTAAAATCTGATACTTTATTAGATAAAATATATAACCTAGATTTAACCCTAGATTCAGGATGTCAAGAAAACTGTGAAACATCGTTAGATAGTTATGTTAATAATTTAACTTCTAATTTTACATTTAATACTGAACAGTTAAAAGAAACATTAAATTCTTTAAGAGATACTATTAATAAATCTTTAAAACCCAAGTATGTAAGTATTAATAATAAATATAGTATTACTATTAATGATACTACTATAAATGGTAAAGAACATAGTTATAAATTAAATAAAGATTCTTTAGAAGTATTAATAGATAATATTGATAATAATAAAGAATTAAAGAATAAATTATTTAACTTATTTGCCAATTATTTTGATAAAAATAATATAACTAAGGATAATTTTAAAGATATAATTTCGAAGATATCTCAGGAAGGTAGCTTTGATATATACGAAGTAAATGGTGATATTAAGTTAATTAAAATTAATTATGATGAATTTGCATACTTAGAAATAATACCTAATGGTAATACAGTAAATATTAATGTTGGTGGTGACTTTATTGGTCTAGATTTTAAAATTAGTGCTGATAAAGAAAATCAAGTATATAATGTTAGTATTTATAATTTAAAAAAATTAATATATGATATTAATTTTTCTAAAAAAGATATATTTGAACTTAATATAAAGTATCATTATAATGACAAAGTATATCCAATTAGTATTACTAATAATTCTAGTAAGGATGGTAATATAACTAAAGGAATTGTTACTTTTAAGTATAATGATTATGTTTATGATATTAATTATACTATTGAAAAAAATATCACTTTAAATAATTATGATTTTACTAATTCTTCTAGTATTAATGATTTAACTAATATAGATACTTCTAAGTTAGAAAGTGCTATAGAGGTAATAAGGGAATCTAATTTAATAAAAAGTTTATTAAATTTATATCAAGAATTATCTTAAATATAAAAAACTAATAGAGGATAAATAATGGCTTCTATTAGTTTTTTGATTTTAATAATATTTATGGTTTTAGTAAGTATTGGAGTTTCTTATGCATATTGGAAATTTGTTTATATGCAAAGTGATAAGAATGTTGCAGTTAGCAAGTACTTAAAGTTAGAACTTTTTAATGAAGAAGTCAATATTACTTAACTAACTATATATTCAATAAGTGATGAAGAAGGAAAAAAATTAAAAAAATACAAAGAAACATTAGGCTTTTATTTAATAGTTACATCTGAAATAAATTTGAAGCTGATAGTAATAGTTATAAATTAAGAAAGCCAACAGATGATATACAAAAATTTATGAAAATATATAGTAAAGAAGATTTTAATTTTATGTTACCTAGTAAGCAAGAAATTATACGATTAAGAAATTGTATATTAAAAGAAAAAATTGTTTTCGGTATGGAAAATATAAACTGTTGCAAACCAAGAATTACAAGGTATTACGCCACTTTTTATAAAATGAATTATAAAACTTGGGACTACTAAGATAAATTTTGGTTTAAATTCTTAGTATTTTTTTAAGTTTTATTTTACTTGGTAGAAAAGGTATGGTGTGCTATAATTAGTAGCGAAGTGATTCTTAAAGAAAGGAAAAACTTTATGGATATAGGTAATGTACATATAAAAAATAAAATTGTAGTGGCCCCGATGGCTGGGGTTACTAATACTTCCTATCGAAAGATTTTAAAACAGATGGGTGCTGGTTTAATTTATGCCGAAATGGTAAGCGATAAGGCTTTATGCTATAAAAGTAAGAAAACTTTAGATTTACTAAAGATGGATGATAAAGAGCGACCAATTAGTCAACAAATTTTTGGAAGTGATGAAGAATCTTTCGTTGAAGCTGCTAAGTTAGTAGAAAATTTACAGCATCCTGATATAATTGATATTAATATGGGATGTCCTGTTCCTAAAGTTGCTATAAAAAATCAAGCGGGTAGTGCTCTTTTAAAAGACCCAGAAAAAATCAGAAAAATAGTATCTAGTGTTGTTAAAGCTGTAAATGTTCCAGTTACTGTAAAAATTAGGGCTGGTTGGGATAATGAACATATCAATGCCGTAGAAGTTGCTAAGGTTTGTGAAGCAGCAGGTGCAAAGGCAATTGCTATTCATGCAAGGACGAGGTCCCAAGGTTATTCAGGCAAAGCTGATTGGAGCATTATTAAGAAAGTAAAAGAAGCAGTATCAATTCCGGTAATTGGTAATGGAGATGTGACTGATTGTTATTTAGCTAAAAAAATGTTAGATGAAACTGGATGCGATGCGGTAATGATAGGTCGAGGTCTTTTAGGAAATCCATGGTTGATAAGGGACTGTGTTAATTATTTGGAAAATGGCAGTTTACCAAAAAGAGTTTCTAATAAAGAAAAGATTGATATGATGAGATATCATTATAAATTGTTATGTCAAGATACCAATGAAATAAGTGCTTCCTTAGAAATTAGAAGTCATATTTTATATTATTTAAAAGGAATGCCTAAGAGTAAAGAAATAAAAAATAAAATATGTAGTTGTAAGGGTGCTACAGAAATATTTGCTTGTTTAGATGAATATGAAGCATATTTAAAAGAAAGTGAAGAGTTAGATTAATGAAAAAATTGAATATTATATATGAAGATAAAGAAATACTAGTGGTAAATAAACCAGCTAAATTACTTACAGTAGCAACTGATAAGGAAGAAATTAGAACTTTATATCATGAGGTTAGAGAGTATTTACATAAGAAAAATCAAAAAGTATTTGTTGTACATAGATTAGATAAAGATACTTCAGGATTAGTTTTATTTGCTAAGAATCCTAGATTAAAAGAAATGTTGCAAAATAACTGGCTTCGTTACACCAGAGAGTATGTTGCTGTAGTAGAAGGAAAGATGCCAAAAGAAAAAGATACTTTAAGATTTTATTTACAAGAAGATAAGACACATCGTGTTTATGTTAGTAATAAAGGTTTATCTAGTGTAACGGAATACGAAGTCTTAGATACTAATAAGACCCAAAGTCTAATAAAGGTAAGAATTAAAACAGGTAGAAAGAATCAAATAAGGGCAAGTCTTGCTTACATTGGTAATCCGATTGTTGGGGATAAGAAATATGAAGCTAGAATTAACTCTTTAAGTCGTTTGGGGTTACATGCTAATAGATTAGTAATTAAGCATCCTTTGACAAATAAAGAAATGACTTTTACTTGTGATGCTCCAACTCAGTTTTATCTCGGGTTCGAAAAATATAAAAAATAAGGAAGTTTTTTTGTATGGCTAATATTAATGATTTGTTAAATTTATTTTCGGGAGAAATGGAGAAAAAGGCTCTTGCTGATGCTTATAATTTTGCTGTTAGTAAAAATAGAGATATGGCAGATGGCTTTTTTTCGGCAATATATTTTTTTAAAATGGCTAATCCTAAAATTCAATTGGTTTATAATAGTGATATATCTTCTTCATATTATTTAGCATCTTCTAATACGGTTTATTTAAAGAATCCATATGATTTATTTCATGAATTTACCCATTTGTTATCTTTTAATTATAGTAATGGGGATGTTCCTGATGAGTATTATACTTTTAAAAGAGCTTTTTTTACTGATAATCATAGTACGAGTTTAATTATGGAACTTTTGAAAATTTGTAAAGAGATAGAATTAGATGAATTACTTCAGAATTTTATTCAAGCTAAAAAAGATGGTGATATTAATAATTATTCATTGAAATCAAATTCTAAGACAATTAATCGTTCTTCTACAAAGATATCTAGTACAGTATATAAGATTGAAGATATAATAGATGCCATTTACAGTGGAAAAGCCCTTGATGGTGGTATTATTGACATTAAAGTTGTTGAAAAAGCTCCTAAAATGACCGCTGGACATGGTAAAAGTTATTATCAAAATTCAGAAGTTAGGCAATTTGAGGAAATAATTGCTAATTATATGGACATTAAGTTAACTGATCCTAATAATAAGTTATTTTCAACTTTAAATATTATTCTAGGACAAGAATTTGTGACATTCTTAGATAAAAGATGTAATGATATATGTTTTAATTTATTGAATCATGATTATATAAATAATATATCTATATAATAAGAATAAATTTTGTTTTAGAAAGAAGAATTTATTGTAAGAAAAAAATGGTGAGTTTTAATTCACCATTTTTATAAAGTTTAGAATAGAATATTATTATATGAAGAAAGATTGGGTTTACAATAAAAAAAACAGTCTAGAAGACTGTAATTAACATAAATGGCGCCTGATGTAGGACTCGAACCTACGACCTAACGGTTAACAGCCGTGCGCTCTACCGACTGAGCTAATCAGGCATCAATTACTAGTTAATTGTATCCCAGATAGGCTAATAAGTCAATACAAAATAACTAGTTTTTGTAATTTTTTTTTTAAGCAGCTTTAAATTCACGAAATGATAACTTTTGGAACAGAAATATAACCTTTGAAGTCATTTTTAGTTTTATTTAAGACAAGAAAGTTAGCTTTTTCAATAGAAGTTGTAAGACAATCATTGGTTCTATTAATATTAATATTAGCAAATGTAGTAAAAAGAGAAGTTCTAATAATGTCTGCACGCATATTACTAGAATAGTCTTTAGAAGAACTAATGATTTTTAAACTATCAGGATTTATTGTATTAAAACTTAAAACAGCTATAATTTTATCAGAAATATTATCACTTCTATATAAAGTATCATCAGTAATTCTTACTTCATAATTAACATCATCTGTTGTTTTACTTTCAACTTTAATTGTCATCGCACCATAATTAATTTTATTAGTTTTATGTTCAGTAGATTTCAAAATTGTCCCCTCCTTTTTGGAATTATTATTCTATCAAAATTAATTTTGATTGTCTAGTATTTAGTTTTCTTGTATAATATTTTTGGTGAATTAAATATGGAAGAAAAAAATATAAGTTTTTTAGAAAGATATGCAGAAAATTTAGTGGCAAGAGATTATATAACTGATCCTGCTATTGGTCGTGAAGAAGAGATTAAACAAATGATATTAATTCTTTTAACTCCAGAAAAATCACCATTACTAGTTGGTAAACCTGGTATTGGTAAAACAGCGATAGTTGAAGGACTTGCTTATCGTATTAAAAATAATATGGTTCCTAATGCTTTGTTTGGTTATGATTTATATAAGCTTAATGCTTCATCTATTATTGGGGATTATGATATTGCTGGTCAAAAAGAGACAAGAGTTGATGTATTAATTAAAGAACTTGCAAAACGTGAAAAGACTATTGTATTTATTGATGAGACTCATTTACTTATTAAGGGTAATGATACATCAACAGGTATGGATTTAGCTAATATTTTTAAAGCTGGACTTGACCGTGGGGAAATTAAGATGATTGGTGCTACTACTACTGAGGAATATGAACAATACATTATGAGAGATAGGGCTTTTTTAAGAAGATTTCAAAAAGTAGAAGTAAAGGAAGCCGATAGAGATACAACTATTAAAATTTTAATGGGAACTTTACCTAAAATAGAAAAACAAATGCATTTAGTTATGCCTTATACAGATTTTATTAAAGAAAAAATATTTGCTTTTATTGTTGATATGACAGATGAGTATAAAAGAATATATGAAATTTCCTCAAGATATCCAGATATTTGTTTAACTATTATTTCTAATGCTTTTAGTTATGCTTTATTTGATAATGTAAAAGAAGTAAGATTAAAACACATATATGAAGCTATTTGTAATACAAAGAGTGTTTATGAAGATTCGCTAAGAAAAGATATAGAAAAGTTTAAAATAGAGTTTAAAGATATTGCTTTAGAAGAAGGTTTAGATTTTAATAATATTTAAGATAATAATAAAAAACTGATTACAAAATATCGTAATCAGTTTTTTTGGAATTATTTATATTTTCTAAAGTAGGTAAGGGCTTAGAATTATTTAAAGTTTTTTCTGTAGGGGAAGGGGTTACATCGGTTAGCAATTTTTTCTCTGGCTTAGACGGAAGTGTATTTAATTCTTCTGTTTTTTGAACCCCAGGATTAGAACCTAAAGTTTCTTCAGATTGGTTTAAAGTTTCAGCAACTTTAGTATCCTTATTATTTAGTGGCAAGGTATCGGTTGGAGTTGTTCCTAAAACTTCGGTTAAATTACCAGTTATATTATTTAATACGTTAGCATCTTCTTCTTCTTTTTTCTTAGTTTTACCTAGTAAGGCATCTTTAAGTTCTTGCTCATCTTCACCAAAGTCAGATTCAACATCAATAATTTGAACAATTTCATCGAAAGTGGTGTCGCCACTAACAACTTTTTCTAAACCATCTTGAAGTAGGGTAACAGTATGACCTTTTTCATAAACCATTTTACGTAAATGTTCTTTAGATGCATTATTAACGATGGCATCACGAACATCTTGGTTTAACATTAAGACTTCATGAACAGCAATACGACCAATAAAACCATTGATGCAATGTTTGCAGCCAACAGCTTCATATACTTCCTTAACATCTAGTCCTAAAGCTAATTTAAAGACTGTTTTTTCATAGTCAGTAACAGGACGAGCTTTACGACATTTAGGACATAATTTTTTAGCAAGTCTTTGGGCAATAACACCAGTAAGGGCAGAACCTAAAAGGTAACGTTCAACATCCATATCAAGTAGACGTTCGATAGTATTTAAGGCATTGTTGGTGTGTAGTGTTGATAAAACTAAGTGACCGGTGATTGAGGCACGAACGGCAATACGGGCAGTTTCATCATCACGAATTTCTCCAATCATTATAACATCGGGGTCCTGACGTAAGATACTACGTAAGGCAGCTGCAAAGGTAAGCCCAATTTCACTCATAACTTGAACCTGATTTAGACCAGGCATTTTCATTTCGACTGGATCTTCAACGGTAATAATATTGGTATCAACACGATTTAGTTTTTGAAGCATGGAATAAACGGTTGTTGATTTACCAGAACCAGTAGCACCAGTAACTAAAATAATACCGTTTGGGACACCTATCATACGCATAACTTTATCATAATTGATTTTTGATAAACCAATGGTATCAAGACCAGCCATACTTCTTGAGTAGTCTAAAATACGGATAACTATTTTTTCGCCATCAACTATTGGCAGAGCAGAAACACGCATATCAAGAGGAGCATCATTATGAGTCATTTTGATAGCGCCATCTTGAGGAAGACGGGTTTCAGTAATGTTCATACCAGAAATGATTTTAATACGAGTCGTTAAGTTCTTTTTAACACTAGCTGGAACTTTAGCATATAAAATCAAGTCACCATCGACACGAATACGAACATTTAAAATATCAGGAGTCGGATCAAAGTGAATATCGGATGCTCTTTTTTCAACGGCATCATTAATCATTTGATTAACTAAATCAACAATAGGAATTTTATCATACTCAAATTCTGTAAAAACAGTATTTACTTTAGTAGTTGCTTCTTCTTGTGTAAAATTTAATTTACCGTCGTCACCAACGTCAACAACGGTATTTGTCTTATTATTTGTATCCATAGTACCAATCCTTTATTCTAACTATTAAAATTATACTATAAAATTAGTTTTCTTACAATTTATTTTAATATTTTTCTATTTGTCTTGTTACTATTTTCCATAATCACTTAACATGAAAAATTAACTTTTAGAAAAATAAATATTTGTAAAATAAGCATCAAATCAAAAAGAAGATTGTAAATTTTAGAGAAAATATTGCTCTATATACTAAATATAGCAATGAAGAAATGGTATTTAATACTAGATTAGCTAATGCTACCGAAGCACTGAATAATTTGGAAAAGAACTAGATTTAAAGGAAACCCAAATTGATATTGCTAAAAATTTTATTAAGATAATTTAACTAATGAACAGATTTCTAAAGGTACTGGTTTTACTTTAGAAAAGATAGAAGCTTTAAGAAAAGAAAAATAATATTTTAAAAACATAATTTTAAGAAAGAAGTGTAATAATTATTTAAAAAAGATAGT
>ULRB01099196.1_pt1 | contig 11192 bp, 13 predicted proteins | sample 1955051 | NCBI WGS metagenome assembly ULRB01 (sample SAMEA4835671, study PRJEB28245) | human gut metagenome | biome: gut microbiome; material: fecal sample | place: Denmark | collected 2008 | reverse complement strand
GGCGACTCTTTATTGCTTTTCCTTTCGCTGAATAGTTACAAAACATAAAGTTAATTCCTACGGGAATGTTCCAATAGAACCGGAAAGCAAGAATATATTTATTAACTCTGGTTTCTATGACCACGTTCGTTCTATACAAGGCAAGAGGGCAAAATCTAACGATGTTTTCATAGTTCAAAGTGGAACTTTCACCAACCCTGCAGGAATTTCTCGAGAAAGCCGGAAAATCATGAGTCATCTTATGGGGGTTGAGAATATGTCCTACAAACCGGTATATAGCTTAATAGGAGAAATTATTTCGAATTCAGTTGAACATGCCAATCCATTCAGGCAGGATAAAAACTGGTTGCTTTCAGTACATTATGAGCCTAACATAGTCAAAGTGATGGTTCTTGACATTGGACTTGGCATATTGGCTACATTAAAACGGAAGTTTAGACAGAAGCTTGTGGATGTATCCACACTCACTTCTGAGATTCAAACTCTCTATAATCTTTTTGACAAAAAATATCAATCTTCTACTTTCGAGTCAAACCGTAATAAGGGATTGCCAAAGATTAAACTTTGCTATGACAGCAACTATATCAGCAACTTAAACGTTTTAACTAACGGAGTCTTATTGGATTTTTCCGATAAGCGCTCTAAGAGACTGACAGCGAACTTTCAAGGCACATACTATTATTGGGAAATAACCCGCACAAACATAGAGACATGGCAACATCGACCGAAATAAATATCAATGTCAGGGACTTTTCAACAAGCCCTGGCCCAAGATATGTGAAACAAGGAGAGGCTTCAGGAGAACTCTTCTATCACCAAGTCTTAAACCCTCTTTTCCTGCAGGGTTTCAACGAGGGCAAGCCCGTCATAGTCAATCTTGACGGGGTGGATGGCTATATGTCATCTTTCCTTGATGAAGCGTTCGGGAATCTTGTATTCGATTTCGGTGCTGACGAAGTAGTACAGAGACTTTCGTTCATTTCGCTTGAAGAACCTGAATGGACTGAAATGATTCAACAAGATACTTATGCAGAATGGGAAAAACGTCGTAAGAAGAAAATTGCTCCCAAGATAACATATAAACATAATAATTGGAGTCGACTTGAGAATGGCTCTTTGGTTGAGGTCAATTATGAAATTACAGAATGAGTACATCTGATTGGCTACAACTTCTTGAAATCGCTGTCACTGCGGCGGTAGGTATTTGGATAGCCACCACTATCCAAAATAAATTTGCTAAATCAAGAGCGCTTAGAGATTATTTTATCAATGAACTAATCGCTTTGCAATCTGATTATCGCAGTTTTGTTAATAATATTTGGAGCGCAAATATATCTTCAAGAGCAATTAAGGATACCTTAAAATCTCTATCAGGTAGAATCGAGACTCTTGATAAATATATGCATAAAAAATTTCAACTGGATAATTCACTTATAAAAGAAGCTCATGTAAAATTTCAGCAAGAACTTACTTATGCCTCAGAACTTGACGACCAATTTCAACGTCCGTGCGTTGAGCTCAATCATGATACCAAAATCCGATTAATGCCTTTCCATGATAGAATAGTTGAAGCTATTACCGAACGGGTTATTGACATTAACGAAAGTAAACAATTATAAGGATAAGGCAATATATAACACTTGAATTTCTTTTATGTATGTCACTCTGATTGTTTAAGTTTCGTTTGCAGAACCCCTACTCTTATAATGCTTCGATTGGAAACCATTTCGCCCATTTTCTTTAGGTTGTTCCTTACTTGGTATATGCTAAAGCCTAATTGTTCTTTTGTGTACTTACAAAACAATTGCTCTATTGAACCGAAATATTCATGCTGGTCTCCCATTTGAAGATGGACTACCTTTCGTTCTTGCTTTTCCTTACTATTCTTATCCATAAATCCTTAGATTCATCTGCAAATTTAGGTAATTTTTCGCAAACCTTAAACAAATGCGAGAAACATTAATTTTAAGTCCGTCAAATTTGGTAGATATTAAATAAATGCCTATCTTTGTAGCATCTTAATAAAAGAACAATGGAATCAACCATATTATCAGGCATACACCTATATAATGGAGACTCATGCCAACTATATAATGAGTGGCCATCTCCGACTGTTATAATATCCGATGGCCCTTATGGTGTCAATGGTTTTAAGGGCGATTTGAAAGTCCCAGTTGGACTTGATGTATGGTATGAGGAACATATTGCTGAATGGAGTAAAAAAGCTACTCCACATACTACGTTGTGGTTTTGGAATACTGAAATAGGCTGGGCAATTGTACATCCCATTCTCGTAAAATACGGGTGGGAATACAAATGCTGCAATATTTGGAACAAAGGAATGAGTCACGTTGCTGGCAATACAAATACTAAGACCATCTCTCATTTCCCAATTGTTTCTGAAGTATGCGTTCAGTATGTAAAGAAACCGACTTTTAATTGGGAGGGGACGAAGGTGTCTATGAAAGATTGGCTTCGATTAGAGTGGGAACGAACCGGCTTGCCTTTCTCTAAAACAAACGAAGCCTGCGGAGTCGTCAACGCTGCGACTAGGAAATATTTCACCAAATGTCATCTGTGGTATATGCCACCTGCAGATATGTTTGAAAAAATTTCAAACTATGCTAATGAATATGGAAATCCTTTAGGTAAGCCTTATTTCTCTTTGGATGGTATAAATCCTATATCCAAGGATGAATGGGAAATGCTTAAACCAAAGTTTGATTGCCCCTTTGGATTCACGAACGTATGGGATTCAGTTCAACTAAGAGGCAGTGAGCGTATTAAGAAAGGTTCAAAAGCAGTTCACCTTAATCAGAAACCATTATCTATAATTAGTCAACTTATCGAAATTTCTTCTGATCTGCATGATGTTGTTTGGGATCCTTTCGGCGGTTTGTTTACTACTGCAGCGGCGTGCATGAGCCTGCATCGTTTATGCTATACTGCAGAAATAACCCCCGAAGTTTATGATGAAGGACGCAAAAGAATCGAACTACTTTACAGTCAGAAGACTCTCCAACTCTTTTCTGAGTAAAACCTCATCCTTAGATGTCAATATATGAGACCATTCTTTAATAGTCTTCCCTTGAAATAAGGTTTGTAGAACTCTCTCTTTGAAAGATTCTATTTCGGGATGCTCAATTCGATCTATTTTTGCATAATTCGTATCCAGTCTATATGTAAATTTTGATTGTAGGGATCTTACAATATCTTGATACTCGCGATTAGGTTTGTAAACAAGAAACTCTTTGCCGAGTTTTCTAACAAAATTTAATGCCGCTTGTATATCAGAGCGCTCCTCTTGAAACTTATATCCATTTGTATTTGTCTGTTGAAGATTTCCCGTCCGACCTGTTGTATCCTCCGGTTCTAAGACCAAATAATGAGGCGGATTGTGATAATGAGTATCACGAGCCTCTGCTATACTTTTCCCACTAACGACAAGAACATCTATAATTTTTGGTTTGCCGAAAATCACATATTCAGGAAGCCAAGCGATTAGGGCTACATTGATATGATTCGGCTCGAATATGCTTACGCTGTCCTTAAACCGTGCAGTAATTTCTGTTGCAAATGGAAACCATGCCTTTATTTCAATGCCAGGGTTTGGCATAATAGTATTGCTTTTGAACAGTGCGTCAGGAAAGCCAGGATCTTGTCTTATCCATTTGCCTTCGCTACTCCAATCAAGTTCATTAAGAAAGCCAACTGTTGAGAACTCAATTAGATTCCCAATTAATGGCGACAACTTGGAAATTACCTTAGATAATTGTATTGCGTACTCTATCGACGTTGGTCTTTTTACGTCGATTATATCAAGAATGCGTCCTGAGATATTACACAATTCGCAACTGGCTCGATTTAATATAGTCCGATATTGCATGTTATCACTTAATTAAAATGCAAATTTAGCAATAAATTCTCGTATTGAGAACATTATTCTCTTTTTTGAGGGAGGTTAGGGAGGGCGAACCCGCACCACCACCGAGGAGATTAGATGAGAAACGCCGTCGAGGGAAGCAGACTTCGGCGGCGTTGGGGTTAGTCATAAAGGTCACCGTCTCTGCCTTATAAACAAATTCCGTGTCAATTATTAACGTGAATCTTCTCTGCAAAGGTAAAAAGTTAGTGTAGTTCGGACCCTTGTCGGCGGCGTTTAGCTTTTTGTTCTTCACGATAGCGGTGAAGTGCCTCTTCTATGGTAAGTCCGGGATGACGGCTAAGCCATAGTTTGAAATCATCGGGTAAACCACTCCCGTTTGTGAACCCTTCTTGCGGTTGTGTGGTTCCTGCGACTGAAACATAGGATAAACGAGTGCCATAGTTTTGTGACTGAGATTGGGCTTGCCCGGCTAAATCCGGATTAGATGAATAGACTCCCGGAGTCATGCGCTGTGGGTTGAATTTTATCCACACAGTAGGCATAGCTCCCTGACAACCGTCAACTCGGATAGCTTTCCCCGCAACGTAATCATTGATCTGTTGCGTCGAAAACCGCACACCTTTGTAGGATGCGATAGGCACAATGGAGCCGTCAGCATACATCCACTGGGACTGAGGGTGTAACGGTTTGTTGTTAGCCAGATGCTTGGAAACATTGCCCAGACTGAATCGCCGGTCAATCTTCGAGGCGGCGAAACGCTTACCTTTCCGGGTGTACCAGAGACCCTCCAATTCGTTGCTGCCACGCTTGTATTCTATACCGACGCCCGTACCCTTTAACCTTGCCTCAAATTGCTCGATAGTGTGAACACTTCCGTCATTTCAAACAGCTTCAACGGCATTGAAAATCTCATAACGGACTTTCTCCGCACCACGAAGTCGGTTGACATTTGTCTGCTTTTTACCCTCAGAAATGTGCAGTCCATATTCCTTTGTCAAGTCAAGACAGACAGCCCTATTGCGATTGAAATCATTTTTATCGGAAATGGTTTCGGTGTGATTATCTATTCGGCTGAACACTATATGACAGTGTGGATAATCCTTGTCGAGATGACGGACAATGATGTATGGAGTATCCACGATACCCATTTTCTTCATATATTTTTGGGCAATCTCTACCATAAGCCGGTCATCAACTGAAATATTCTGGGATGCAAAGTTACGAAAAATGGTTGAATTCAGTGATAGCTGAATGGCCGTTAATCAGGCAGGGAGGGGGAGACAAAGGGATGGCTCCACTGGAAGAGGGTGTGGTGGGAGGCATCCCTTTGCGTCGCCATTGTTTAGGGGTACTAATTGCGGGAGGTGAAACAACCATGCGGACAGGCGCGCACACATAGGTCGCAGCCTACGCAGTTATGGTAGGTCGGCAGGGCTTGACGAATCCAAAGGAAGCTCTCTTTGCGGATGGCGTTGTAGGGACACGCCTCCACACAAGCCCAGCATGCCGTGCATTCGCGCGGCGAGAATTTCGGGATGTTTGCTGTTCTTGCCATTTTTCTGAATAGCTGACTGATGCTTTAATCGTGGAGTATAAGTGCGTTATAGAGGTCATGGAACCGTTTACGCAGAAATTTGACCGCATAATGTTTCCGGGAAAGAAGTGTCGCGACGGTAATACCCGTGGCCGCTGAAATCTCCTTGACCGGCATGCCGTCGAAGGCAGTCAGGCAGAACACTTCTCGTTGCTCAGTGGGGAGCGCTGTCAAGGCTGTGTCAAGTTCCTGCCAGACGAGTTTCCGAAGGAAAACCGTGTCGGGGGCATCGGGTGGGCCGCAGAAGAGTGTACGGGCGATATCCTCGCATACGATGTCTTCGGTCTCAAGCATCACCTCCCGTTTCCTGCGCCAGAAGTTAAGCACCGAGTTACGCGCCACGCGATAGAGCCATGACGATATGCGCTCGATTTCCGTGCCATCCTCTGTCGAGGCGCGGGCCAGTTGATAGAAGACATCCTGCAGTATGTCTTCGGCATCTTCCCGACATCCTACCTGTGACCGGATATATCCCAGAAGGCGCGGCGCGTACTCGGTGACAATATTTTCGATATTGTCATTCGCCCGCATCCTTGATGTCGTTTTTGTGGTTGCGGAATCCGAAGTGTTCGTGCCTGCGGCGTTCGATAAATTCGCGGCGTTGTTCGTCGGTCATGTTGTGCCAGTGTCCTCGCCAGTCGTTGTCGCGGTGATGACGGAAGGCGTGGAAACTGCCACCGATGAGGAACATCGCGATGGCGAATCCCCCAGAGAGAATCTGACCGAGCAGGAATATCCCGACCCCTTGCCAGAAGCTTATCGTCGTAAAACCGCACGCAACGGTGAGGATGCTGTTCCAAAGGGCTGTTATGGCCCATCCCGCTAATCCCGGAATTATCGCCAGGAATGTTGTCAGCATTGCTGCCGCTTTCATTATTTTCTTCATGTCGAAATACAAATTTTAAAAGGTTATCATAGAGCCGCTCTGTATCATAAGACACATGTCCTTTCAAAATATTTTACCCGGGAAGTATTTCTGAGACTGGTGTAAGGGTCAGAGGCGGCCTTTCTCGGTGTTGGCGGCGCCATGGCCACGGTAGCGTGAATGGGCGGCGTTGAAATTGTAGCGGAGGGTCAGGGAGAGGTCACGGGTGTCATAGAGTTTGTTGATGTGGATGCGACTCAGGGCATCGTAGGAGGTGGCTTCCATACGGCTGGTGTCGAATATGTCGTTGAGTTGCAGTTTCAGGTTCCAAGTGTCGTCGGCGAAGGATTTGTAGAGCCCGAAATCACATTGCCAGGTGGAGCCGACGTGCATATTATCGGCGTCTCCAGCTGTCCGGGCAGAAAAGTCGAGATTCAGCCAGATGTCAAATGGCAGCCGCAAGGCGTTGTTGAACCGGAATATCCCCATCGGCTTGTCAAGCCTGAGGGTTTGGCCGACGTGGTTGAGTTTGAAATCCTGGGCCTGGATGCCCGCAAGCAGGGTGGGGTGCCAGCAACCGAAAAATGTCGGGGAATAGTTGAGATAAGCCCCGAAGGAGTGGAACTTAGGCATGTTCACCATCCTGAGCAGTATGACATCGCTCCTCTCAGCGTAGCGTGTGGTCTGCCATATGAAGTAGTTTCGGATTGAGGAATATTCCAGCTCCACCACGAGGTCTTTCCAGGAAGCGGAGGCGGTCAGAAAGTCACGGTAGATGGGTTTTAGGGCCGGATTGCCGGACTCGTAAAGGTATCTGTCGATATATTTCACGGCAGAGTTCAGCTGCTCGAAAGCGGGACGTGAGGTCTTCCGGGTATAGGAGACGGAGGTACGGACATTCCCCACAGGCAGTGAAAGGGATGCGGAGGGAGCGAGGTTATGGTATTTGCGACTGCCGTCATCGCTGAGCCGCCCGAATTGCCAGTACTTCGAGTCGGTGTACTCCCATCTCAACCCCATACCGACTGATACCGGGCCGAAGGTCTGCTCCGTTTCCGCGAAAAGAGCCGAGGTGGTCTCGTCGATTTTCACGTCATTGTCGGCGATATAATCGGCATCACCGCTGTAACGGTCGGTGCGATGGATGTTGCTGACCTCTGCCCCGAACCGCAGATTGCCTTTCCAGACCGGAAACGACACTATGACATTCCCTGCCAGCAGGCGGTTGCGGACATCATTGATTGTCGAGAAATTGCGGCTGGGATTGATGGATGAGGCTTCCTCCTCTTCGTTACGGCTGTCATTGATTTGCCATAAAGCATCGAAGTTGGCCGAGAGTTCCCATTTGCCGACTTTCCCGGTATAATACGCGCTGAAAAGATGCTGACGGTTATGACGGCGTGAACTTGATTGGTTATCAAGACTTTCTGAAAAAATATCATCAAGGAAGCGTTCGCTCAGCGATGAACCTGCCGAGGTCGAGGGCTTGAAAGAGAAATCATAGTAAAATCCCAGATAATGCTCCCCGACGGTCTGGTTCAATCCAACTTTCCCCTGATAGACTGGATAGCGGGCGAAATCCTTTCCTGCGCTGTTTTGCGTCACGGTGGTGGAGTTGAAATACCGGGTTGTGGAGTTGGCGAATCCCGGCCGTTCGCGGTAGTTCTCATAGTTGAGCATTCCGAAGAGGTCGAGACCATTTCTGCGGTAATTGAAATTGGCCTGCTCGAACAGATAGAGATAACGCTTGTAGCCTGCGGTGGTGCGGTCATTGAACGAGAACCCTTCCCCGACCGGCGCGACAGTGGTAATCCGTATGACAGAATTCACAGATGAGGGATATCTCGCCCCGGGGGTGGTGATTACCTCGACATTCTTGATCTGTGAGGAGGCCAGCCGGTCAAGTTCAGACTGGTCACGGACTTCACGCCCATTGATATAGACCAACGGTGTCCCCTTGCCGAGCACCTCGATTTCCGAGCCGGACTTTGACACGAACGGCATCTTGCCGAGCAGATCGAGAGCCGTCCCGGTATTGGCAAGATATGTCCCGGAGATGGCTACCTCCACACCGTTACCTTTCAGCCGCGCCACAGGCCGTGAGCCATTGACGGCGACCTCCCCGAGCATATAGGATGCGGTCTCAAGTCTGATTTCACCGACATCCGGTGTGGGATTATCTATGATTTTCTCTTCGAATCCCATAGCGGAGACCCGGAGGAAGAGTGGAACCGCCTTCCCAGTGAGGGAGAACATCCCGTTTTCGTCCGTTACCGTCCCGTCAATCAAAGTCGAGTCATTGAGTGTGACGAGTGTGACAGTGGCGAACTCCACCGTAGCGCCGGAATCATCTTTCACTATGCCGCGATAGCGGGGGACGGTTGAGTGGAGGTTGTTGAAAACCAGACAGAGCATCAGCCCTGCCATTAAATTCTTTAATGACATTGTAGTTGAGGATTAAAGTGTCAGACAGAGTGTTACAGGCCGCCGACTACTATCCAGGCGTCGGAATCATTTTTTTGTATCGCGATGTTATGCCGTCTCAATGAACTGTCCCTTAGCCGGAGGGTATAGGGGACGAACGTGGAGTTTTCAGAGCCGGATGTGAAAGCGTTTCCCACCGAAATCAGCTTCGACCCGCTGAACTCGTCGCGATATAGCTTGCCTGCTATCTCACGGGTCAGTACCTTGTCAAGAATGGAGGTGTCCCAGTCAGAGAAAGCGTTCAACACAGTGGCGGCAGCCTCCTCCGCGCTCAGCCCTTTCAGTCCGGATGGCCCCTCCTCAGTCTCTATGAAATGTATGTCGGATGGCAGGCGGCAGATATTCTTCGGCCCGCTGTCGTAACTTATTGAGGAAATCTTCAGCACTACGGTCTCCTTGTTGCCCGACAGCACACTCACAGTCGCGCTCTTCAACCTCTTGCTCCGTGAGTCGATGACATACCGCCGGATGTTCTCTGATTCGGCTATTGATGTGTTCAGCAGGTAAGGATTCTCAAAGTTCCCTTCCGGGCCGGCATGGACGGTCAGCCATATCTCATCGCCGTTGCGGGTCACCATGTACTCGCTCCCGCTGCTGTTCGTGCAGTTGTTGAGTTCAGTCTCGAGAATCCTCCCCGGAGTCAGCAGATTCGCCAGATAGCCAAGCAAGTCATCGCGGTCAGCATTGCCAAGGTGCATGCCAAGATTGAGGGTAGGAATCCATGTATGGATGTCGCCACCCCGGCCGACGGCGACACGGTCACCCTTGTCGATTCTCCATTCCCTCACGGAGTCTGCCCCCGAGATGTCGATGTGATGGCTCACGAAATCCTCGTGGAGGTCGATATACCGGAAATTCTCGATAGCACGCGTGCGTACCTCCACCACCATCTCGATATTCCCCGCCTCACGCATGGCACTGATGGCCTCGGCCAGTATCTCCTTGGCCGACAGCCTTGAAGGCACAAGCAGCAGAAGAATCACGGCGGCTGCCGCGCTCAGGCTTATCCCTCCCCAGATGAAATTGCGCCAGCTGCTTTTTCTCCGGTCATTCTCAATCGCACGGCCGACCCGGCAGCGGAGTCTGGCGGAAGCCTTTATGTCACGACGAGGGGTGAGCAAATCCTTTATCTCCTTGTAATCTTCCATGCTATGACAGGTTATCGTTGGTGAACTGTTTCCTCAATTTATCCATCCCCGACTTGTAACGGGATTTCGCCGTGGACTGAGGGATGGATAATATGCTGCTGATTTCGACGAAAGAAAGTCCGTCAATCACACTCATCCTTATGATGTCGGCTTCGCGGGGAGGGAGGCTTTCCAGACATGCATTGATTCTGTCAGCCTCCTCCAGGTCAAGAGGGGAGTCGTCGCAGTCCGCTATGTCGATTGAGTCGAGTGGTATCGTCACCCTCCCCTTGTCGCGGGACTTGTCAAGACAGAGATTATGGACAATCCGGAAGAGATAGAGCCTGACACCCTCCGGTTTTATCTTCGTGGAATCCTTTTCAAGAAGCCTGAGCACCGCCTCATAGACAAAGTCTTCCGCCTCGGCCCGGTTGCCAATACGGAAATATGCAAAACGGACAAGGTAGTCGAGGTTTTCCTCGATTACCTTCTCCATTGATTTGCGTCTTATCCTATCAAACATTCCTGGTCGTCATTGATGCTTCCTGTAATATAAGACGCAATTCCACCGAAATCGACGAGATTCCAAATGTTAAAAATGAGGGAGTGGGGGATTATGAGCGTTTTTTGTAGGAGAGGGCGGCAAGGAGGCAGAGGATGGCGGCAAAGGTGGCGAGGGCACAGAATTGAGGGAGCAGTTCCGGCAGGGATGTGCCTTTGAGGTAGACCGAACGCATAATCTCGATGAAATAGCGTGGAGGGATGGCATAGGTGAGGGCCTGTGCCCATTCGGGCATAGAGCTTATAGGGGTGAAGAGGCCGCTCATCAGCTGGAATATGATGATGAACGCGAACATGACGAAGATGCTCTGGAGCATCGTAGCCGACCGGTTGGCTATCGATACCCCGAGTCCTGACATCACAAGGCTGAACAGGATGGCCGCGAGATATATGACCCCGATGTTGCCTTGCGGTACGAGTCCGTAGACGAGCCAGCCGACGAGCATCCCGACGGTGACCACGAGCAATCCGACACCCCAGAACGGTATCAGTTTTGACAGCACGAATGTGAAACGGCTTATCGGAGTCACATTGATGGCTTCGATGGTGCCGCTCTCCTTCTCGCTGACAAGGTTGAGGGTGGGAAGGAAGCCGCAGATTATAATCAGCAAAACAACCATCAGGGCCGGAATCATGTAGTTATGGAAGTTGAGGGTCGGATTGTAGCGGTTGATG
>ULRB01044830.1_pt1 | contig 11193 bp, 7 predicted proteins | sample 1955051 | NCBI WGS metagenome assembly ULRB01 (sample SAMEA4835671, study PRJEB28245) | human gut metagenome | biome: gut microbiome; material: fecal sample | place: Denmark | collected 2008 | reverse complement strand
TTCGAGGTGGATGAGTTCTTCGGTGAAAATGAGGGACTTGTGGTTGCTGAAGTGGAACTTGGCAGCGAGGACGAGACCTTTGAGCGTCCGGCATGGCTTGGAGAGGAAGTGACTGGAGACAGACGCTATTACAATTCGTCCCTGACTAAAGTTCCGTATAGTGAATGGGGCCGAATAGACAATAGATAAATGAATTCAATGAGTTAGAATACTTGAGAAACTTGAATAAATGATACTGACGAACAAAGAAAGATGGGCATATACAAATTTCTCAGAATAAGCCGTCCGGCGTCCTTTCAAGTGCCGGAACAGGAAATTGGGCAGACTTACAGGAAAGTGCGCCGAAGCACATTTGTTGGAGTTACGGCCGGTTACAGCCTCTACTATGTGTGCCGCATGAGCCTCAGTGTGGTGAAGCAGCCTCTGATTGACGGGGATGTTCTGACTGCCGGAGAACTCGGTCTCATCGGGTCGGGACTTCTTCTAATCTACGCCTTCGGGAAGTTTATCAACGGATTCATCGCTGACTACTGCAATATCCGTAGATTTATGGGCACGGGTTTGCTTCTGTCTTCAGTCATAAATCTGATAATCGCCATACTCGGCATATCCACGGAATACATCTCCCACAGTGCGCTCTTCGTCTCGTCCCTGCTTCTTTGGGGAGCTAACGGATGGTTCCAGTCCATGGGCCCTGCTCCCGGAGTCATAAGCTTGTCTCGCTGGTTTCCACAGTCGCGACGAGGGACTTTCTATAGCATATTCTGCACGAGCCCGTACATCGGCGAGTTCATTTCATTCGTTATGATTGCCGCTGTCGTTGCCGCCTGGAGTTGGGAATGGGGATTCCTGCTCGCTGCACTCATCGGTTTTGCGGGCTCCCTGATCATCTTCCTGACAGTCAAAGACACGCCGGAGAGCTGCGGACTTCCTTCCGTTCAGAAACTTTCCGGAGAGGAAATGAAACCTGAAGATTCTATGAGGACGTTGAGCCTTCAGAAACGGGTGTTGAGACATCCGGGGATATGGATTATCGCGGCGTCTTCCGCATTCATCTATATAACGAAATATGCCATAACGGGTTGGGGCGTGCTTTTTCTCCAGAAGGCGAAACTGTTTTCGCTTGAGAAGGCTTCGAGCATCATCGCTGTCGCTGCGCTTGTCGGCGGACTGGTCGGGACAGTCTCCGCAGGATGGATTTCGGACAGGCTTTTTAAGGGTGACAGGATGCGTCCGGCCCTGCTTTCGGGACTTCTTGGAATCGTAATGCTGTCGCTTTTCCTTTTCACCGGGGGCGGATTTGTGTTGAACACTGTCTATGTGGCTGTGTTCAATTTCGCGATGGGCGAGCTCTACTGCATTGTGGCAGGACTTATGGCAATTGACATCGTGCCGCGCAAGGCCACCGGAGCTGCCCTCGGAGTTGTCGGCGTGTCAAGCTATGTGGCGGCCGCAATTCAGGACATCGCGAGCGGCTACCTCATTCAGGAGAACGGAAGTGACTTCACTGCCGTGTCTGTTTTCTGGATTGTTGCGGCATTTCTGGCAACTTTGCTTCCGGTTCTTAACTGGAACAAGATGAAACGGCGTTCCCGGGACTCAAAATAGTATTATAGATATATCAGTTTTGAAAGACGGTCGGGGCTGAGGATGTCGGAGGCGGCTCTTTGCAGGTCGGCTGCGCTGACTGCATCGATTTTTCGTCGAACGGCATCGTCGTCCTGGATGGCGCCGAAGGCGTTGAGGCTCTTGCACATTGACAGCGCCTGGCTCTCGCTGTTTTCAGAGGAGATGGCGAGTTGTCCCTCGAATTGTTTCTTGGCCTCTTTCAGTTTCTCGTCCGGGAGGAGCGTCTCGCAGAGTTTGTGGAATTCGTCGCCTATCACCCTGACGCAGTCTTCGAGCCTGTCCCGGTCGCAGCCGAAGCAGACGGCCATGATACCGGTGTCGGCGTACTGGCTGTAGTTGCATTCGACGTTGTAGACCCAGCCGTTCTTTTCCCGAAGGACTGAATTCAGTATGGAATTGGTGGCCGGACCGCCGAGGATGTTGGCCATCAGAGCCGCTGTTATACGCTCTTTCTCGCGGTAGAGCGACGGGGCAGTGGCGCCGATGATGCAGTTCGCCTGATGGCTGTGGCGGTTTATGGTCTTGTCGAAAACGTTGCCGGCGAATTCGGCTGTCTGCAGCATGGCATTGTTTGAAGCCGGAGGAACGATGTCGCTGCCTGCACTGCTGTCGGGCTTTACACTTTCTCCTGCTGCCGTCACACCGCATTCGGCCGGAAAGTATTCACTGACAAGCCTCTCTATCATTGCCGCTGTCTCGTCCTCCGGAAGAGGGGCTACCACAGAAAAGGCAATCCTCTCGGGGACAAAGAATGTCCTTACATATTTCCGGAGTTCGTCAGTCGAAATTTTCCTTACCGATGAAGGAGTCCCGAGCACGCGCCCGCTGAGCGGATGTCCCTCGAACAGAAGACTTTCGAAGCGATCATATATGTCATCGGCGGGCGAGTCTTTGTAGCCGGCAATCTCGTCGGTGACCACGGTTTTCTCCACCTCAATCTCGTCTTCGGGAAAGGTGGCACGCGTTGCCATCTCCATCAACAGTCCGGCAGCCTTTTCGATGTCTTCTTTCAGCACCGTTGCGTGCAGGACAATCTCCTCCTTGGTCGTGTAGGCGTTCAGCTCCCCTCCGAGGCGTTCGAGGTAACTGTTTATCACTGTGGAGCTCTTGGTCTCCGTCCCCTTGAAAAGCGTATGCTCTACGAAATGTGCCGTACCGGAATGGAATTTCCCCGCAGACTTTTCCCATCCGCGCACATCCTCCTCTCTCGTTCCGCAGCGCACGCTCAATGCGCAGCATGCGACACGTTTACCCTCACGGAGCACTGCATACCTCAGCCCGTTTTCAGCCTTTGAAACTATCATTCCTCGTGGTGTTTTACATCTGCCGTTATCCCATGAGGGTGACCAAAAAGTCTTTTGTTCCCCCTCCTCCGGACTTCCGAGAAGGCCTATCTTCTTATCGCCGCGAGTTTGTTGAACTCCGAGGCTATGAAGCCACAATCTCCGTCACGACCGACACTCTGTTTCTTGAAATAGTAGAGTTTGTGGTCACCGGCGCCGAAGAGCATCTTGTAGCAGTAGGAACCGAATTCCGGATTGCTCGGAGCCACTGTGTAGGAAACCACGCAGTTCGTGTCTCCCGTGCCGAGCAGTTCGTCTGCCTCGTCATCGTCCACAATCTCGATGCCAGCTGCAAGAGCCTTTTCCCGCACTGTCTCCGGCATCTTCGGAGACACGTCACCGCTCGCGAAGACAACCTTCTTTCCGGCGGTCCCGCTGAGGCCTAGGGCATATTTCCCGAGCCCGGCATAGCCCACACGGTCGTCAGTCATTGATTTCTGGATGTAGCCCTGCATCGCACCTATGATGTATGGCAGGAAATCGAACTCGCGTCCGCTCGGCATTTGTGCCGCCCTCACAGGAAACGTGCATGCCTCCAACATCTCGTCAATGCCCTTTTCGGCATCCTTGCCGCCCTTGACGACTGTCAGAAATTCAATTCCGGGTTCGGATTCCTTCTTGAACTGGGACTTGCTCAAAATCATAAAATAGAAGTCCGGATTGGTCTTGTTCGCCTCGAAATCGTCCAGTGTGCAGAACTCGTAGGGCGAAATCCTCCATTCTGAGCTTATCTCGTCCTGAAGCACATTGTCAATCATAGGATTGCCAGTGAGTACGACCTTCATTATCTTTTCCGGAAAGTCCCCGATTTTCATCTTTTTCGTATTGATCTGAGCCTGTGCACAAGCCTCAGGCGCCAAGTTCATCGACATCAGCGCTCCCGTCGCGAAAGCCGCAACCAACGAAACAATTTTTCTCATTCCCATATTCTTTCCTCCATAATTTTTTATTCTATTTTCGCATTTCATATAGCACATTCTACATTTCACAACGCCAATATGTCATCCGCCTCCATATCCATCCGACACATATTCACGAAACAAGGCGACGTCACACGGGAATATGACGCACACGTATATATCCGTCCCATCTGCAATAATTGTGCAGAATTTTTATATCTTTGTAGGTTAAACGCCATAAAGCACAATGGAACAGAACGAACAACAGTATATCGTCTCGGCACGGAAGTATAGGCCGGAGAATTTCGGAACACTCATCGGGCAGGATAACATCGCGAGGACGCTCAAGAACTCGATTCTTCGTGGACAGCTTGCGCATGCCTATCTTTTCTGCGGACCGAGGGGTGTGGGCAAGACCACGACGGCACGAATCTTCGCAAAGATGATAAACTGCTCAAATCCATCAGCGGATATGGAGCCTTGCGGGGTGTGCGAGTCCTGCCGTTCGTTCGCTGAGGGCCGTTCCTACTGTATTCATGAGCTTGATGCCGCCTCCAACAACGGAGTCGAGGACATCAAGAACCTGATGGACCAGGTGAGGGTGCCGCCGCAGGTGGGCAAGTACAGCGTCTACATCATCGACGAGGTACACATGCTGTCGTCCCAGGCGTTCAACGCATTCCTCAAGACCCTTGAAGAGCCGCCTGCACACGCGATTTTCATACTTGCGACCACAGAGAAGCACAAGATTCTGCCTACGATTCTCTCCCGTTGCCAGACCTACGATTTTAACAGGATTTCGGTGGACGACATTGTGAAGAACCTCAGGATGGTGGCGGAAAAGGAAGGCATCACGATTGATGACGAGTCACTGCACGTCATTGCACACAAGGCAGACGGGGCGATGAGGGACGCGCTCACGATATTTGACCAGACAGTGGCGTTCTGCGGAACGGACGTGAAATATGCCGACGTCATCCGTAATCTCAATGTGCTGGATTATGAGTACAGTTTTTCGCTCGTCGAGCATTTTCTTTCGGGCGATTATGCGTTCTGCCTCAAGACCTTCGACGAGATTCTCGCAAAAGGATTCAACGCACTGCATTTCGTTGGGGCGCTGAGTTCGCATCTGCGCGACCTCATCGTGTCGAAGTCAGGCGGGATAGAGTCCTTGCTGGAGCTTCCGGCCTCACTCAAGGCCCGTTATTCTGAACAGGCGGCGAAGTGTTCGCTGGCTTTTCTCTATGAAGCGCTCGGCATCACTACCGGCTGCGAGGCAAACTACAAGGCGGCGACTAATCCGCGCCTGCACATAGAGTTTGCTCTGATGAGACTCTGCTTCATTCTGAACAGACCCTCTGCCGGCGCTCCGGTTCAGACAACGGTCTCTCCTCAGACGACGCCTGTTGTGGCTGCTCAGCCTGTCGCAGCTCAACCTGTGGCTGCTCAACCTGTGGCTGCTCAACCAGCAGCCTCCCCTCAGCCGTCCCGGACTGCTCCTGTGGAGGAAAAACCATCAATTGTTCATGAGACACCCGCAATAAAGACCCCAGAGAGTGCCGCGCCTGCTGCTGACGCAGCTTCAGCAGAACAGTCCGCTCCGCAGCCGCGTGCAAGGCGTGCCGGAAGAACCGGCGGAGGAATGTCAATGAAGGCACTTGTGGAAAATGCCGAGAAGGCCGAGAATACAAAGGTTGAGATTGTACAGGCGGAACTGCCGTCCGACGACGCCCTTAAGGCACGTTGGCCGGAGCTTGCCGCTCTCTATAGTGCTAAGCCCCGTCTCTACACCATGTTGACCAACTCCAAGCTTGAGTTCGAGACAGTCGAGGGCAAAAAAGTCGTGCGCTTCCAGGTTGTCAACGATGCGCAGAAGGAGTGGGTCGAGTCGAAGTTGCTCCACGAACTTGAGGGCCACTTCCGGCGGATAGCCGGCTCGGATGCGCTGATGCTCTCGGTCACGGTGGCTCCTGTCGCGGAAGGCGAGAAGGTCGTCTACATGCCGAGCGACAAAGCTAAGGTGCTGATGGAGAACAATGAGGAGGTGAAGAACCTCGTCAAGGACTTTTCGCTTGACATAAAATAGGGGTCGGCGGAAGCCGCATGGAAAAATGATTAACTCAAGTTTCGCAAGTGCGAAACACCACTTTTGAGCCCTTGTGGCGAGGGTAAGTCCCCTCCCCGAGGGAGGGGATTTAGGAGAGGGGTAACGTGGACAGAAAAAGTGCGTGGGATTTGAGAGGTTGAAAATGAGATAAGCTTAATATTCGCAAGAAGTTAGAATACTTGCGAAACTTAAATGACTAACACATTCAGAATTTGATATGAAACTGCGCTGCGAGAATCTCGTCAAGAAATATGGTGTCAGGACCGTCGTCAAAGGCGTGTCTATGGAAGTGGAACAGGGGGAAATCGTCGGTTTTCTCGGTCCTAACGGTGCCGGAAAGACAACGAGCTTCTACATGATTACGGGACTCATCGTTCCGAACGAGGGACGCATATTCCTCGATGACGAGGAAATCACCGGGCTTCCGATGTACAAAAGGGCACAGAAAGGCGTGGGGTACCTCGCGCAGGAGGCATCCGTGTTCAGAAAGATGTCAGTGGAGGACAACATCATGTCCGTGATGGAGATGTCCTCGCACTTCACAAAGGCAGAGCGCAAGGAGCGCCTTGAGAACCTGCTTGACGAGTTTAACTTGCACAAAGTGCGCAAGAGTTATGGTAACCAGCTCTCCGGAGGTGAGAGACGTCGTTGCGAGATTGCACGGGCCCTTGCCATCGATCCGAAGTTCATCCTGCTTGATGAGCCTTTCGCCGGAGTCGACCCTATTGCGGTGGAGGACATCCAGTACATCATTGCCAAACTCAAATACAAGAACATAGGGGTTATCATCACAGACCACAATGTCGGTGAGACCCTCGCCATCATCGACCGCGCCTACCTTCTTTATGAAGGTACCATCCTTCAAGCCGGCACACCGGAGGCCCTTGCCTCTGACGACGAGGTGCGCACCAAATATCTTGGCTCCAACTTCATTCTTAAGCGGTCTGATGCTTTCGTAAGGGCTGAAAAAGAACTACGGGGCGAATAAAAGGCGGTCTGCTGCGTTGGACGTCTTGCATCCCATCCTTTTCTTCATCCCCTACTCCAAGCCATAAGAAAGGTTTCTTATTTGAAGGTCTTAGAATACTATTTAGATAAAACATTGGAAAAGTCGCGGAAGCGACCGGGGTGGGGGGCCCCGCCGGCGAAGCCGGTGTGCCCCTAATAGGGGCTGTCACGAAGTGACTGGGGTTAGGAGGTCCCTTACAGTGAATTACCCAATTTTGGGTAATTTCACCGTAAAGCAGGCACCGCCTAACGCGTAGGACTTGCTATAGGTGATGGTGCCGTTGCAGGACTCGATGATACTGCGGCAGATTGAAAGGCCGAGCCCGGTGCCGCTGCTCTTGGTCGTAAAGTTCGGAACAAACAGTTTGTCCAAATCCTCGTCACTGACTCCCGTGCCGTTGTCGTCCACAACAATGTCATAGTAGCCGTCCTCGGTGCTGTTCCTCAGGCTTATCAGAATCCTTCCGTACTCCGGCTCCACGCCTGCGGCCTCCTGGGCTTCCTGCCTCATCCCTATGGCTTGTATCGCGTTGGTTATCAGGTTGATGAATACCCTCACCAGCTGTGATTGAGGAGCCATCACCCGCGCGTCAGCAAGGCCTATGTAGGTGATTCCCACATTGTCCCTATTGTCGAACATGAACGTCTGCTCCGACAGCATCTTGTCCAGATTCACCTCAGTAGCCTGCTCCCCGTAGAGCTTCGCAATTGCCGAGAATCCGCTCGCCGTATCCGCAAGTACATCGATGTGCTCCAGAATCACTTTTGCCGTATCATCGAACTTGGCGTCCCAGTCCGGGCTCCCGTTTGCCCGCAGCCTCTGCAACTTCTGAATCTTCAGACGGATAGGCGTCAACGAGTTCTTGATTTCGTGCGCAACCTGACGTGCCATCTCGCTCCATGCACTGTCCCTCTCTGCCTTTGCCAGCTGCTTGCTGCTCTCCGCCATAGCGCGTACCATCTTATTGTAGGCCTCCACCAGTCCCGACACCTCATCCTTTCCGTTGTACTCAATCTCCTCAAGGTTGTGGATGTCCATGCTGTCCATCTTCTGGCTCAGACGCATTATGTGACGGAACAGATTGTTTGTCACCACCGAACTCAGCCATATAGACAGCAGCACAAGCATGAAGAACAGGCATACGATAAGACTTGCGTGCATCACAGCCTCGCGGTTGAATCCGTAGTCCTCGTCCGTATAAGGACAGTTTACAATCGCAAGCATGTCCCCGTGCGCATTGAAAATCGGTGCATAGAGCGCGTAGTAGCTCTTTCTTGCCAGTTCCTCCTTGTGGATGAAATATCTCTGGCTCTGCTTCGTTATGCTGTAGTAGGCGTCCTGGTTTAGTCGGCTTCCAACAGCCATTCTCTCAAAGACTTCCGGCGCTGTGCTGACAAAGACTTTTCCGGAAGGAGTGTAGAGCGTGATGTCCGACCGCGTCACCTGCCCGACCTCAGAAAGGCTGCCGTAGAACTGCGGTGTCTGGAGTTCGGAGATGGAGTTCACATGCTGGCAGCGCTTTTCTAAAAGTGCCTGGACCGTGTTGATTTTATTCGACATCAGCCTGAGCATATTACTTTCGTTTCGGTCGTAGACGAACATCACGCTGACGACAGATATTACCGTAAGTGTCAGAATTAACGATATGATAACCAGGAAGTTGATTTTTGCACGCAGGTAATTTCTCCTTGAGATTTTCGGCCGTCTCTCTTGTCGTATGAGATATATGAAAAAGAAGGAAATGAGAAACATGAACGAAAATGTCGTGAAATACGACGTCGCCTTGCGTGTCGGGCGGGATATTACCGTGAGTTCGTGTGCACCTATGCGCGAACAATAGTGATTATATCCCTTGAAACGGAAGAAGTCGTGTCCGTCCGTTCCGAAATTAAGCTGTGCTATGTGGTCGGTCTCCGTCGGATACGGGTAGTCTCCGCGGAATGACTTGAGGCGGTTGTCATGATATTTTGCATACGAATAATAGGCCGGTATGCCGGTTTCTCCGAGACCTGCTGTTCGTGGCAGAAGGCTGCGATAGCCGTAGAGGTCAGTTTCGCGGTTGTTTGAGATTCGGATCATCATTCGGGCAATCCCCTGTTCTCCAAGAGGATAGACAAACACTCCGACATATCCGTTGAAGCCGTCCCCGTTGTCGCAGTAGAAAAAGTGCGAATTCTCGTAAATCCGCGTGCCGGTGGCGATTACCTCGTCGAAGATTCTCCTCCCCGCCCTGTCTCCGTCTCCAACGACCATTACATTGACATCATGCGACTGTGACGCGCGCCAGAGGAAGGTCTCCGTAACACGGTTGCGTATAGGACGGTCGCTGTTTGGCATTGCAATGAGTGAGGATATGACCGGGTCGTTGTCAATCCCGTCCTCGACGCTGAGCAGCTGGATTTCGAGACCAAGGTCACGATCGATGGCAAGCCTGTCAGACCATGTCCAGATTTTTCTCTGCTCTTTCCGGAATCCATAGACCGACGATGTCGCCGTCAGGTAGGCTGCACAGATGAACGAGAAAGCCAGTACCCACCAGATTGACCGCGTGTTGAAGTTTTTCCCGGTGAGTTCAGTAAAGACAATCTTCAGGCTGAAAATCTGGAAGAGCGTCATTATCATCAGCAGGATGAACGACAGGAAAGTCAGCATGGAGAACCAGAAATTGCTGTTCCATCGGAAGAACTCCATCGAAAGGCTGGAGTTGAATATTACGCTCTTGTTCGCGATGTGGATGTAGGCGAACGAACCGGCCATCAGAAGCAGCACCCCGAGCCCGTAGATTATGGCGAATGTCTTCGGATGGGCGCTGCTCCGTAGCCTTCGGACGGTTTTCTGCCTCATCAGGAAAACGGTCAGCAACAGAAGCGTGAGTAGTGTGTTTATGCTCAGCAGTGCGCCGAGTGAGGACAGCACCGGGCCATCGGCATAGACAAGTGGAGAGAAAAGCGAATAGTCTATGGCCTCGCTCTGAGAAGCCATGAGGTCGCGCGTGACCTTGAACACGGGAACTCCGTCGAGAAGTACAGGAGAGCCGCTGTCCTCGGAAAGCGGGGCTATGTTGTAGTTGCCTCCGACAAGGCGGAGCTTCGGGTTTATCCCGTTTCTTCCGCGTAAGTGCCTCTCTACGAGCGTGTTCTTTATTTCGAGCCCGGCAATTATGAACGTCTCCTCGTCCGCTCTGATGGCCTTGACGAGATACCATTTAGGCCCCATGTTCACATAGCTCAGTTTCGGACCGACTTTCGCAAGCGGGGAATAGAGTCTGTTCGGCGTGTTCGTGACCCGGGAAAAAATGAGCTTTGATGATATGTCGTCGTTGATTTCCGTGAACTGGTTGCACCATGACTGGAGAGAATCGTTCACATATCTGTAGATGACGATGTCATGCGGCAGGTCCTCGAGGTGCAGAAATACGTCATTAGGGGTGTCTATGGCTCTGGATACATATTTATCCATCAGCCGTACCCGCCTTTCCACATTTCCTCCCACGCGTAGCGCCGCGGCGTCCGTGCTGTAGGGAACTGATTCTATCGCAAGGAAAAGACCCAGCACAATCAGCAGCCCGAGCGAGAACACGAGCCTGAATGTCCTGTCACTTAGATGTACTTTCTTCATGTTTTTTGCAGGCTGCGTTTGTTGTGGCGTAATCGCACGCAGTCGAGGCAAAGTTAATACTTTCTTTGTAATGGCTCAATATTTGCGCAAATAACGATTCAGCTTTATCGTTACAGATTATGGGTTTGAGGACACGAGTTATGAATTTCGGACTGCTTTCCGCAGTTGTGATGTTTTGCTGCGCCAATGCTTCGGCGCAGAGCGTCATTCCTGTGTCGACGGGCAACGCTGACGGTTTCGATGTCTTCGTACCCATCTCAAGGTATCTTGGCAACGGGGACGCGGAAAAGCTGTCTGCCTGGTTCTCGAACAGTGTTGAAATCACGATTCTCGGAGAATCGAACACATGCTCATGTTCACAGGCCCGCCAGATTCTGAAGTCTTTCTACGCTGCCTACACCCCGAGATCGTTTGATGTGACCCACAAGGCCTCCCAGGGGAATATGAAATACGCCATAGGGGAACTGAAGGCCGGAGGCGAGACGTTTGTGGTCACGGTCTTTCTCTGCATGAAAAATAACTGTTACGACATCCATCAATTGAAAATAGAACGTCTTTAGAAAGGTTTATTGTAGTGAACGAAAGCCA
>ULRB01081346.1_pt1 | contig 11283 bp, 9 predicted proteins | sample 1955051 | NCBI WGS metagenome assembly ULRB01 (sample SAMEA4835671, study PRJEB28245) | human gut metagenome | biome: gut microbiome; material: fecal sample | place: Denmark | collected 2008 | reverse complement strand
GCCTGCAACTCCGAATACATCTCAGGAGTGATGTCCTTCTCCTTCTTCAACGCCGAGAAAAGTTCAGAAGTCGTCATCTCCGGCGCATCCACCCCGAACCTCTCGTCAATATAATCTTTAAGTGCGTCCGTTATGCCGGAATAGAAGGCCTTCTGCTTCTCCGGCACCCAGAACGAGTTGCCCCTGAACCTGTCCAGGCGGCGCAGGGCCACAATATGAGGCGGATCGTCGCTGTGCTGCACTTGTCCCGCCGCCCGCGCGCGCCTCATCTTGACAAGGCAAACCACGAGTATCACGAACGCGGCGGCAAACCAGAACGCGGCAAGCCACGGGGCGATCTCCCTGAAAGTCAACGGATAGCCCATCTGCCCCTTGATGTCGTGCATCACGAATGTGGCCGTATCCACAGGCATGGTCTTGACCTCCAGGGCCGGCGCGTCAAACAGAAGCGTGTCCACGGCCCCGGTCCCGTCGACGCGGCGGACCGCAATCTGCGGCAGGGGGTACTGCCCCTCTTCGAACGGGGCTATGATTATGCTCCCCTGTATCTGCATCCCGGAAGCCGACTTCTTGAGAGTGTCAAGCTTCCAGTTCCTGACCAGGGTGAGGGTATCATTTGAGACCCCGCTGAAGTCCTGCAGGGCGAGTGAGGTGCCCGGCTTCACGGAGTCAAGCCGGAAACCATATTCCAGCTGATCGGCTACAAGGACAGAATCCCTCTGGGTCAGCGGCTTCAGGAAAGCCTGCCCGGAAGGGACCACGTCCAGCATGGCGGCCAATATGAGGGTCAACAATCTCATCTGCGTGAAAACAAAGCCATCAGCCCCTTCACATAGTCAGAGTCCGTGGCGATATCGACATTATCTATCCCGTACTTGTTGAACAGGGCGCCCTCCATCTGCGAGAGCGCGGAGAACCAAGCCGAATACGCCTGGCGCACCTTGCGGCTGTCCGTATTGATCCAGGCTGCCTTCCCCGTCTCGCTATCCTTGACATGCACGAGGCCCATGGCCGGGATTGTCCTCTCCCGCGGGTCATGAACCTTGATAACGCTCAGGTCGTGCCGGCCGGCGGCGACTTTGAGCCCCTCCTCATATCTCGGAGCACCGTCGGCGTCCACATCCAGCAAGTCGCTGAGCAGAAACGCGGTACACTTCTTCTTGATGGCATTGGTCAGATAGCGCAACGCTCCGGTGATGTCCGTCCCGTCCGAAGTGGGCTGAAGTTCAAGCATCTCGCGTATGACACGCAGCAGATGTGTGCGCCCCTTCCTCGGCGGGATGAACTTCTCGACCTTGTCTGAGAAGAACAGGACCCCCACCTTGTCGTTATTGAGAATCGCGCTGTACGTCAGCACTGCGGCGATCTCGGCTATCCGGTCGCGCTTCGTCTGCACCGCGGTGCCGAAAAGCCCCGAACGGCTGACATCCACAAGCAGCACCACGGTGAGTTCGCGCTCCTCCTCGAACACCTTGACATAAGGCGCACGCAGGCGGGCCGTGACATTCCAGTCCATCGAGCGGACATCATCTCCCCACTGGTACTCCCTCACCTCGCTGAACGCCATGCCGCGCCCCTTGAAGGCCGAATGGTACTCACCTGCGAAAATCTGGTGCGAGAGGGCCTTGGTCCGGATCTCTATCTTCCTGACCTTCTTCAGCAGATCCGATGCGGCGCTATGGGACAATGACGGCATTGATGATCTGCTCGATAATCTGCTCAGGAACGACATTCTCGGCCTCGGCCTCGTATGTGAGGCCTATCCTGTGGCGGAGCACCTCAGGACATACGGCACGCACATCCTCCGGGATCACATATCCGCGCCTCTTGATGAACGCATAGGCCTTGGAGGCCATGGACAGGCTGATGCTGGCACGCGGCGAGGCCCCATAGGAGATGAAGCCCTTGAGCTGGCCGAGCCCGTAGTCCTCCGGGCGGCGGGTCGCATACACGATGTCGACTATATAGCGCTCTATCTTCTCGTCCATATAGACTTCCCTGACGACCTCCCTCGCGCGGATGATGTCCTGCGGCCCCACGACCTTGGACGGCTGCGGGAACTCGCCGCTGTTGTTCATCCTCACGATGAGCCTCTCCTCGTCGCGGTCAGGATAGTCCACGACGACCTTGAGCATGAAGCGGTCGACCTGGGCCTCCGGGAGAGGGTAGGTCCCCTCCTGCTCGATAGGGTTCTGGGTCGCCATCACAAGGAACGGCTCCGGGAGGGGATAGGTGCGGTCACCGATTGTGACCTGACGCTCCTGCATGGCCTCAAGCAGGGCGGCCTGCACCTTGGCCGGGGCCCTGTTGATCTCGTCCGCCAGCACGAAGTTCGCGAAAATCGGACCCTTGTGCACCTCGAAGGCCTCCTCCTTCTGGGAATATATCAACGTGCCGGTCACATCGGCAGGAAGCAGGTCTGGGGTGAACTGGATACGGTTGAACTTGGCGTCCACAGCCTTGGCGAGGGTGCTGATGGCAAGGGTCTTGGCAAGGCCCGGGACTCCCTCGAGCAAGATGTGTCCGTCTGCAAGCAGGGCGATGAGCAGATTCTCTATCAGGTGCTTCTGCCCCACGATCACCTTGCCCATCTCCAGGGAGAGCATGTCCACGAACCCGCTCTCCTTCTGGATGCGGTCGTTGAGCTCCCTGATATTTACACTTTCCATATATTTATCTATTTTTGCACTCGTTATGCGTTATATCATCAAGCTGTCCTACTGCGGCGAAGCCTTCCACGGATGGCAAATCCAGCCTTCCGCGCCGAGCATCCAGCAGGCCCTCGAAACCGCCTTGCGGACACTGCTCCGCCACGATACCGCCGTCACCGGTGCAGGACGCACTGATGCCGGAGTGAACGCGGTGGGATATATCGCCCACTTCGATGCCCCGGAGGGGCTGGACACCGGACATCTGGTCTGCAAATTGAATGCCATCCTGCCTGACGGGATAGCCGTCATTTCCGTCCGCCCGGCAAGCGGGGAATTCCACGCGAGATTCGATGCCACGAGACGCGAATATACCTACTTCCTGCACAGGACCAAAGACCCTTTCGTGGAGAGATTCTCCTATCTGTACACCTACCCGGGCCTTGATTTCGAGAAAATGAACCGCGCCGCCGCCCTGCTGAAGGGCAGGCACGATTTCAGCTGCTTCGAGAAGACAGGGACCGATGTCAAGACATCGATCTGCACCGTCGGCGAGGCTCTGTGGAGACCCTACACCCCGGTAGTGTCCACTTTCGGGATCGGGACAGGGGGAGACGGGCTCTACTGGGAATTCCGCATCAGCGCAGACCGCTTCCTGAGGAACATGGTCCGGGCCGTGGTCGGCACGCTGCTTGAAGTAGGGAGGGGCAAAAGGAGCAAAGAGGACTTCGCTTCCCTCATCCTCACCCCGGAAACGGGGCGCGGGCGGAGCAGCAGAAGATGCGCCGCCGGGGAGAGCGTGCCGGGTCACGCGCTCTTCCTGTCAGGCGTTGATTATGAATAAATGCCCCGCTATCCGAAAAAATTGAGTATATTTGTATTAAATTCAGATTTATATGCTTTTTAATTTGCTCCAGACAGACATTGCGGAAGCGATACCGGCCCCGCAGGAGATGTCATACTCTCTGATCGAGATGGCCGCGAAAGGCGGCCCGCTGATGTGGGTGCTGCTCGCCCTCTCTATTGTCGCAATCTATATCTTCGGCAAGAAATGGTGGCAGATACGGCACGCCGGCAAACTGGACAAGGACTTCATGATGGACATCCGCGACTACATCCACGAAGGCAAGATAAAGTCGGCGAGGACCCTCTGCACGAAATACGACACCCCTGTGGCAAGAATGGTGGAGACCGGCCTGGCGCACATCGGAAGACCGATGGCTGACATCCGGTCCGCAGTGGAGAACACCGGCAACATGGAAGTGGCCAAGCTTGAGGCGAGCCTCCCTTACCTCGCCACGATTTCCGGCGGCGCCCCGATGATCGGATTCCTCGGCACGGTGCTCGGCATGGTGCAGGCGTTCTTCAACATGTCCAACGCCGGCAACAACATCGACATCACCCTGCTTTCGGGCGGTATCTACACGGCGATGATCACCACCGTGGGAGGACTCATCGTGGGCATCCTCGCGTACTTCGGATACAACTTCCTCTCCGCCAAGGTGTCAAGCCTCGTGTTCAACATGGAGAACGCCACCATCCAGCTGATGGACGCGCTTGAAGACCCCGCTGCCGTAAACATGGAGGGCAAATAATGGCACTCAGGAGAATCACAAAGGCAGATGCGAACTTCTCGATGTCCTCGATGACGGACATCGTGTTCCTCCTGCTCATATTCTTCCTCGTGACCTCGACGCTGGTGAACCCCAACGCCCTGAAGCTCCTGCTCCCGAAGAGCACCGGACAGGTGGGCGCCAAGGCCACGGCCAGCGTGTCAATCAAGGACTGGGGAGACGACCGTTACACCTTCCACATCAACGGTGACGAGATGCCGGTTCCTCTGTCAGAGGTCGAGGACGAGCTGGTCGGACTGCTGCAGAACGAGGAAGACCCCACCTTCGCGATCTACTCGGACGAGAGCGTCCCGGTAGGAGAGATCGTGCAGGTGATGAACATAGCGAAACGCAACCATTACAAGGTGATCTTGGCGACACAGGCAGAATAATGGCAGGCAAAAGAGACTGGAAGTTAAGCGGCGACCGCCTCGCAGGCATCACAGGCATCGGTCTGACGGTGGCTGTACACACGGCCGCGCTCACTCTCGTCTCGTTCACGGGCATCAAGTACATCTATCCCCCTCCGGAGGAGAAGACGATGCTGATAGACTTCTCGGAAGACCTGGAAGTGCCCGTACAGGAATACAAGGGCGCCGCTCCGAGATCCGAGAACCCGGACAAGACCAGTCCTGTGAACCTCGTCCAGAAAAGCGAGTCGCCGCAGGCGGCGGACAGGCAGAACCTCACCCCGCAGACAAGACCGGACGACTTCGGCGACGTGCCGACGGACACTCCGGACACCCCGAAAGAGCCGGAACTCGACCCGAGGGCCGCATTCCCCGGGATGGCGAAAAAAGACACGACCCTGACCGCCGCGCATGCAGCCGACAAGAGCACGGGCAAGTACAAGGCGGGACAGAGCGACGGCAACACGGACAAAGGAAGGACAGACGGCAAGCCGAATGCACACCTTCGCGGCCGCAACACGGTAGGCAACATACCGCGGCCGGCATACAATGTGCAAGAAAGCGGCATAGTCGTTGTAGACATATGGGTGGATAACTACGGCAACGTGGTTAAAGCCGTGCCGGGAGGCGACGGTACCACTGTTTTAAACAAGGCTCTCCACGCGGCCGCAAGAAACGCGGCGATGCAGACTCATTTCAACATGAGCGCGGACGCGCCTGCGATGCAGGAGGGCAAAATAACTTATTATTTTAATCTTAAGTAGTGATGGACCAGTTTACAAAGGAAGGCCGGAAACTTAGACCAAGGAAAGCAGCTGTACAGAACCAGGACCGTTCCAATTTCGAGAAGGTCGAATTCAATTTCGGCGAACGCAATGAAAATGCGGGCGACGCCCAGCACAGCTACGGCGAGCGCAGACCACGCCAGTATGGCGAGGGCAGAAGCTACGGTGAGAACCGTGGCGGACATTCAGAAGGCCGTGGAGGCTATGGAGACCGCAGGCCGCGCCAGTATGGCGAGAGCCGCGGCAATTATGGAGACAGACCGTCCGGCGGCGAGAGGAGAGGCTACGGTGAGAACCGTGGCGGACACTTCGAGGGCCGCGGAGGATACGGAGACCGCAAGCCGCGCCAGTTCGGCGAAGGCCACGGCAACTACGGCGAGAACCGCCCTGAGGGCAGGCCGTCATTCGGCGGCGAGCGCAGACCGCGCCCGGCAGGCGGAAGGCCGTCATTCGGCGGACAGGACCGCTTCGGCAAGAAACCGTTCGGCGCCAAGAAAGGCGGCAAGAAGGCACCGAAGCCGGTATCCCCGTTCAACAAGGAGACAAGCGAGGGCATCAACAGGATGCTTGAGCGCCGTCCTATCGTCAACGGAAGCGAGGGGGTCGAGGCTTTCGACTCTCCGATCAAGGACGTTGTGCGCCTCAACAAGTTCATCGCCAACTCAGGCGTATGCTCGCGCCGCGAGGCCGACACCCTCATACAGGCGGGCGTCGTGACCGTCAACGGTGAGGTTGTCACCGAACTCGGCACCAAGGTAAACATCCAGACCGACGACATCCGCTTCAACGGCGAGAGACTCAAGGGCGAGGAGAAGGTCTACATCATCATGAACAAGCCGAAAGGCTTCGTGACCACCGCCAGCGACCCTCATGCCGAGAAGACGGTGCTCGACCTCATCAAGGGGTGCTCCGCCAGGGTATATCCTGTAGGCCGCCTCGACAAGAACACCACGGGCGTGCTTCTCCTCACAAATGACGGGGAGATGGCAGAGCGGCTGACCCATCCTGCATACGACAAGAAGAAGATCTACCAGGTGGCCCTCGACAGGGAACTCCCGCAGGAAGACTTCGACAAGATTCTCAGCGGAATCACCCTCACCGACGGTGAAGTCAAGGCGGACGAGCTCGAGTACATCGACCCTAACGACAAGCGCAAGCTCGGCATCGAGATCCACTCCGGCAAGAACAGGGTCGTACGCCGCATATTCGAGTCCCTCGGATACACGGTAAAGGCCCTCGACCGCGTCTACTTCGCCGGCCTCACCAAGAAGGGCCTCAAGAAGGGCGAGTGGAGATACCTCACCGAGGGTGAAGCCAACATCCTGAAAATGGGAGCTTACGTATAATGGCTCACCGCTCGGGATTCGTAAATATCATCGGTAATCCTAATGTCGGGAAGTCGACGCTGATGAACGCCCTGGTGGGGGAGAAACTCTCCATCGTGACGGCCAAGGCGCAGACTACCCGGCACAGGATTATGGGTATAGTCAACGGGGAGGACTGGCAGATCGTCTACTCCGACACCCCGGGTATACTCAAGCCCGGCTACAGGCTTCAGGAGAACATGATGAAGTTTGTGGACGGCGCGCTGGGCGATGCCGACATCATCCTCTATGTCACGGACACGGTGGAGACCGCCGACAAGAACGCCGAATACATAGAGAAACTCGGCAGGATCGACTGTCCCGTGATCATAGTGCTCAACAAGATTGACATCAGTTCCCAGGACGATGTCCTGAAGTTGATGCAATACTGGAAGGAGCAGCTCCCCAAGGCCCTGGTGATCCCCGTGTCGGCCCAGGAGAGGTTCAACCTCGACAGCGTGCTCGAAGCCGTCAAGGAGAGGCTTCCTGAATGCCCGCCGTGGTTCGACAAGGACGCTTTCACCGACAAGAACCTCCGCTTCTTCGCTTCCGAGATCATACGCGAGAAGATACTCCTCAACTACAAAGAGGAGATTCCGTACTCCTGCGAAGTGGAGATCGAGAGCTTCAAGGAAGGGGAAGAGTGCTACGACATCAGCGCCGTGATATATGTGATGAGGGATTCCCAGAAGGGCATCATCATCGGCAAGAAAGGCGCGGCCCTCAAGCGGACCGGCACCCAGGCGCGCATAGAGATGGAGGACTTCTTCCAGAAGAAGGTCTTCCTGAGCATCTATGTCAAGACCGACCCGGACTGGAGGGAAAACAGGAAAGAACTTAGAAAATTCGGATACGAGGAGTAATCAACATGGAAGACGAGAACATCACAACGGAAGAGGAAATCATCGAAGAAGAAGGTGCACCGGTAGAAGACGACGGGGCGGAAAGCGGAAGGTATGACCGTCTGCTGGAGAGGGATGCGCGCAAGTTCAAACTCTCCGGGATGTTCAAGGACTGGTACCTCGACTACGCTTCCTATGTGATCCTGCACCGTGCCGTGCCGCATATCATAGACGGTCTCAAACCAGTCCAGCGGCGCGTGCTCCATGCCATGTACAAGATGGACGACGGGGCATTCACCAAGGTGGCCAACATCGTCGGCCAGGCCATGCAGTACCACCCTCACGGCGACCAGTCGATTCTGGGCGCCCTCGTCCAGCTCGGGCAGAAAGGCTTCACCGTCGACTGCCAGGGAAACTGGGGAAACATCCTCACCGGCGACTCGAACGCCGCGCCACGTTATATCGAGGCCAGGCTCAGCAAGTTCGCCAAGGAGGTCGTCTTCGACCCTAAGGTGACACGGTGGATGAACTCCTACGACGGGCGCAACCAGGAGCCGACGGAACTGCCGGTACGCTTCCCTCTCCTGCTCGCGCAGGGCACTGAGGGCATCGGCGTGGGTCTCGCCTCCAAGATACTTCCGCACAACTTCAACGAGCTCCTCGACGCCTCCGTGGCCATACTCGAAGGACGCGGATATGAACTCTACCCGGACTTCCCTACCGGCGGATTCGCCGACTGCAGCAAATACCTGCAGGGCAAGCGCGGCGGCAATGTCAAGGTGCGCGCCCGCATCGAGAAGATAGACCGCAACACCATCGCCATCACGGAGATTCCATACGGCAAATACACCCGCGACCTGATAGACTCCATCCTCAAGGCCAAGGACAAGGGCAAGATCAAGATACGCAAGATAGAGGACATGACCACCGACAAGGTGGACATCGTCATCCACCTTCCCAACGACGTGTCCCCCGACAAGACCATCGACGCGCTCTACGCATTCACGGACTGCGAGTACAACATCGCCCCGAACGCCTGCGTCATCAAGGACAACAAGCCCCAGTTCCTGTCGGTCAACGACATCCTTGAATACAGCACCTTCCACACGAGGGACATCCTCCTGCAGGAACTCCGGATCAGGATGGACGAACTGGAGAACGACTGGCACTACACCTCGCTTGAGAGGATATTCTTCGAGAACCGCATCTACAAGGTGCTCGAACAGGACCAGAAAGACTGGGAGAGCCAGATCGGGGACGTCTTCACCAAGATGAAGGAGTATCAGGAGCTGCTGCGCCGCGAAATCCTCATGGAGGACATCCTGCGGCTGGTGGAAAAACCTGTCCGCAAGATCTCCAAGTTCGACACCAAGGTCATAGACGAGAAGATTCTCGGCATCGAGAATGAAATGGCCTCAGTACAGGAGAACATTGACCACATAGACCACTATACGATCGACTGGTTCAAGGCCCTCAAGAAAAAATACGGCAAGGACTTCCCGCGCCGCACCGAACTTGCCGGCTTCGAGACCATCGCCGCCACGAAGGTCGTCAACAACAACGCCCGCCTCCAGGCCAACCTGGCGGAAGGCTTCGTGGGCATAGGCCTCAAGAAGGACGACGGAGGAGAATACATCTGCGACTGCTCCGACCTCTCCGAGGTGATCGTCATCAGCAAGGACGGCAAATACAGGATCACCAAGGTGGAGGACAAGGCGTTTTTCGGCAAGGACCTCCTCTATGTCGACGTGTTCAACCGCGGCGACAACCGCACGATCTACAATGTGATCTACCGCGAGGGCAAGACCTCCATCTACTACGCCAAGCGCTTCGCCGTGACCTCGGTGACGCGCGACAAGGAATATGACATCACGACCGGCGCTCCCGGCTCGCAGATAATCTGGTTCTCCGCCAACCACAACGGGGAGGCCGAGACTGTGCGCGTCCAGCTCCGCCCGCGCCCGAAGCTCAAAAAGACAAGCTTCGAATATGACTTCTCGACCCTTGCCATCAAGAGCAAGACGGCGAGGGGCAACCTGGTCAGCAAGAATGTCATACAGAAGATCTCGCTCCGCAGCAAGGGAGTCAGCACCATAGAGGGCAAGGACATCTGGTACGATCCGGACATCCAGAAACTCAACGATGAAGAACACGGCTTGTACCTCGGCAAATTCGAGGCGGACAGCAAGGTGCTCGCGATCTTCCGCAACGGAACCTTCTACACGACCTCCTACGAACTCGTCAACCGCTACCAGGGAGACCTCCTCCGCATCGAGAAGTTCGACCCGGACAAGACTTTCACGGCCCTGTATTGGGACGGAGAGAGCAAGAGCTTCTATGTCAAGCGCTTCTCATTCATAGTCAGCGACAACACGCCCCTCAGCTTCATCTCCGACAATCCCAAATCGCACCTCGTGGAGCTCAGCGACGACCTGCACCCGCAGTATGAGATCAGCTGGAAGCTGGAGGACAAACAGCCGGAAGATGTGGACGCTGAGGAATGGATAGGCAAGAAAGGCTACGCCGCCAAGGGCAAGAAATGCGCCGCCAAGGGAGAAGTCAAGTCCGTCCGATTCATCGAGCCTCTCGTCAAGGAAGATGACAAACGGCCGGAAGAAGGCGCTGAAGAGCCTGCCCCTATTGAGCTGGAGATGCCCGATGGTTCAGACCTCGGCACCGATGCCCTTACGGATCTCCCGGACGATGACATGACCTTCGAGGAACCTACCCTCTTCTGACGGAGAGGGAGTGCGTAGTTGACTGACAAGTTGACTCGCCGTGCGCACCAGGCCCCTTTCTGCGCACGCGGACTTCAGAAAAACAGCGTGGTGAGTGAAAACGCCCCTGGTGCGCACCGCGATGTTCCACGCTCAGGCAATGTTCCACATGTCGGCGAATGTCCCACGCGCCGGCGGATGTTCCACGGAGATGCGCCAAGCTTCGTCATTGTTTCTCCGGCGCGCCAAGGCGTCTGGCTTATTTGGGCTTGGAAAGCTTCATGGTGGAGAAGTTGTACCTGAAACTGTCCGAGTATTCTTTCCCGTCAGACATTTTCATGACAATCCTCATTGAATGTGTGATGAGTTCTTCGGGCTTGACTTTGAAATCCAAATAGCAGAAATCATCGAGCATGATTTTCAGATCCTCCGGTGCAAGTTCGGACAGCAACTTCTCCTGTATCGGCATCATATATACTGCATCTGCATTTGGATACCCGCTTTCTATAAAGCTCTTGGCACTGTTGTATTCGAATGTTATACAGTCATTAAGAGAACTTCCCGCAGGATGAGCGGAGTCAAAGTCGTCCTCACAGTACACGTCTATTGATACAATATCAGGAGTGTATGCGTTTATACCTGGCATTCCATACATAAGACGAACTTCCCGGCTATAGGTAAAGTCTCCATTCTCGTGGCAGATCCTGTCAAACCAGACCTTGTCCTCCCCCGTGCTTTTGATCGAAGCGGATCGACCGGAACCGATAAAACGGAAGGATCCAGGAACTACTTGCCAGAAATGGAAACCATTGATTTCCTTATACTCTTGGATATAGGAATCGGTCCAATAGTACTCCCCCCAGCTGCAGCCACAAAATGTCAATACGGACAACACGGCGGCGCA
>ULRB01071211.1_pt1 | contig 11289 bp, 10 predicted proteins | sample 1955051 | NCBI WGS metagenome assembly ULRB01 (sample SAMEA4835671, study PRJEB28245) | human gut metagenome | biome: gut microbiome; material: fecal sample | place: Denmark | collected 2008 | reverse complement strand
CCGGTACGAAGGCCGCGCCGCCCGCCTTGAGAAGATTGCCGCGGAGCTCGTTCTCCACCGCTGCGGCGTCCGAAGGATTGCTCTTCAGGTCCTTGCCGGCGAAGAGCCTGCGGTAGAAGTCAAGCTTGTCGGCGTCGGAGGAGAACTTCCCGTCGATGGCGAGCCTCAGCGCCTTTGCGAGATGCCTCTCGCGGATGGAACCGCGCGTGAGATCCTTCTCGATCTGGGGGAATGACAGGTTGAAGCCGGCATTGATGCTGTCCAGCCATGAGTTGAGCTTGCCGCACATCTTGCAGACCTGGGCGTTGGACTCTGCCTTCACGTCGGCGAGCATCCTGGCCTCCCGGCCCGAGAGTGTCACGGGGTAATCGAGCCCCTTGCCGCTGAGGTAGGTGCGTCCCGGGTTATTGGGGTCGTTGACCCTGACTCCGGCCGCCTGGTCCTCCACGTTGAGGGAGATGAACTCTATATTAAACAGAGGGAAGAGGTGGCGCCTGCCACACTCTTCGCTCCATTCCTTATACCCGTCAAGGGAATAAAAATCGTTGATACCTACCACCTTCACCCCCTCTTCAGCGGCCATGTCGAGTGCCTGGCTGACACTGTCGAAGGCGCTGAAAGAGTATGGTGTGTGGAGGTGTGCATTGACATCTGTCATATTAGATTCCCTTCTTGGATCTGAGTATCTGCTCCGCCGAGGTCATGTTGCTGACCGGAGTATAGTCCTTGAGAGGGACGATCTTCTCGTTGATGGCGTCCAGGAACCACTCAGGCTGAGGGAAGAACGCCTCTTCAAGCTCGTGGCAAGGGGTGATCCAGTTGCGTGAGCCGAGCACTACAGGTGCTGCGTCGAGGTAGTCGAAGGCCATCTCGGAGATGTTGGCCGCGAGGTCGTTGAGGAACGAGCCGCGGGCCGTGGCGTCGCCTGCGATGATGATGCGGCCTGTCTTCTTGACAGACTCGAGCACCTTCTCGTAGTTGAACGGCACGAGGGAGCGGGCGTCAATGACCTCAGCCTCCATCCCGTACTTCTCCTTGAGCATGTCAGCTGCCGCGAGGGCGCGGTAGAGGGTGGCGCCGATGGTGAGGAATGTCACATCCTTGCCGGCTCTCTTGACATCAGGCTCGCCGAGCGGAATCTCGTAGTATCCTTCCGGCACGCCGCCTTCGTGGAACTTCTCGCCCATGTCGTAGATCCTCTGGCTCTCGAAGAAGATGACAGGGTCAGTGCCCTGGAGGGCGGAGTTCATGAGACCCTTGGCATCGTAAGGGGTGACAGGGAAGACCACCTTCAGACCCGGGATATGGGTGCAGAGGGAAGTCCAGTCCTGAGAGTGCTGGGCGCCGTACTTTGAGCCGACAGACACGCGGACAACTACCGGCATCTTGAGGATGTTGCCGGACATGGCCTGCCACTTAGGCAGCTGGTTGAAGATCTCGTCGCCGCAGCATCCGAGGAAGTCGCAGTACATGATCTCCGGAATCACGCGTCCGCCGCACATGGCGTATCCGATGGCGGTGCCGATGATGGCGGCTTCGGCGATAGGGGAGTTGAAGAGGCGGTGGTATGGCAGGGCCTCGGTGAGCCCGCGGTATACGGCGAAAGCGCCGCCCCATTCACGGTTCTCCTCACCGTATGCCACGAGGGAAGCGTCCTTGTAGAAACGGTCCACGACAGCCTCGAAGATACCGTCACGGATGTTGAATGTCTTCATCTTGCTGGCCGGCTTGCCTTCCTTGTCGAGCCAGAACCTCTCCTTGCCGGCGATCTGCTTGACGCGAGGGTTCTCCTCAAGCGGCATCAGCACGTCCGGTTTGGCGTCGCTCAGCGAGTCGATGCTCTGGTTGGAGAACATCATCTCTCCGAGCAGCTCGTTGTCCTTGACGAGGTCCATGCGAGGAGAGAGCTCAGGGTCGATGGCGAGCTTGTAGCAGTCGAAGATGACGTCCTTGACCTCCTGCTGGATTCCCTCCAGAGCCTTCTGGTCAGCGACGCCGGCCTCGATGAGCTTGTCTCCGAAAGCTACGATGCAGTCTTCCTTCTCCCATGCCGCAATCTCCTCCTTCGTGCGGTATGAGGACTGGTCGCTTGGGGAGTGCCCGCTGTAGCGGTATGTCACTACATCCAGGAGAGCCGGTCCGAGTTTCTCCTCGAGGAGGGCTTTCTTGCGGCGGAACGCGTCGATGACGGCGAGAGGGTTGTATCCGTCCACACGCTCCGCGTGCATGGCGTCAGGCTTGAAGCCGGCGCCGAGACGGGCAGGGAAGGTGTATCCCATGGTCTCGCCCTTGGTCTGGCCGCCCATCGCGTACTGGTTGTCCATCACGTTGAAGAGGACAGGCAGGCCGCCCTTCATGTCGCCTTCCCAGAGGGTGTTGAACTGGTCCATGGACGCGAAGGTCATGCCTTCGAGCACAGGTCCGCGGGCCATGGCGCCGTCACCGAGGTTGGCGACTACGATGCCCTTCTTGCGGTTGACTTTCTTGTAGAGGGCCGCGCCAACGGCGATGGAGCCTGAGCCGCCCACGATGGCATTGTTGGGATAGATGCCGAACGGAGTGAAGAAGGTGTGCATGGAGCCGCCGAGACCCTTGTTGAAGCCCGTGGTGCGGGCGAAGATCTCAGCGATGGCGCCATAGATCAGGAAACGGATGCCGAGATCCTTGGTGCTGCCGCCTTCCTTGAATCCCTTCTTGGCTACGGCGAGGGTCGCGCCGCCCCAGAACTCCTCCATGACTTTCTTGAGCTCGTCCTCCGGAAGGATCTGGATGGAACGGAGTCCCTTCGCGAGGATTTCACCGTGTGAGCGGTGTGAACCGAAGATGAAGTCGTCGGTGTCGAGGGCGTAGGCCATACCCACTGCGGCGGCCTCCTGGCCTGCTGAGAGGTGGGCCGGGCCCGGGTTATTGTAGGCAACGCCGTTGTATCCTCCGGTGGTCTTGACGAGGTTGAGCATCGTCTCGAACTCGCGGATTACGGTCATGTCGTGATATATGCGGAGAAGGTCTTCCTTGGTGAAGTTGCCTTCATTGAGCTCTTCCTTGACAGTCTTGTTGTACTGCATCACAGGAATCTCCGGGAACACGATCTTGTGCTCGCTCGGGCGGAGTGTCTCGTTTGGATCGATGTAAAGTGACTTTGGCATTTTATTGTGGTAATTATTTGTTACTTCAGGGTGAAAGCCGTCTCCTTGATGATTTCGGACACGGTAGGGTGAGGGAACACCACTTCCTTGAGCTGCTCCACGGTCATCTCCATCTCGATGGCGATGCAGGCGCTTTGGATTATCTCGGAGCAAGGGTTGCCGAGCATGTGCATGCCGAGCACCTCATGGTGCTTCTTGCCGACGATGATCTTGCAGATGCCCTCGCCGCCTTCGTTCTCGGCGACGAAGCGTCCTGAATATGCCATAGGCAGTTTGAGCACCTCGTACTCCTTGCCTGAGGCCTTGGCCTGCTCTTCGGTGAGCCCGACTCCGGCCACTTCAGGGTTGGTGTATACTACCCCAGGGATGGCTTCGTAGCGCATGTGGTCCTGCTTGCCGAGGATGTTGTTGACGGCGACCTCTCCCTCGCGGCTCGCGGTGTGGGCGAGCATGGAGAATCCGGTCACGTCTCCGGCGGCATAGATGTTAGGGACATTGGTGCGCATGTGCTCGTCGACCTTGACCCCGCAAGGCTTTCCGCCCCTGTTCAGGAGCATCTCGACGCCGGTGTTTTCCAAGCCAAAACCACTGATGCTGGCCCTGCGGCCCACAGAGACGAGGATCTTGTCCCCGCTGACGCGGCAGACTTTCCCCTCCGGGTCTTCGTAGACCACGGTGTTGCCTTCGATTCCGGTCACCTTGCAGCGCAGGCAGAACTCGATGCCGCGCTTGGCGTATATCTTCTGGAGCATGGCGCTGATCTCATCGTCGAGCGGGCCGAGAATCTTCGGAAGCATCTCCACGACGGTCACCTTGGTGCCGAGAGTGCTGAAGAATGCGGCGAACTCCATTCCGATCACGCCGCCGCCGATCACCACGAGCTCCTTAGGCTGCTCCTTGAGGGAGAGGATCTCACGGTTGGTGACGATGACATCGCCGGCTTCCTTGAGTCCCGGGAACGGAGGCACGGCGGCCTCTGAGCCGGTGCAGATCAGCAGGTCCTTCGCTACATATTCCTTGTCCGCGGCAATCACGGTGACGCCCTCGGCCGAGCGGCCCTTGATCATGGCCTGCTCTGCCACGACTTCGATCTTCCCGGCCTTCATGGCCGCCTTCACGCCGGCCACGAGTTTCCTCACGACCTTGTCCTTGCGGGCGACGATTTCCCCGTAGTTGAAGTTCGGCTCCTTGGCATAGACCCCGTAGTGGTCGCCGTTGACTGCGTAGTTATATACTTTCGCGCTGTAAAGCAGCGTCTTTGTAGGGATGCAACCTTCGTTGAGGCACACACCGCCGAGAGACTTCCTCTCGAAGAGGACGGTCTTGAGTCCGGCAGCGCCGGCCCTTTCTGCGGCCACATAACCACCGGGACCGCCGCCGATAATCGCTAAATCGTACATTGTTTGCTGTTATTATTAGAATTCAACTTCGAGGTTTTCGATCTCGGTGGCCACCTGCTTGAGGAAGCGTGTCGCCTCTCCTCCGTCGATGGCGCGGTGGTCATAGGTGAGGGAGAGCCCGAGGTAAGGGACGAAAGCGTAAACTCCGCTTCCAAGATCCTTAGGGCGAGGCACGATGGTGCCGACTCCGAGTATGGCGCTCTGAGGCACGTTGATGATAGGGGTGAACCACTCCACGCCGTAGCCTCCGAGGTTGGAGACTGTGAATGAGGCCGCCTCGCTTGCGAGGAGGTCAGGGTTGATGCTGCCCTTCTTGCAGTCGTCCGCGACTTTCTTGAGGGCCTTGCTCAGGCCGGTGATGTTGAGGTCCTCGGCCTTCTTGACTGCCGGAACCATGAGGCCGCGCTCAGTGTCGACCGCGAGTCCGAGGTTGACGGAGTTGAAGATGCGCATAGCATCCCCGAGGCAGTGGGAGTTGACTGAAGGGAACTTCTTGAGGGCCTTGATGACCGCGTAGCATACGAAGTCGTTGATGGTGATATTGGCATCGATCCTGCCTTCCTCGAGGGCTTTCTTCGCCTTCTTGCGGAGGGCCTGGATCCTGCGGGCGTCAGCGCCGAGCATGTGGGTGAGCTGGGCTGAGTTCTGGAGGGAGTTGTACATGGACTTGGCGATGAGCTTGCGCATGTTGGACATCTTCTCCACCTTGAACTCCTCGCCTTCGCCTGCGATCTCGCTGTGGTTGGCCTGCCATACTTTGAGGTCTGCGCCCTTGACCATCCCTGCAAGTCCGCTTCCGCGTGAAGGGGCCTCGAAGCCTCCCTGCGCGGCAATAGCCTTGGCGAGTCCTGTCTTAGGGCTGCCTTCTGCGGCCACCACGTCCCTTTCGATGATGCGTCCGTGAGGGCCCGTGCCGGCTACCTGCGCCGTGTCGACGCCTTTCTCCGCCGCCAGCTTGCGCGCCCTTGGTGATACCGGAGCGCCCGCCACTACGGCTGCCTCAGGGGTTGCCGGTCCGGCCTGCCGAGGCTCTTCCTTGGCTTCTGCCGCCGGCTCTGCCGGGGCACCGCTCTCTGCAGGAGCGGCTCCGTCAGGGGCGAACTCCGCGAAGGACTCTCCCGGGTTGCCGATGACCATGACATTGGTCAGCACCGGGATTTCATCGTTGTCTTTGAAGAAGCACGCGAGTACGGTGCCTTCGAATTTGGATTCCTCGTCAAAAGAGGCTTTGTCTGTCTCGTAACTGAAAAGAATGTCGCCGACGGCTACTTTGTCTCCTGGTTTTTTCTTGAATTCGGTGACGATACAGCTTTCGACTGACTGGCCCTGCTTGGGCATTATTACTACATTTGCCATTGTGCTATGTTGTGATTAGATAATCTACAAAGGTAACAATTTTTGCCGTTACCACAATTTCCCTGCCAACATGCGCAGCTGCCGGGCGTCCGGCGACGCAGGATTGACTTCCGGGAACTCTCCGGCCGGGGCCGGCTCTTTGCCTCGGGCTCTGAGCATGTCTTCCAGCGGCAGCTCCCCGTCGCAGCTTACATCTTCATATATATAGGGGAACATCTGCGCGGTCTCCGCCAGAATATCAGAGACGAACCGCTCTGCGGGGCAATCCGCCGGCTTCAGAAGAGATGTGGACTCAAGTACTATGTGCAGGCGCGGTATGATGCTGATGCCGAGCGACGAGGCGTGCCTGACGACCCTTAAGATCTCGTCCGTGCTGTAGTATCCCCCGTACCTGCCTTCGCTCTCCATCCGGTATCCGGCCACCTGTCCGAGCAGGGGGTACGCCCTGACCTCCATTCTCCAGCCCCTCTCTCCGGCGAGATTCCACTGGAGGAGGTTGAATTTGTATGTGGCCATTTCGTCAAGGCAGGAGAGGATCTGCTCCACGCTCCAGAAAGTCTCGCAGCTGTCTATGCTCAGCCCGCGCACGGCAGTGGCTGGGGAGTCAGAGATTTCGCAGCGCGGCAGCGCCCATTTCTGCTTGTCCGCGAGGGCATCCCCATAGATCTCCTCAGGCAGCATCTGCTTGAGTGTCTGGATCGAGTTGAGAAAGCCGGGGGTGGCGCCGGCGCGGACCACGGCGGATTTCTGCCCTATGCTGATTCTATATGATTCTCCCTTCAACGAATTGTCCCTCAGGAAAATCATGCCCTTCGCGGCCCCGTCGTCCACTACGGATTTGAGCCCTACGGGCGTGGATACGCTGCTTGTCCTGCCGCTGACCAGCGAGAGTCTCGCCGCGAAACGGCATATCGCGTCCATCGATACGGAGTCTATCGACGGGTCGCATTTGAAGATGGCGCCGCTGATTTTGAGGCTGCCTTTGCCGGGGGTCATACTGGCCGGCTCGGGCACAATGCCGCCTGCGCATATCAGTGCGGGAAGCAGCAGGGGGAGCAGAAGAGTTGCGATTCTTTTCATGATTGTCAGTATATGAGCAGGCCCAGCACGCCGGAAGCGACCAGGAGCGTGATCGGGCCTGTTTTTTTGGTGTAACACAGGAGAAATGACGCCGCGAACAGGGCCCAGGCCTTCCAGTCCGGGAAGTTGTCCTGGAGAATGTGCATGGAGAGCCCACCGCCGGTCCACGATATCCCGAAAACCAGCACCAGTGCCGCGGCCCCGATCATCCCCGCCACTGCCGGGCGCAGCGCCCCCATCACGGAGACGAATACCGGATGCTGGTGGAATTTATTGAATATGCGAATAATGGCGAAGAACACCAGGAATGACGGCAGTACTATCGCCAGCGTCGTGGACGCGGAACCCAGGATCGCGGCGAGGTTGCCGTACCCCTCGTCGTGCAGCACCTGGAATCCGACATAGGTGGCGCAGTTGATGCCTATCGGCCCGGGAGTGGACTGGGAGATGGCCACGATGTCCGTGAATGCCTTTTCCGTCAGCCACCCGTGCTCGGTGACGACCTGTGCCTGGATCAGCGACAGCATGGCTCCTCCGCCGCCGAAGTTGAAGAGGCCTATGACGAAGAAAGTCGAGAACAATTGCCAGAGCAGCGCGATCATTGCTTCTTTCTGTTATAAATCATTGAGGATATCCCGGCGGAGGCGGCTATCGTCACCAGGATGAACCATATAGGTGAGATTTTGAGGAACGCCACCCCGAACATCGTGCCGGCGCACAGCAGCCAGGTCCACCAGCTGTGGCAGCCCTGCTTCGCCATGTTCACGGCAGGGACGAGGATCAGTGCCACCGCCACGGGTCTCACGCCCTGGAATATGCGTGCCACGACGGGGTTGTCCTTGAAACTGGTGAACATCATCGCGATCAGCAGGATGATGACAAAAGACGGCATCACCGCCCCGACGGCGCAGACCACGCTTCCCTTGAGCCCGCCGAGCTTGTAGCCGGTATATATGGCCATGTTGACGGCGAGCAGTCCCGGCGCGCTCTGCGCAAGCACTATCACATCGTCAAGGTCTTCCTTGCTGATCAGGCCCCTGCTTGTCAACTCCTGCTCTATCAGTGGGATCATCGCATACCCGCCCCCTATCGTGAACGCTCCCATCTTCGTGAAGATGAGAAATAACTGCCATAGCGGTGTCTTGTTTTCCATGTTGCAAAGTTTTATAAAAATCAGTCCTCCTCCGTTCCGGCAATCCGCCTGACCTCGTTTATTTCAGCGATAAACTGTTCTGTGGTCGGGAGGTATAACTGATACTTGCTGGCCAGGATTGTTTTGTTGTCTTCTGGTAAAGTGAGTTTGACGGCAGCAGCCTGTTGTAGAACACCAGATCCGCGAAATACTCGTCATCTTCGATGAGAAGACGCTTCTGTCTGGCAACGAAAGAAAACCCCTTCCCCATTTCGAGAAGGAAGTCCGCTATGTGTGATATGATTGCGCTTTCGAGGTCTTTTTCATAATAAGCCGGGCGTTTTTCCAAGCCGAGAAACTCCAAAACCATAGGGTCTTTGATTATTTCTTTTGGAGAGTCCGGCTGCCGTTCTTTGCGTGCCACAGCAAGGATCGCCTCCTTGTCGTTACTCAGCAGAAGGTGCTCGTATAGCATAGAGTTGATTTGGCGTTCAAGTTGACGCTTAGACCAACATCCGTTGGCGGCTTCCAGCTGATAGTACTCGCGCTTGTCAGAATCGGATATTGAGATGAGCAGTTTGTATTGAGACCAGTTTAATTGCGAACACAGTGTATTCGCATTTGGGTATACTCGATAGAATTGTCTGCACATCTCCAATTGACGGGCAGAGAATCCGCTGCCATACTCCGGTTGTAATTGCTTCGCGAGATTCTTGATAAGGTAAGTCCCATAGTCTGCGCGCTCTTTTCCTTGTTGCTCTTTCTCTGCGATGCGTTGACCGATAGCCCAATACATACGAACCCGGCAGAAATCCACGCTACGGACAGCATTTCTGCGAGCATCATCGATGATGGCCTTGATTCCGCTGACAAATTCGTTCAGTGGGGATTCTAAATCTGTTCTTGTCTTATCCATCTCCTCGTAAGAATTACAATCTCACAAATTTAGTGATTCTTCGGATTTGCCGCTCACTAATCTGTCATAAATTCAGATGCGCAGCTGCCGATAGCGTACGGTACCGCTTTTGTGTTGATTGTCATTGTCTTGCTGATGAACCTCACAGCAGGCACTTCGAAAAACATTCTTAGATGAAAACAAAACAGTGACACGCGATGTGAACTTATATTACGGCAAGTTTCACGCTCTCAAAAACATCAGCATCCCCAAGGGTGAGGTGGTAAATCCACATTCCTGAGGCTTTTCAACAGGATGAATGACCTGATTCCTGACACCCGCATGGAGGGACAGATCCTGATGGACGGCAACGGCATCTACGACAAGGAGGTGGATGTCGACGCGCTCCGGCGCACCCGCAGAGCGTGCGTCTGTGTCTTGAGGTGTCGGTGTTGTTCCGCAAACTCGAGAGGGCGGGGAATCACACCAACAATCTCGCGGAGCAGGCAGTCTACTATATAGATGCGAAGGTGCTCAAGCACTCCGGCAACAAAGAAGCCTGAGAGGGGAGTGTGTCTGCAAAGCCCTCCGGTCGCGCAAGAGAGGATTTCTCTGCGAGGCCGGAGGGCTGTTCCGAATCTGTCCCGGAGGTTATTAGGTCATATCCACATTGATGCGGTACATCTTCCCGGGCTCCAGAGTGAGGTCGCTGGCAAGAGGAGTTGAGCTCTTCATGAGTGTATTATTAAGTTCGACTTCGAGGGTCGCGCCTGCCGGCAGGGTCTGGGCCTTCCCGGTATATCCCACCAGATATGCGGTGATGTAGCCGCTGCTGTCAGGGCTGATTCCGGTGCCGCTCCAGCTGCTGCCATCAAAGTCGCTGCCGAGTCCTAAATCGAGGCTACGGGCCGCGTTGCCGTAACCTGTGCCGAAAGTCTTTATCCTGTCCCATCCGCCGAAGCCGAGTTCGGTATAGTTTCCGTCGGTTTGTTTTGCTTGGAAGGTCACGACTTTTACCGTACCGGCAGAGCTTGGCACTTTGGCCGAAATCTTGATGACATAGCAGATGTTCTTGAGCGTCACCTTCGCCTCGCCCTTTTTGAGCGCTTCGATGTCGGTGATCACGCCTTGCATCACTGCCGCCTCTTTGACATTTGACAGGTCAGCATTGCCATGCTGCAGCTGATAATAATCACGGACACTTATATACTCTTTGCCTTTTACCATGTCGAACAGCACACCCGTCAGGGGCGATGTGCCGGCCATCTTCGTCTTTGACTGCCAAGGTGTCTTGTCAGAGCCGTCACCTTCCGTCAGGGCCGGATAGAAGACGGATACTGCTACGGCTCCGGCGGGATCGGAGTATGTGCCGCTGAACTTCGCGGAGGCTCCTGCTTCCGTTGCCGTGAAGATGTCGTTGGAAAGGACCTTGCCGCCCGAGTCATAGGCTACGAGCGAAACCTTGTCTTTCGCTTCCCATGCTGACTTGAGGACATTGGCGTCCTCGGTGTAGCTGACCTTGGTGTCCGCGCCTTCTATCGCGGCGGAGAGTACTATGTCCACAGGATTGCTCCTGGTCTCCGGCGCTGCCGGGGCGTTGTCGCTTTTCTGGCATGATGCTGCGGCGAGCAGCGCCGCGGCGGTGATGATGAGATAAGATTTTTTCATTGCTTTCTTGGGTTTTCTGCGCGGGGTTTCCGTAGGGGTCCCTTGCCGGTTTCCGCGTGTGGGCTTCTCGCTGATTCCTGCGTGCGGGTTTCTCTTGGGTTTCCGCGCTGATTTTTCGTTTCTTGCTTTTTGAGGCTCTGGATTACCAGATTTCTCCTCCGTCTCCGAAGTCGCTTGGGGTGAAGCTTGGGGTTAAGCTCGACTGGAGCACCGTGCTGTCGAGGTTGATCCCGACCTCCTCGCAGGTCGGCGTGATGTAGTTGCTGTTGTTGTACATAATCATGATTGTTGTTTATTATGGTGTTAATCTGTCTCTTTCTCTGCCGTTCTGTCTCTCTGTCTCTCTTCCTCTCTTCTTTTTCCCCTCCTCGTCCTCTTCCGGCCTCGCTACCTCTCAATCTTGCCCTCTGCCTATGCCCCAATCTTCATCCCCCTTCGCTGCCTCTCGCTATCTTTCTGCATCTTGAATTGTCCCTATTCTGCCTCTTTTCCATTCCTCGCCCTTCGGTCAATCTTGCCAGGACCCCTTCTTTATCTTATCTTTCATTTCCTTCCGGCCGCTCAATCTCGCCGCGTTCCACCTGCTCTTGCTTTACCTCTCCTCCTCTTCCT
>ULRB01062996.1_pt1 | contig 11317 bp, 10 predicted proteins | sample 1955051 | NCBI WGS metagenome assembly ULRB01 (sample SAMEA4835671, study PRJEB28245) | human gut metagenome | biome: gut microbiome; material: fecal sample | place: Denmark | collected 2008 | reverse complement strand
TTCCAAAAGTTAGTAAAGGCTCGTGAAGGTAAAAATTACTATATGCGTGGTACTTTTACTCATGCCAATCCAGACTTCTTAAAAGATGTGCAACAAATGTTAGATTTAGGATTTAGAGAATTAAGTATGGAACCTGTTGTTGCCAAATCCGATGATCCTGCAGCATTAACAGAAGCCGATCGTGAAGTTGTTATGAAACAATATGAAGATTTAGCGAAGTTGATGTTGGAATATGATGATAAGAAAGATCCATTTACTTTCTATCATTATATGATTGATTTAAAAGGTGGACCATGTATTTATAAACGTATTTCGGGATGTGGTTCAGGAACTGAATATATGGCCGTAACACCATGGGGAGATTTATACCCTTGTCACCAATTTGTAGGAGAAGAAGCCTTTAAATTAGGAGACATTTATACGGGTGTCACAAACAAAAAGATTCAGGATGAATTTGCATCATGTAACGTATATGCACGTAAAGAATGTGCAGATTGCTGGGCAAGACTTTATTGTTCTGGAGGATGTGCAGCCAATGCATACCATGCGACAGGATCTGTAAAAGGTGTATATAAAGAAGGTTGTGAGCTATTCTGTAAACGATTAGAGTGTGCCCTTGCCGTAGCCATTATTCGTGATATGAAAGAAAATAATCATGAAGACGCCGATTGTTAGTTTTCTAAAATCGTATCAAGAAAAATCACCTGTAAGAATGCATATGCCAGGCCATAAAGGCGCTGGCATTCTTGGTTTTGAAGGAATGGATCTTACAGAAATTTATGGAGCTGATGAACTGTTTGCGGCAGAAGGAATCATTAAGGAAAGTGAACAAAATGCTTCCTCTTTATTTGGATGTCCAACCTATTATTCAACCCAAGGCTCTACTTTATGCATTCAAACGATGTGCACGATATTATGCCAAGATGCCAAAAGTAAAGGCAAGAAGCCTAAAATTCTTGCAGGAAGAAATGCGCATCGAAGTTTTATTCATGCGGCTGCACTATTAGATTTTGATATTGAATGGTTATATGGAAATAGTGATTATTTATCTTGTAAGATAAATGAAGAGGATTTAGAAAAGGCAATTATTGAAAGTCTTCCAACGGCTGTATATCTGACCAATCCAGACTATTTAGGAAATCTTTGGGACATTCAGTCTTTAGCTAGTGTATGTAAAAAACATAATGTACTCCTTGCCGTCGATAATGCGCATGGTGCATATCTTCGTTTTTTAGAACCATCTTTACATCCTGTAGATTTAGGAGCTGATCTATGTTGTGATTCGGCCCATAAAACACTACCTGTACTTACTGGGGGAGCTTATCTTCACTTAAGTGATTCTTTGAATCAAGTATGGAAAAATGATGTAAAACATTTTATGGAATATTTTTCTTCCACAAGTCCATCCTATTTGATTATGGCATCTTTAGACGCGGCAAATGAGGTGTTGGATACTATGTTTAGAAGCTCTTTGTCTGAATGTATACAAAGAGTGGATGGATTAAAGAATACGTTGGTTCAATATGGATACACGATTTTATCTGGTGAACCCATGAAGATAACGATTTCAACAAAAGAGTTTGGCTATACTGGAAATGAAATCGCAAATCTTTTAATGGAATGTGATATCTATGCTGAATTCTATGATTCAGACTATATTGTATTAATGCCATCTCCATATAATACGAAGGAAGACTTAAAACGATTAGAGACATGTTTATGTGGAATTGAAAGAAAACCCATTTTAGCAAATAAGCCACCAAAATTAGAACAATCTAAAAAAGCCATGAATGTGCGTCAAGCTTTATTTTCGCCAAGTATAACATTGGATGTATCTAAATCATTAGGACAAGTATGCTCCAGTGTGACTGTATCTTGTCCTCCTGCGATTCTTCCAGTGATTCCAGGAGAAGTGATTAGTGAGTCTTCTATTGAAGTCATGAAATACTATGGTATTGAAACTGTACGAGTTGTCAAAGAATGACAGCTCTTTTTCTTTTGTGTATGTGAAACCACTAACAATTGAAGTATAATAAAATAAGAAATAAACATACGAAAAGGAGGACAATCATATGTTTGACAAATTGTTTGAACCCATACAGATTCGTGGTATGGAATTAAGAAATCGTGTTGTCATGTCTGCGATGGGAACACATGAAAGTGCGGAAAGTGAAGATGGAAAGAGTGTTACAGATAAGTTGATTGCGTATCATGTGGCTCGTGCAAAAGGTGGAAATGGATTAAATACAATTGAAGTTACAAGTGTTGATGCGGCCAGTGCACCTTTTGGATTCTTGTCGATTGCCGAAGACAAATACATTCCAGAATTTAAAAAATTAAATGATGCCGTCCATGAAGCTGGAGGAAAAACTTGCATTCAATTATGGCAAGGTGGATTAGCCGTAGCTTCAGATCAAACGGCTCAGATTTTAGTACCCAATGACTTACCATTAAGTCCACAATATACCGTGCCAGCTATCACAAATGAAAGATTACTCGATATAATAGATAAGTTTGGACAAGCGGCAAAACGTGCAGTAGAAGCTGGATTTGATTGTTTAGAATTTCATTGTGCACATAACTATTTACCACACTCTATGCTTTCAGGTGGAATTAACCATCGAAGTGATGAGTGGGGTGGATCTTTTGAAAATCGTAAAAAATTCCCATTGGAATGTATTAAATCGATTCGTGCCAATATGCCAGAAGATATGCCACTATTCATGCGTGTGGATTGTCATGATGACATGTTAGATGGTGGACTAACGGTTGAAGAAGTGATTGAATTCTGTAAAGATGCTAAAGAATTCGGTGTTGACGTATTAAACATTAGTCGTGGAAATATATTAACGGCAGCTACATTATATGAAGTGGCTCCAGTGGATATTGAAAATGGATTTAACGTAGAAGATGCTGCGCGCATTCGTAAAGAAACAGGCATGTTGACAATGCCATGTGGACGTATCAATACGCCTGAATTTGCCGAAAAAATCTTAGAAGATGACAAGGCCGATTTAGTAGTTATGGCACGTGCTCAGCTTGCCGATGCCAACTTCTGTAATAAGGCTAAAGCAGGTAAGGTCAATCAGATTCGTTATTGTATCGGATGTAACCAAGGTTGTTATGACTCATTCTGTGCATCGTTATATAATCCAGCAATTAAACACATTACTTGTATGCGAAATCCTGGCTTATTAGAAGAGGAAACATTAGACCTAAAACCAGGATCTGTTTCTAAAAAAGTTGTCATCTTAGGTGGTGGAATTGCAGGTATGGAAGCGGCTCTAGATTTAAAAGAAACAGGTAATACACCAATTTTATTTGAAAAGAGTGAAAGTCTTGGTGGACAATTTTTATTGGCCGGGGCTATTTCAGCTAAAAAAGATTTTAAGAATGCGGTAAATAAAATGATTTTGGACGTTCAAGAATCTGGAATTGAAGTGCACTTAAATACTGTTGTTACTAAGGAAATGCTAGAAGAAATTAAGCCGGATGCACTCATTGTTGCGATTGGGTCAAGTCCGTTTGTACTTCCAATTGAAGGTAGAGAAAGAGCCATTGTTGCACATGATGTATTAAGTGAAAAAGTAGAAGTGCCAGGTGAAAACGTCGTCATTATTGGTGGTGGTCTTGTTGGTTTTGAAACCGCTGAATTCTTGGCTGCAAGACAAAAGAAAGTCACTGTTTTAGAAATGAAAGAAAAAGCTTTACAGGATCTAGGACCATTGCGTCAAATTACAGCGCAGTTTGCGATGGCACAAATGCCAATCACAATTGAAACAAGTGCCACTGTAGAACGAATTGAGGATCATGCAGTTGTTGCCAGTGGCAAAGAATATCCATGTGATAGTGTGATTATGGCTGTAGGATCAAAGGCAAACGATACAAGCATGTATGCAGATTTAGGTATTCCTACATACATCATTGGTGATTGTAAAAAAGCAGGTGTTGCTTTAGATGCATTTAAAGATGCGTATCATGCGGTTTTAGAAATTAATAAGTAGGTAGCGATATGACAACATTATTTGATGAACTTCAAATTGGTTCGATGACCTTAAAAAATCGTACATTTATGGCGCCGATGTCTTTAGGATATGGAGATCAAACGGGAATTCCTACATTACAAGAACAAGCGTATTGGATTGAAAGAGCTAAAGGGAAAGTGGGTTGCATTATTACGGATGCGACAAGTGTGGATCCTAATACACCTTATTTAGGAAATACGCTATGTTTTAGAAGTGAAGAAAGCATTTTGGAATACAAGAAATTTACGGATAAGATCCATGCGTATGGAACAAAAATCATTCCTCAGATTACGCATCCTGGGCCAGAAAGCATCTCTTCATTCTTTGGGGTTACACCAATTTCTAGTAGTGGCTATTTAAATTCTATGTATCAACAAACTCGTGAATTAAAAATAGAAGAAATCCCAAACATTATTTCGATGTATGCGAATACTTCTTATCAGGCAAAACAAGCTGGTTTTGATGGAATTGAACTGCATTGTGCTCATGGATATATGCTTCTAGGCTCTTTCTTAAGTCCTTTAAAAAATAAGCGAACCGATGAATATGGTGGCGATTTAATGCGTCGTGCACGTTTATTATTTGAAGTGGTAGAAGCGATTAAATTAAAATGTGGAGATGATTTTCCGATTGTTTTAAGAATTTCTGGATCGGAGAAGATTCCAGGTGGAAGTACAATTGAAGATACACTTCAATTGATACCAGAACTCGAAAAACGAGGTGTGGATGCCTTTGAAGTTTCGGGTGGATCTCAATATGAGTTGCCAAATAAAATTATGCCTAGTCATGGAGAAGAGTGCGCAACTAATTTGAAAGAAGCCGTAAGAATCAAAGAAATCAGTCATGTACCAGTGTTGTTGGTGGGAAAGATTAATGATGCGAAATTAGCTCGTTCTTTAGTGGAAGAAGACAAAGTCGATGGTATTGTGCTAGGTCGTGCTTTACTTGCAGATCCAGATTTTGTCAAGAAGACAAAAGAAGATAAAGATGCACAAATTGCACCTTGTACAGGATGCCTTGCAGGATGTGTTGGACAACAAACAAAGCGTTTATGCGGAACTTGCGTTATCAATCCATTCTGTGGTCATGAAATGGAAATGAAGATAGAACCATCTACATCGAATAAAAAAGTGATGATTGTAGGTGGCGGAATCGGTGGATTAAGCGCTGCAAGAATGTGTTCTTTAAGAGGACTTGATGTAGAAGTTTTTGAAAAAAGTGGTGTGTTAGGTGGACAGATCAATCTTGCCAGCAAGGTTACCCCGAAAAAAGAAATGCATAAATGGATTGATTATTTAGAAAGTGAATGTCAAAGACTACAAATTCCAGTTCATTTAAATCATGAAGTGAAAGTAAGTGATGTACATGATTTTGATGTGGTACTCGTATGCAACGGTTCTATTCCAAATAGACCCAATGAAAATGCCTGTACAGCACATGATATTTTAGGTGATAAAGTTGATGTACACGGAAATATCCTTGTCGTAGGTGGAGGCATGGTTGGTGTTGAAGCCAGTGAATATATTTGTGAAAAGCACTCGGATGCACATGTTACAATTTTAGAAATGAAAAAGAATATTGATGACGGAGAATCTCCGGCAAACTTAGTTTCTACAATGACTCGTATTCAAAGTTTACCAATCAAGGCACTAACAGAAACAAAACTCATATCTGTAGAAGATGGTGTTAAGGTTGAAAAAGGTGGAGAAATACAAAACTTAGGAAAATTTGACTTTATCGTATATGCGACAGGTTCAAAACCAGATCCAAGTCTATATGAAGCTATTCGGGAAACAGGAAAAGAAACATACTTATTTGGTGATGCATCAAGTGTAGCACAAGCTTTGGAAGCGGTTCGTGATGGTGTAAATATTGCTTTAAAACTATAAGAAAAGAAGTGAAGTCTTAATCGGCTTCACTTTTAAATTGGTCAATATATTTTTGTACAGAATTTGTCATTTCTTTTGAAAAATCCGAATTGTATTTTCGCTTACAGAAAGCTGTTGCCCATTCATTTAATGTTTTATTTCCAGCTTTATGTTCAAACATATTTTTTAATTCCTTTTTGTCTTTTCTATGATATTGATCAACACAAACAATATCTTCTAATTTACAACGCTTTGGCTTTTGTCTTTTAAAATGATCCTCTGCAGGATATCCAAGTACTAACATGCATACAGGGACTACATATTCACTTAGATTTAATAATTCTCTATGTAAATCATGCTGCTCTAAAATGTCACCAATGTAACAAGATCCAATTCCTAAACTTTCGGCTGCTACAACCGCATTTTGTGCGGCAATAGTCGCATCCGTTGTGGCTAATAATAAATCACCAACGCCTGGTTTTCTAGGACTGCAATTTTCACAAACAAATAAATCATACCATTTCTGAAAATCAGCACAGAAAATTAAAACCATTTTAGCTTGATTAATAAAAGATTGATTATCACACGTTTTAGATAGTGTTTCTTGTAGTTTCTTATCTTGTACATCAATAATTGTATACATTTGTTGGTTTCCTGCACTCGGTGCCTGCATGCAAGCTTCTAATATCAATTTTCTTTCTTCTTGGGATATTTGTTTATCTTTAAAAATGCGACAAGATTTGCGGTCAAATAAACTTTGGATAATTGGATTCATCATAAATCCCCTTTCTTTTTGAAAATATTTTACTACAGATATGCTATTATTTAAGTATGAAACTCAAAGAAATTAAGAAAAATGCACATAAAAATGTAAAAACACACTATGCGACCTATTTCGTGTTATGTCTTGCAGCAGTACTTATGGGAAGTGAGTTTAGTTCGACTTTATCCCTTTTAAAACAAGAAAATGCCAAGAGTATTTCAGGCTTATTAATGCACTCTTCTTTTGTGAAGTCGATGACATTTTTTACTTCCTGAAGACGTCTTTGGTACGACCAACGGTGTATTTGCACATGTGGTAAATGGAATTACTTCAGGATCGTTTGTGAAGACACTATTTTTAGGTTTATCTACCATTGTTCATTCAAAAGATATTGCGGGTATTTGTTTTGTCGTGATGGGTTTAAGCATATCTGTGTTCTATAGAGTGTATATTGTGAATGTATTGCCAGTCATTAATCGTAGACTATTTTTGGAAGGAAGAGTTTACGCAAAACTTCCACTTGATCGATTGGTTTATTTAATGCGAATACGAAAACAGATGCATGTTGCGTTTGTGAAGTTAGTGAAATCTATTATTTTGACAATTATGAATTTTACAGTTGTTGGAGGAATATATTTTTACTACATATATTATTTAGTGGATTATATTTTGGCTGAAAACCCAACAATATCTTTAAAAGATGCACTTTCTTTATCTCGAAATATGATGAAGGGACATAAGTTTGAATGTTTTAAATGGCAATTTTCAATGGCAGGATGGTACATTTTGGATATTTGTACATTTGGGATTAGTGCTATATTCTATTCGAATATGTATCGTATGGCTGTGATGAGTGAATTTTATACACTAAGAAGAAAAGAATTTCAAAGTGCTATCTTAAATGATACGTATTTATTTGAAAAACCAAGTAGTGCTTTGATGCGTAATACGTATTCGGATGTAATTGCGGCATTGAATGCGAAAAATCCAATAGAAAATGCGTATACGGGCGTAAAAAAATTCTTGTGTGATAATTTTGGAATCATCTTTCATTTGAGTTCAAAAGAAAAACAATATGAAAGATATACCTATAATAAAATGGAAGCTGAAACTATGATTACCGAAGTGTATTTATTGTGTTATCCAGTAAGGCTATCTCCAATTGAAGAGGAGTATAAGAAGTCAAATCTTCGCGTTTTACATCCAAATCGAAATTATACAGTAACATCTATTTTAGTCTGTTTCTTCTTTATGTGTTTTGTCGGATGGATCTGGGAAGTCAGTCTTTCTATGATTAGCTATGGATGTTTTGTGAATCGCGGAGTTTTACATGGTCCGTGGATTCCTATTTATGGTTTTGGCTGTGTTTTGATTTTACTTTTATTAAAACGATTCAGAATGCGACCAAAAGTTGAATTTAGTATGGCCGTACTTCTTTGTGGATGTATTGAATACTTTACTGGTTTCTTTTTAGAGCTTACGCATAATGGTCAAAAATGGTGGGATTATACAGGCTACTTCTTGAATCTTCATGGAAGAATTTGTGCGGAAGGCTTATTGGTGTTTGGCATTGGTGGTATGGCTTTTGTCTATGTAATTGCGCCTTTAATTGATAACTGGGTAAAGGAACACTTAAATAAAAGATTATCGGCCGCATGTTTAGTTTTACTTCTTTTATTTGGTGCAGATGTTGTTTATTCGCACTTTGAACCTAATGTAGGAGAGGGTGTGACTCTATGATAAAAAAGTTAAATGGAAATCAAATCAAGATGATTGCGATCATTGCGATGTTTATGGATCATTTCGCAACTACATTTTATCCGAATTATGAAAAGTATTGGTGGCTTTTATTGATTCATTTAATTGGAAGAGTAGCGGCTCCTATCATGTGGTTTATGGTGGTTGAAGGTTATACGCATACACATAGTTTAAAGAAATACTTAGAAAGATTATTGATTTTTTCAATTATCGCTCACTTTGCGTATAACTTCTGTTTTGGCATTTCTTTGATTCCTTTAAAAGATTCCTTATTAAATCAGACAAGTATTATATGGCCATTATTCTTATCGGTGATTGGTTTATGGGTGGAAGATCAAGAATGGAAAGATGCAAAGAAGATAGGTTGTATTCTAATTCTTTGTTTGTTGGCATTTCCAAGTGACTGGTCTTGTTTTCCCATTCTTTGTACAAACCATATTTACAATAATCAAGGTAATTTAAAAAAACAAGTATTAGGTATGGCCTTATATATTTCTATGTATGTAATAGTCTATTGTTTATGTATTGATGTAGTTTATGGTTTGTTGCAGTTTGGAATTATTTTAGTCTATCCAATTATGTCTTTATATGATGGAACAAGAGGAAAGAGTACTTTTATGAAATGGTTCTTCTATTGGTTCTATGTGGGACATTTAGTTTTGTGTGGATTGATTCGTGTAATGATGTAGAGGTAAAGAATGGATGAGTAAAAAAGTACGTAGAGTGCCAGTTATTCTGGATGCAGGAGAAATTAAAGATTTACCACAGGAAGATATACGAATGATTTTAAGAGGTGCCGATGAATTGATTTCAACTGGTGGAAGAAGTATGCTGGCTAAAATATTAAAGGGTTCAAAAGATAAAAAGATATTCGAGTATAAATTAAATGAATGTCCTGCTTATGGGTATTATCATGATATGAAGTTAGATGATATCAGTAAATGCATTGATTGGATGATTAAGAAAGATTATCTTAGAATTGAATATGATTATCGTCTACCTTTATTGGTGTTTTCCGAAAAAGGATGGCAAATAGAAAAAGAAACATTTGCCCAAGAACTTTATCAAAGAATGTGCTTAGATGTAGAAGAAAAAAAGGGTCGTGTCATTTTTGAAATGAAAGAAGTGAATAGACAAGTTGTTATGTGTGTGCTTGATAAAATTGAGAAAGAGGGAACAGAGGAATTTCTGCCTTACTTAGAAGCATGGAAAATGTTGGAAGTGAAAAAAGTTGCAGCAAGAATTGCAGAAGTAGAAAATAAGATAAGTAAGCGCATATAGAGGTGTAAAATGAAAATATTAATATTTGGGATGGGTAACATTGGAAAGAGTACTGTTGGTGAGTTGTTGGCAAGAAAAATAGGTTACGATTTTATCGATATGGATACGAAAATAAAAGAGAAATACGGTACGATGCTTGGGTTTCAAGATGAATATAATGATCAATATGAACGTGATGAATTGCGAGCAGAAATGATTTCGTCTTGGATCAAAGAAAATGAAAATGTAGTCATTGCCCTAAGTCCTATTGCGTATTTAGATGCATATGAAGATTTCTTTGAAGATTCAGATATTATTTGTTTCGACTTAACAGATCGATCTGAAAATATTTTTAAACGCTTGGAATTTACGGATGATAATGACAATCTTTTGCACATCCCTCAATCGTATCTAAATAAGCATAAGGCATATTATATGCGAGAAATACAGGCGGATTTTGATTATTTCCATACTTTGTATGCATCCAAAATGGATTCGATTTCAATGGATGGAAAAAGTTTAGATGGAATTGTTGAGGATATATGCAAGAAATATAAATTAGTCTAAGATTGTGATATAATCAATGGGCAAGTAAAAACATACATGACAGGGGTGCAAATGCTGAGAAAAACCCTTATTACCTGATCTGGTTAATTCTAGCGTAGGGAGTCATATCGATTGATGGTGGCACTCTAGGGTGTCTTTTTTATTTGGAAAGGAGCTAGTGAATGAAGAAAAATCGTAGAATTGTCATGCCGTTGCTTGTGTTTATTCTAGTGATTGGTGGCTGGGAATTATATGTGCGTGTATTTGATATTTCACTTTATATTTTGCCAAGTCCATCAAAAATTATCAGTGCACTTATTGAGAATTTTGATATTCTAATGCAACATTCGCTTGTTACGTTGGAAGAATCAATCTTAGGATTGTTGATTAGTACTTTCTTTGCGATACTTATTTCAATTTGTATGGATCTATCGAAAACATTCAAGACAAGTATTTATCCATATTTGATTGTGACACAAACCGTTCCTATTATGGTTTTAGGTCCGTTGTTTTCAATTTGGTTTGGATTTGATTTGTTGCCCAAAGTGTTGATTGTCATATTTATGTGTTTTTTTCCGATTGCGATATCCTTTACGGATGCCTTGTCACAAGTGAGTGAAAAAGAAATCAATTTATTAAAAAGTTTTGGTGCCAATCTATTTCAAATCTATAAAATTGTTAAGATTCCATCGGGTGCCATTGGCTTATTTTCAGGATTAAAGGTAGCGTCTACCTATTGTGTGGGCGGAGCTATTGTAGGTGAATGGCTTTCAAGTAGAGCAGGACTTGGTTACTATATGCTTCGTGTAAAAAATGGGTATATATTAGATAAAGTCTTTGCGTGTGTATTGATGATTATATTTTGGAGCATTCTATTGAATTTAGGAGTGACTCTATTGGAAAAAATATTATTTCCACATTTACGAGAAGGAGAAAGAAAATGAAAATTTTAAAGGCTATGTGTGCAGCTGCTGTTGCGTTAAGTTTAGTTGGCTGTGCTCAAACATCAAGTTCAGATGAAAAATTGACGAAGGTTACATTGATGTTGGATTATACGCCAAACACAAACCACACTGGTTTCTATGTAGCTAAAAACA
>ULRB01060141.1_pt1 | contig 11322 bp, 7 predicted proteins | sample 1955051 | NCBI WGS metagenome assembly ULRB01 (sample SAMEA4835671, study PRJEB28245) | human gut metagenome | biome: gut microbiome; material: fecal sample | place: Denmark | collected 2008 | reverse complement strand
CATGCGGTTTCGTGCCGCTTCGTCAATCTTAGCGCAATACTATCTTACGTACACCCAGCTATCCTCGCGGGCTGTTTTTTTGCAAGATAAGTCCTATAAATTGCCCTGTAAATGCCAGACCGCAAACTATGATAAAAGCCGCAAACTATGATAAAAGCCGCAACCCACGCTAAAGCGTGAGTTGCGGTTTTTTTGCTCTTTGGTCTGCGCCGAGTGTGGCTATCCTCTTTCCGGGCTGTCACAATCGGATGCGGAAAGCGTTTTCTTTGCCCCGAAGCCGTATGCAAATACCACGAGTGGGCAAAAAAGCGCTTAAAAGAGCAAAAGCAAACTATGATAAAAGCCGCAACCTACGCCCGAAAGCGTGAGTTGCGGTTTTTTTGCTCTTTGGTCTGCGCCGAGTGTGACAACCCGGCTTATTTTGCGGGGACTGTGTGCCAGATGTTCTTTGCATACTCGTTTACCGCTCTGTCGGCGGCAAATCTGCCGGAGCAGGCAGTGTTCATCAGGGACATCGAGTTCCAGCGCGTTCTGTCCGCCCAGAGCTCGTCGATTCTGTTCTGCGCCTGACGGTAGTCCGCGAAGTCCGCGAGAACCATGTAGGGGTCGTGATAGACAATAGTTCCGCTGATTTCCGGGAACTGCTTGCCGCAGAAGCCGCGGTTTATGAAATCGATAACATTGCGAAGCTCCGCATTGTTGTTGTAGAAATTCATCGGCACATAGCCTCTGCTCCGAAGATCGTTGACCTCGGGGGTGGTCATGCCGAAGATAACAATATTCTCGTCGCCGACTGCGTCGTGAATCTCAACATTCGCGCCGTCGAGCGTGCCGAGAGTTATCGCGCCGTTCATCATCAGCTTCATGTTGCCCGTGCCGCTCGCCTCGGTTCCGGCGAGGGATATCTGCTCGCTGACATCGGCGGCTGGCATCATATATTCAGCCATGGAGACGTTGTAGTCCTCCATGTAGACGACCTTGAGCCTGCCCTTGACATCGGGGTCGTTGTTGATGAGATCCGCGAGGGCGCAGATGAAACTGATTATCTTCTTCGCCATGAAGTAGCCGCTCGCCGCTTTTGCGCCGAAGATATAGGTGTGGGGAGTGAACTCGCCCGAGGGATTCGCCTTTATCGCGAGATATTTCGCGAGGATGTTGAGCGCGTTGAGGTGCTGGCGCTTATACTCGTGCAGACGCTTGACCTGAACATCAAAGATGGAGTTCGGGTCGAGCTCGATGCCGGTCTTCGCCTTGACGCGCTTTGCGAAGTCCGCTTTGTTCGCGGTCTTTATCTTCTCTATCTCCGCGAGCACGGCGGGGTTATCTTTATATTTTGCAAGCTCCGAGAGGCACTCGGCGTTATATACGAACTCGCCGCCGATGAGGTCGCTGAGCATCGAGGTCAGGCGCGGGTTTGCCTGGCAGAGCCAGCGGCGGTGGGCGATGCCGTTTGTGACATTGCAGAACTTGTCGGGCGTGAGAGTATAGAAATCATGGAACACGCTGTCCTTGAGTATCTCGCTGTGAAGAGCGGAGACGCCGTTGACGCTGTGGCAGCAGGCAACGCAGAGGTTCGCCATGCGCACGACTCCGTTTGAAATAACAGCCATTCTCTCGACCTTATTAGCGTCGTGGGTCTGCTCCCAGACGCTGCTACGGAAGCGGTTGTCTATCTCCTTGACTATCTGATAGATTCTCGGCAGCAGGCGACGGAAGAGATCCTCGCTCCAACATTCGAGAGCCTCGCTCATAACCGTGTGGTTCGTGTAGGCGAAAACTTTCGTCACAACATCCCATGCATCGTCCCAGCTGTAACCGCACTCGTCGAGCAGCAGGCGCATAAGCTCGGGGATGGCGAGAGTCGGGTGGGTGTCGTTGATATGGATAGCCATCTTGTCGCAGATATTGTCGAGCGAGCCGTACTTGCGCAGGTGGCGGTTGATGATATCCTGAACGGACGCAGAGACGAGGAAATACTGCTGGCGCAGGCGCAGGCTCTTGCCCTCGGGATGATTGTCCGCGGGATAGAGAACCTTGCTTATTACCTCCGCCATGGCGTTTTGCTCCATGGCGCGCAGGTAATCGCCCTGATTGAAGGAGTTCATGTCTATTTCCGAGCTCTTTGCGCTCCAGAGACGCAGGACGCTGACGCCCTTGCCGTCCTTGCCGGCGACCATCATATCGTAGGGAACGGCGTGAACCTTCTTCGCGTTCTCTATATCGACGCTGTGATAGCCGTCCTCCCAGTGATCGACGACTTCGCCTTCGAAGCTGACATCAACGCTCTTCTCCTCGCGCGCAACGAGCCATACCTCGCCGCCGGGAAGCCAGAAATCGGGCATCTCGGTCTGCCAGCCGTCAACGAGCTTCTGCTTAAAGATACCGTATTCATAGAGAATGGAGTAGCCCATGCCGAGATAGCCGTCGGTTGCCAAAGCGTCGAGATAGCACGCCGCAAGGCGGCCCAGACCGCCGTTGCCGAGACCCGCATCCGGCTCGCAGTCATAGAGCTTGTCGAGCTTGATGCCGAAATCTTTGAGTGCCTCCTCCATAACGGGAATGAGATTGAGGTTATAGAGCGTGTTCTTGAGCGAGCGTCCCATGAGGAACTCCATGCACATATAGTACACGCGCTTCGAGCCGCTCTCTTCGCAGCGCTGTTCAAACTCGTGTCTGCCCTGTCTGAGCATATCGCGGGTTATCATCGCGATAGCCTTGTAAAACTGCTCGTAGTTGGCCTCCTCGGGAGTGACGCCGAAAAAATGCGAGAGCTTTGCGGTGATCTGCTCCTCGGCGGCCTTCTTTGTCAGTGAATAATCCATTGTATCAAACCTTTCGTTTGCTTGTGCAGCATATACTGCCGGATATATAAAAATATACCAGATGTTATTTTATACCGAAAATGTAAATAATACAACCGAATACTCGCAATTACCGCTCGAACGCCCTCAGAAAAAACGAACTCCCCGGCGAGAATTTTCAATAAAAATGCCTAAAAATGTCAGAGACGATTGAAAAAGCAAGTATTGTTTACAATTTGTTCATATTTATGTATACTTGATGCAACACGGCGCAATTATTCTATATGTGTACCTAAGAGGTACTGAAGAGACAACTACCTATCTGGTTTTAATAATTGTCAACTTCTTTTTTCATTTTTATTTTCTCTTTCCCCAAAGCTAAAGCCGAATGCTGCACACATTCGGCTTTAACTTTTTTTCGGGGAACTTTTTTATTTTTACAGGTCGTCTACATCCTGCACGGGCTGCGAGCCGTCCAATGGCGTGCCCGAGTAGCTGCCGAGCACGTCGGTCGGGATTTCGCCCTCCTTGTTCATCGGGTCGTTATAGGGCGGCATTTCTATTATTTTTTTCTTCTGCTTTTTCGGCTTGTCCATAAATTTCTCCTCTCTCTGCGTTTGCTTTTTTAGCTTTCCGCACGGGCGCGCCGATATTCCGCGAAGAAGAAAGTTGAATTTGCTCGTTATTTTTGATAGAATCATCTTATCCGAAAGACGGAGGTGCAAAAAATGAAAAATTTCAAAAAATATATCGCCGCTTTGCTGATTTTTGTTTTCGCGCTGAGCCTTTGCTCGTGCTCGCTGATTGATCGCCTCAAGCCCGCTCCCGCGCCGGAGACGGTCAGGCTGACCTTTCCCGAGGGCACGACTGTCATTCAGGCGGCGCAGAAGCTCGAAGAGGGCGGCGTATGCACAAAGGACGAGTTTATCTCGGCGGTCAACAACACCGAACGGGATAACAAATTCGTTAAAGCTATAAACAATCCGCAGGAGCGCCCGTTCCTGCTCGAGGGCTATATCTATCCCGACACATATGATTTCTATGTCGGCGAGGGCGCGGAAAAGGCGCTCGGACGCTTTCTCGCAAACACTGAATCGAAGCTCACAGACGATATGTATGCTAAAGCTCAAAAAATCGGCATGTCCATGGACGAGATAATCACGCTCGCTTCGATAATCCAGCAGGAGGCGTCGGTGCCGTCGGTCATGGCGAATGTCTCCTCTGTGCTCCACAACAGGCTCAATTCATCAAGCTATCCGCGCCTGCAGTGCGACGCGACGGTTTTCTATTTAAAGCGCAGCGTCAAGCCGTATATAAGCGAGGATCAGGCGGACAAATACGATGAGTTCTACAACACCTACGACCGCAAGGGACTCCCGGCGGGTCCGATAACGAACCCCGGAATCGAGGCGATAAACGCCGCGCTGAACCCGGCGGACACGGACTACTATTTCTTCGTCACCGACAACGACGGCAACTACTATTTTGCAAAGACATATCAGGAGCATCTGAAAAACTGCAAAACGGCTGGAGTCGCGCAGTAAAAATTTTGCAAATATTGCTTTTCGTATCATTGAATTTTTCAGCCGCGCATAGTATAATTGGATTTTAGGCAAATCAAATATACTTCATCACAGGGGTATAAAGAGGTATTATGAACGGTCTTATTGCATCGGCAAAGAAAATAGAAGAATACGGCGCACTGCTCGACTGCGTCAAAAACACCCGTCTGCCCATAGGCATGACGGGTCTTTCCCATATACACAAGGCGCATTTCGCCGCCGCGCTGAACGCGGACTGCGGCAGACCCATGCTTGTGATAACGGCGGATGAGGCGCAGGCTTCGCGCCTTGCGCTCGACATGAAAACGCTCGGCTGCCGCGCCCTGCTCTATCCCGCGAGGGATTTTGCGTTCCGCTCGACGGAGAGCCAGTCGCGCGAATATGAGCACAGGCGGCTCGGCGTGCTCGACAAGATGCTGCGCGGCGAGGCGCAGGCGGTAATCTGCTCCGCAGAGGCGGCGTCGCAGCTGACTCTGCCGCCCGAAGAGCTTAAAAACCGCACGATTGAACTCGCCGTCGGCGACGAGATGCCGCTCGAGGATATAGTAAAAGCGCTACTTCGCGCCGGCTACTCCCGCTCGGCGCAGGTCGACGGAGTCGGTCAGTATGCGGTGCGCGGCGGAGTGCTCGACTTCTTCACACCCGGCGAGGAATATCCCTGCCGCCTCGAGCTGTGGGGCGACGAAATCGACAGCATGGCGTATTTTGATATAGAAACTCAGCGCCGCACGGACAACATTGAAAAGATAAAAATAACCCCGTCAAACGAGATTCTCCCGCCCGACACGGACGAATTCGTCGAGCTGCTCGAGCGTTTTCGCTCGGAGATACACGGCAAGGGTGCTGCCAAGGCGCGCGAGTGCGTTGACAAGGATATAGACAGAATAAAGGGCGGTCTGCGCCTGCAATCGACGGACAAATATATGCCCCTGCTCTACGATGTGGCTTCGATATTCGACTACGCTAAGGGCTATATTCTCTGCGTGAGCGAGAGTTTTTCCGTCAAAGAGCGGTTCAACGCCGCCATCGGGCTCATGCACGAGGCGATGAAGGCGATGTTCGAGGAGGGCGAGCTCTGCCCCGGACTCGACAGATTTTCTCTGCATCTCTCAGACCTGCTGAACAACTATGAGCAGATGGGCGCCATATACATGGACAATCTGCCGCGCGGCGGATTCGACACGCCCGTAAAGGAGCTCATCGGCGTCAACGCAAGGCAGATAACAGCGTGGAACGGCTCGTTTTCCGTTCTCAAGGACGACCTCGACGCGCTGACGGACAGAAATAAACGCACCTGCGTTATCTTCGCGGGCACGCGCAAGGCCGCCGACGCACTGCGCGGCGATCTTATAGACGACGGCTACAGCGCGCTCTACATGGACGAACTGCCGAACGAACTGGCTCCCGGCACGCTGACCGTTGTGCCAGGCTGTCTCTCGGCGGGATTTGAATATCCGCTGGCAAAAATAACCGTATTTACCCACTCCGGCAGGGCGGCGGTCGCTCAGCCGAAGAGAAATGTCCGCAAAAGCTCGAACGCGTTCCACAGTCTCGATGAACTGCACCGCGGCGACTATGTCGTTCATGTCGCGCACGGTATCGGCATATTCGAGGGCATAAACAAGCTCGAAGCGAGCGGCACGATAAAAGACTATATCAAAATTCGCTATGACAAGGGCGACATTCTCTATGTCCCGGTCACTCAGCTCGACCAGGTCTCTAAATACATCGGTCCGTCCGGCGACGACAAGCCCGTCCGCCTCAACAAGCTCGGCGGCAAGGACTGGCAGAAGACCCGCTCGCGCGTGCGCAGTGCAGTCAAGGATATGGCAAAAGAGCTCACGGAGCTGTATTCGCGCAGGCTCAAAATCGAGGGTCACGCATTCTCGCCCGACACGGATATGCAAAGCGACTTCGAGCGCAGGTTCGAGTTCGACGAGACCTCGGATCAGCTCAGATGTATCGACGAGATAAAGGGCGACATGGAGAGAAGCTGCCCCATGGACAGACTGCTCTGCGGCGACGTTGGCTTCGGCAAGACGGAGGTAGCACTTCGCGGCGCGTTCAAGTGCGTTGCGGACGGCAAGCAGTGTGCTATTCTTGTGCCGACCACAATTCTCGCCTATCAGCACTATCAGACGGTGCTCAAAAGAATAGAGGGCTTCCCGGTCGAGGCGCGTATGCTCTCGCGCTTCTGCTCGAAAAAAGAGATCGAAGATACGATAACCGGTCTGAGGCGCGGAAGCGTCGACATCGTTGTCGGTACACACAGGCTCATTTCAAAGGATGTTCAGTTCCGTGACCTCGGGCTGATAATAATAGACGAGGAGCAGCGCTTCGGTGTGGCTCAGAAAGAGAAGCTCAAGGAGCTCTATCCCAAGGTCGACGTTCTGACGCTGACCGCGACGCCCATACCGAGAACGCTCAATATGGCGCTCTCCGGAATACGCGACATGTCAATACTCGAAGAAGCGCCGCACGACCGCTCGCCGGTGCAGACCTATGTTGTCGAGCACAATCCCGAGATGCTCGCGCAGGCGATGAACGCGGAGCTCAGACGCGGCGGTCAGGTGTATTATCTGCACAACCGCGTTGAGAGCATCGAGCACACGGCGGCGGCGATAAAAGATATGCTGCCCGACGCCGTTGTCGGCATAGCCCACGGCAAGATGAGCGAAGACGAACTGAGTGAAGTCTGGCGCAAGCTGCTCGAGGGCGAGATAGATATATTGGTATGCACGACTATAATCGAAACGGGCGTTGATGTTCCGAATGTCAACACCCTTATAATCGAGGACGCCGACCGCATGGGTCTCGCCCAGCTTCATCAGATACGCGGGCGCGTCGGACGCTCGTCGCGCAGAGCGAGCGCGTATCTCACATTCAGACCCGGCAGGGAGCTGACGGAGATAGCCACGAGCAGGCTCGATGCGATAAGAGAATTCACGGAGTTCGGCTCGGGCTTCAAGATAGCCATGCGCGACCTCGAACTGCGCGGCGCGGGCAATGTGCTCGGCGCACAGCAGCACGGTCACATGGAAGCTGTCGGCTACGAGATGTATCTCCAGATGCTCGAACAGGCGATAAGCGAGGAGCGCGGAGACCAGACAAAGAAGCCGAAGAAGGAATGCCTTGTCGATCTGCCGATAGACGCGCACATCCCGCCGACATATATCGAGAGCGTGCCGCAGAGGCTCGGCATCTACCGCCGCATCGCGGACATAACCTCGCGCGCGGACGCGGACGATGTCACGGATGAGCTCATCGACCGATTCGGCGAGCCGCCCGCTCCCGTGCTCGGACTGATAAGGACTTCACTGCTCCGGGCGTATTCCGCCCAGCACAACATCTATGAGATCGGGCGCAAGGGCGACAAGCTGCTGCTCTATATCGACGACCTCGACATGCAGGAGATCTCCGCCATAGCCGCGGGCTTCCCCGGCAGGGTGACAGTCAGCGCCGCAGGCAAGCCGCACATAGCAGTGCGCATCATGCCGCAGGATAAGATGCTCGACCTGCTCGAAAAAGTGCTCATGCTTATGAACACCGCGAATAAACAGAAAGACAGCTGACCGAAATCAGCTGTCTTTTTCAAAAAAGGGAAGCGGCCGGCTGACAGATATCAGACGGTCGCTTGTCTTCTCCCCAAATAGATGCTGTACGCCTGACGCACAGCCTAGCTTCTTTTTTCATAAGGCTATTATATACTGTTTCTGTTTGGGAAGTCAATATTTTTCGCAATAAATAATATTTTACTTATTCGCCGCGGTCTCTTCTCGCCTGCTCGGGCGAGATTTCGGCGTGGGGGCAGACTATCTCGTCGATGATTTCATGAGGAGCCGCCCAGCGCACGGCGTTTATTAAAATCTGCTGAACCTGCGGGATGTAGTAGGTGGGGTTGCCCTCGTGACCGGGCTGGAAATAGAATACTTTGCCGCGCCCTCTTCTCCAGCAGCAGCCCGAGCGGAACACATCGCCGCCGGAGAACCAGCCCATAAAAACAAGCTCATCGGGTTCAGGGATATCAAAGCTCTCGCCGTACATCTCTTCGACGGGTATCTCAATATATTCGCCGATGCCCTTTGCTATCGGGTGCGCGGGATTGACTGTCCAGAGGCGCTCAAAATCGCCGTCGCGCCAATGCAGGGCGCAGGAGGTACCCATAAGGCGCTTGAAGGGCTTTGAAAAATGCGCGGAGTGCAGTGCTATGAAGCCCATGCCGCGCAGAACTCTGTCATGCACGCGCTCAACAAGCTCGTCGGGCACTTCGTCGTGCGCCTTGTGTCCCCACCAGATGAGCACGTCGGTGTTTTCGAGCACTTCGGGCGGCAGACCGCAGTCGGGGTCGTTGAGGGTCGCGGTGCGCACCTCGATATCCTCCTGCGTGTCGAGAAAGCTCTTTATCTGACCGTGGATTCCGTGGGGATAAACTGCCGCTATCTCGGGCGATTCGACCTCATGGACGCCCTCGTTCCAGACGGTAACTCTTATCATTTTATCATTTCCTTTCGGGAGAAATTTTATCCAAGTCAAGTATATATTTTTGCCCGCCCGCTGTCAATGGATTTTCTCCCGTATTGCAAAATCGACCGCCGTTTGATATACTTTAATAAAGATTTTTCGGGGTGATATTTTGCTTCTCAACAAAAATGACGACATTGAACTTCATATAGATTCGGTCTCGCTGACGGGCAGCGGAGTCGGCAGATACAACGGGCTCGCCGTGTTCGTCCCCGCGACCGCGCCCGGAGATATAATAGAAGCGCACATAATCAAGGCGAAGAAGAGCTACGCCGTCGGCAAGTGCACGAAAATAATCAAGCCGTCGCCGGACAGAACCGACAACGACTGCCCGGCATATCCCGGCTGCGGCGGCTGCTCGTTCCGCCACATGAGCTACAGCGCGGAATTAAAGCTCAAATCCGATGCCGTGCGCGACGCATTCTCCCGCATCGGCGGACTTGATGTTGAACTAAAGCCGATAATCGGCGCGGACTCGCCGGACGGCTACCGCAACAAGGCGCAATACCCTGTAGGGTGCGAAAACGGCGAACTGAAAATCGGCTTCTACTCCCGCCGCTCGCACAGGATAGTTGACTGCCGCGCGTGCCTCCTCGCGCCGCCCGAGTTTGAAAAAATACTCGGCACGGTCGCGGACTGGATCGAGAAATATAATATTTTCGTCTACGACGAAACAAGCAGAAGCGGGGCTGTCAGGCACATATATCTGCGAAAAGCGTTCGCGACGGGCGAGATAATGCTCTGCCTCGTCAGTGCACAGGAAAACCTGCCGCACACCGACAAACTCATTGAATCGCTCAAAGATGAAAAAGCTATAAAAAGCGTGCTGATAAACATAAACCCCGACGACACGAACGCAGTGCTCGGCGAAAAGTGCATCCCGCTCCTCGGCGACGGCTGCATAACGGACATACTCTGCGGAGTAAAGGTACGCATATCGCCGCTGTCGTTCTATCAGGTCAACCGCGCGCAGGCGGAAAAGCTATATAAAAAGGCTGCCGAATACGCCGTAGACAAAAAAATAAAGCTCCTGCTCGACCTCTACTGCGGCGCGGGCACGATAGGGCTTTCGATGGCAGACAAGGCGGAGGAGCTCATCGGCATAGAAACCGTCGCGCCGGCGATAGAGGACGCAAAGAAGAACGCCGCCGCAAACGGCATAGAAAACGCGCGGTTCATCTGCGCGGACGCAGGCGAAGCCGCCGAAAAGCTTCTCGGCGAGGGCAAGCGCCCGGAGGTAATAGTCCTCGACCCGCCGCGCAAGGGCTGCTCGGAGCAGACGATTAAATCCGCCGCAAAAATGGCTCCCGACAGGATAGTGTATGTCTCCTGCGACCCGGCCACGCTCGCACGCGACTGCGCTGTGTTCAAAGAGCTTGGATATGAAGTCGAAGAAGCGACACCCGTTGATCTCTTCCCGAGAACGGCGCATGTTGAGACGGTTGTCTTGCTTTCCAAGGGAGAGATCGACTCGAAAAAGGTTCGGGTTGAGTTCTCTTTGGAAGATATGGATATGTCCGAGTTCCAAGATGGAGCAACCTATCCGCAGATCAAGGAGTATGTTTTGGAGCATACCGGGTTAAAGGTTTCCAACCTTTATATTTCTCAGATAAAGAGAAAATGCGGACTGGAAGTCGGCAAGAACTACAATCTGCCGAAGTCCGAGGATTCCAGACAGCCACAATGCCCACCGGAGAAGGAAAAAGCAATCCGAGAAGCATTCAAATATTTTGGGATGATCTAACATCCAGCAAAATGGAGGTTTCTTATGGATAGATTGATTTCTTGTGAGTTCAACATGGATAATGCCTGTGTGGAACTGAAATTTGCAAATGGTAGCATGATTGCGATTAACACCATCGCCGTGGAAAACGAGATTGCCGACAATATGTATCAGCGGTCAGAACTGGACTATCTGATCTACAATGATCCGATTGGATATGCAGACTTGATATTGAACGGTAATCCAGAAACCTATTTGAAAACTGTAACTGAATACAAACCGCTTGATAGCTAACCAACACCTTGCCCGTGGGAGAAATTCTGCGGGCATTTTTTGTATCTTTTCTGTGAACTCTATTGATTTTGATTGTCTAATGTGGTAGACTATCTATGGAGTCTAACGGTGTAGACATGGAGGGCATGAATATGGATTTTCCGAAGATTCACGAAAGTGAGTATAGGTTTTGCTTGATTATGTGGGAGCATGAGCCGGTTACTGCCGTCGAGCTTGTAAAGCTGTGTCAGAATCAGCTCGGATGGAAAAGGACTACAACTTATACCGTTATCAAGCGTCTTGGAGATCGCGGTGTGCTGAAAAACGACAATGGCACTATTACTTCTCTCGTTTCCAAAGATGAAGCTCAGGCGTGTGAGATCGACGAACTGGTTGAGAAGAAATTCGAGGGTTCTCTGCCTGCCTTTATCGCTGCTTTTAC
>ULRB01022998.1_pt1 | contig 11322 bp, 21 predicted proteins | sample 1955051 | NCBI WGS metagenome assembly ULRB01 (sample SAMEA4835671, study PRJEB28245) | human gut metagenome | biome: gut microbiome; material: fecal sample | place: Denmark | collected 2008 | reverse complement strand
CGGCAGGTCCAATTTCTTTAACTTTAACATTAGATGGAGAACCACTTGCGTCTACAAAAATGATTGTGACGCCAACGGCTGTAAATTCATATTTTAATATAGCGACAGATGTTCATATTGACGTTCCTATCGGTTGTTGCGCGACTCTCGGTGTTAGCAACACAGATGGCCCAGACATTATAGTTCAGAATGCGAGTTTAATTGTGGAAAGGGTGGCGTAATATGGAACAGCTAGAAAAAATGAAAGAAACTTTAATTAGGCATGTTAGCGCTCAAATTGATAATATTTATGACGCAGATTGTAAAGAATTGGGCGAAGCTATTGATATGATTAAAGACTTAGATGAAGCAATGTATTATTGCGCCATAGTAAAAGCAATGGAAGAACAAGCGAAATCTGGTGGTATGAGATATTATACTGAACCGCGTTATCGTGAAAAGACTAATATGTATTATATGCCTCCTGTTGGCGAAACTTCTTACGATGACGGAAATATGCATAATCGTGGATTAAGGAAGGGCGGTTATGAAAATTCTCATAAATCAATGTATGATACTGAATCAGATTATAGTGATTATAGAGATGAACGCGAAGGCCGTAGCCCATTGCGTCGTAAAAAATATTTTGAGACAAAAGAATACAATAGAGGTAAAGAAGCTTCTATGAAAGAGCTTGAAGCGTATGCGCAAGAACTTACACAAGACATCGTTGAAATGGTTAAAGATGCAACGCAAGAAGAAAAACAAGTTTTAAAGCAAAAGATTAATTCTTTGGCTGAAAAAATTGGTTAATATTAATTCTATTAAATGGGCAATAAAAGTTGTATCTCCTAACCATCCAGAGTTGATTCGCTATGATGGAATTTGGGTGCCTGGGGTTTGCGATGACAAGACTAAAACTATTTTCTTGTCAAGCCATTTATATGGTTATAATTTAAAAAAGGTCTTATGTCACGAAATTACACACGCTGTTCTATTTAGCTATCATATAGATGTTCCATTAGAACAAGAAGAAGCGTTAGCGGATTTAATCTCTTCATATGGTGAAGAAATTTTAGCAATTACAAACAATTTAATAGCACAATAAGGAAGGCATTTAAGCCTTCCTTATTTTTTTTGATCAAATTGTTGTTAAAAAGCACAAGTTTTTTCTGGATTACTACTATAATATGCATTATGAAGGCAAATGGCATCACAGATATCGTCATTTGCTTCAATGCCATATTTGTTCTTAACATAATCCATATCTGCCTATTTTACTTCACTTCGTTTAATTCCACGCCCAGTTTTAATTCCTATTTTACTACGCCAGCTTGAAGCCTATACAAATTCAATTTCAATTGGAGGCACAATTGTTTCAAATGCTAAAACTGCAATAACTCCCTATAACCACAATAACACCTTATTAGTATGGTTATTAGGAGTATCTGCGTGAACTTCTTCTGCTACAATTTTCTATATATTATATTCTTTTATAATCTACTATATTCCATCTCGCATTACAATAATGCGCTAAACAACATTTGATGATGATGACTAAATGCAATCATAATAAAGAAGGTCGCCATCTTCATTGCCGATAGCGACCCCGCTACTTTTTGTGCTAAGATCTAAGAAAAGTATATTCACTCAGTAGTGCTTCCAAAGCCACCCTTACGAGTGCCCTTCGCGCTATCATCATCAGTTGTAATATATTTATGAATAATTCCCTGTCCAATCTTATCTCCCTTATGAAGAATAATATTAAATGGAGAAAGATTAATCAATTGAAAATAGATATGTCCCTCATTGTCGCTATTGTTATAATAATCAGCGTCAATCACACCAATCCCATTAGCAAGAATAAGCCAATGCTTCAAAGGAGTGGAACTGCGGACAGACAATTCAAGATATTCGTTTTTAGCAAGCTTACACTTCATTCCAGTAGGGACAAGAGTGGGTTTAACGCCAACTTGCTTCATAAACTTATTAATTTCTTCAAGCGGAAAAACCTAACCAGGTTGCGGGCGCTTATCTTCTGGCGCCTCATTAACCATCTTATCAATATAGGCCATCATATCAAGATAAGAAGGAACAACAGTGTCTTCTGCAACTTCAAAATCATACCCTGCGGATCGCTCTGTCCCGCGAACAGGAACGGTGAGCTCAACGTCGGCATATTTACTAATTTTTTCAAAATGCGCCATGTGACTTAAACCTCCCAAAACTCATCATAGGTCTTACCAATTTTAACAAGATAACCACTATCGACAACATCCTTTGTCTTTCTATCTTTCTTTTCTTGTAGTTTAGAAGAATAAGATGTCAAAATATATCCGCCTTCAATAGACTTCTTCTTCTGCTCCTCAATAAATTCTTTAACCTCATTTTCGCTATCAATGCGATAAACTTCTTCAATATTAAGTAACTTTTTCATTTAATTAGTTTACCTCAATTTTTAATTCATTTGTTTTGCCATAATTTGTGATATTTTGTTCAATCATCATTTCTGCTATACCATTAAGAAAATCATCACTACCAAATAGATGAACATTGTAAACTTTTCGCTGATTACAAAACGCAAGAAGTTGATCAACTAATTCACTATTATCAACTTCTCCCAATGAGATAATTTCATTTTCCCCGTTGCGCATATAAACATTTGAGTTTTTGTCAAACTCATTTATTGAACAATAAATTAATGACATTCAATAACCCCCATATCATATGGGAAAAACATAAACATATGGCATTCGCCAGTAATTTTCATTTTTACCCAAATTTCAACGTGATCTTCATAAATATCTGCTGAATAAAAAACCCCATAATCAGTCGCAATTTCAAGAACAATATCTTCAATTTTTTCAGTTGAAAGATTATTTATATGAAACAATGTATAATATGAAAGTTCTTTACACAACATCATATAATAATTATTTTTTATATTGCTAATAAATTCTTTAAGAGCAATTTTTGCTTCATTTGCCTTCATAGGTGGCTTTTGCGCCATAATAGATTTATTAACTTCATATAAATTCATACTAACATTTGGCATAATTTTTAATTCCTTTAAACAGTCTTCATATATATATTATACCATATTTTTTATTAAAAGTCAAGAGGGGATTAGTTCCCCTCTTTATTTTCCTTCAGAATAATGTTCAAAACAACGCCAACGATTAACGCCAAAGCTGTACCACTGAAAGAAATCACAGAACCGCCAATTACAATACCGCAAATGCCAAGAGACAGGACAACAGAAGTAATAACCAAATTCTTTTGAATATTAAGGTCGACTTTTTGAAGCATTTTCACGCCAGAGCAAGCGATAAACCCATAAAGTATCATCGCAGCACCAGCAAATACGCAACTAGGAATTGATGCAATAAATACTTGAATTGGTTCAATAAAACCAAGCAAACCAAGCATCACAGCGGCAGTCGCTGTTACCCATACAGAAGATACTCGGCTAAAACCAACGGTTGCAACGCCTTCTCCATAACTACAAGAGCCAAGACCGCCAACACAAGCACTAATTAAATTGCCAACGCCTTCGCCAAAGAAAATTTTGCCAAGACCAGGTGTATGATAAAGGTCAACTCCTATAATGCCACCAAGCGCGGCATGATCAGATAATGCTTCCATACTTGCTGAAATTGTATATACCACAAACATAATCACAATTGGAATTACTGTGGACCAGTCAATTGCTGTCCAATGAGTAAACGCCAAATCTGGGACAGAGAACAATTTCATATTAGCAAACATAGAAAAATCAATTAATTGACACGCACCAGTAAGTGTTAAAATAACAGATATTACATAACCAATCAGCGTTCCCAAGAGGAATGGAAGAATACGGGCAAGTCCTTTTGCATAATGTGCAATAAGAGCAATTGCAAGCATTGTAATCATTGCTACAACGATGCCCCACGCGCCAGTATCGCCGATATAGCCTGGAATATAACTCATAAGATTAAGACCAATAACAGCAGTTACTGAACCAATCAATGAGTGCGGAAATACTTTATAAACATTTTCATAGTGGATTTTAGTAAAAATAAGGCCAAGAATACTATAAATAATACACGCGGTTAAACCTCCAATAGCAACTCCTGTATATCCAGCAACGCCAAGGGCAAACATTATTGGGGCGACGAAGGCACCACTATTGCTCAAAACCATAGGGGACTTGCCACGAGTAATTAAAATATAACTTAAAGTGGATAAACTGGCTCCAATTAGTGAGCCAGACGTTGCCACACCGCAAATTTTTGCTATTAATACAGTTGCCACCCAAATTGAAAGTAAAAGTTGAAGCCCGAATACCAACATCTTTTTAATTGGAGGGCGTTCGTTAATTCCATAAATCATATATATATCAATCTTCTCCTAATTTAGTTTTTTATAAATAATTTATAAACACGACTAGCAATATCCATAGAAATAATAGAGGTATTATTATTTTCTTTATCGTAATAAATATAATAATTATATCTTATTTTTAAAAAAGGATCATTATTCCATTGGCACGCTTTAAATAAACTAATAATTTCTTTATTAGTCTTCTTTATACTCAACTTCCCTAAACAACTTATAAATTGCCCAGTAGGTTCAAGAGAAATAAGCGAAGTGTCATTATTTTCCTCATCATAGTGAAGATAATAATTCCAATTTATATTTACCCAAACCCTTTCGTCGGTCCATGAGGTTTTAAATAAATCTATAATTTCTTTATTAGTTTTTCGCATTTTAATTAGCAACCTCCTGATTATATTCGTTAGCATAAGTCTTTAAAATACTAATAACTTCATCAATTGTATAGACTAAATCTCCATATTGCTTAATCAAACCAGTGACATAAAGGTTTTGATATGAATATTGTTGCTCACCAAGAGCACTGGCTCCGCCAGCGTCTTTTGCTGGACTACTAGTTAAATAACATTGACGGTTATCGGTACAAATGCCGATAATGTGTTTATTGTCTCCACGTTCAATCTTTTCGTGGAATTTGCCGATTTCGGCACACGTGCCACTAGGCAACACATCACCATCAATACAAGCCACAAGCACATCAGTATTATTCAATCTATCATTATCGGCTTTTGCGATTTCTCGTGATCCAGCAAATTTCTTTTTACCTTCTACTCCATTAATATCAGTATTTTCGACTGGGCTATATAAATCAACGCCAGGAAGAGCCTGACGAATTTTCTCTGCCCACTCGGTATTACGAAGCAAATCCCCATATGTAAAAATAGGACCCGCCAAATAAATTTTCATACTCATTATTCATTATTCTCCTCTATTGGTTTAATAGTTTCGTTAATATTTGCTTTTTCTTCATTGTTGGGTATTGCTTCTAAAAAGCTAATCTGTTTCCCCATCTTATTAGCCCAATCAATTTCGCCATATGTAGAAGGGCCAATATAACCATTTTTATTAACAACAAAAATCATATCGCTCATATTAATCTTCTGACGATGGAGGTTGTCTAGCTGAATTTTATTTTCTTCCGTCAGTTCAATTCCATCTGCATGCGCGAATATGCCAGGCATTAATACAATATGTCCGGCTAATGTTAATTCTCGTGAAATTTGTTCAAACTCTTGTTTAAATCTTGTGCTTCCACACAACGTAATAACCATAATTATTCATGCTCCTAATGCTTTATCATATCTATTATATCATATTTTTTATTCAAAGTCAAGATGTATATAATTCATAATATATAGTAGATAACAAACGATATGAAAAATCAAAACTGATACGTTTATGATTATAATTTCTATAATTTGTAAAATATAATATGTGATTCTATCGTTTTTTTGTAATAATTCTTTAAACGTTGTTATCAATTTTATTTAGCTATACCTTTTTATTTCTATTATATCATATTTTTAATCAAAAGTCAAGAGGTATTATATATAGCAAAAAAGAGAGGGAAAACTTCCCTCTCTTTTTTTTTATTTTATATTTTGCGCAATGCGTGCAAAATAAGAACCTAAACCATTCCCAATTATAATAACAATAATCATTAACAAATGTTGTAATGTAAATTGTAAATTACTAATTACTAAATAACAAATATCGGCAATACTATGCTCTGCTCCACATAAAATAAATGAAGCAACAGCCAACACTGTTATCCATTCGCGTTTAGTCTTCCAAGCTTCAACGGCTATATAAATTAATATTCCACAAATAATAGCTTTACAGAATATAATGTGAAGTGGTATTGCTATTTTTAGATTAATTAAGTTAATAGCTTGTTCGTGTCTAAAAGGAAATAAACAACAACCTATGACATTTCCTATAAGAATCTTTAAAGCCGTTAATAAATCTTTTAGGTTTTCTACATAGCCAATAAAACCAGTATAAAGTTTATAATTTAATAATAAAATTGATAAAAGGCCAATAGAGAAGAGAAAGGCGCCTATTATTCCGCCTACTTGGAGATATAAATAGGCGCCAATCCCTATGCAAAAACCGGCAAATATAGATTTAATAATTAATGCAACATTTTTCATTTTTTTAATTTAATTATCCTTTGGTTAGAGCTCCCCCTTAAAGGAAGCGTAATGTCGCGCAATTCATCTATATATGGTCCATCTATCAATACATCTACGTTGTTTAAAATATTAGTTATATAATCATCATCTATTGCAAGCAATTCTTCATATATATAACCAGTCCACAAATAAATTTTAATATCTGGATAGTCGTGCCGGATATTCCATATTAAGTGGAGTAATTCTTTACGATTCTGTTCTATAAGTGGCTCTCCGCCCATAATATTAAAATTTCGTTTAATTCCATTTGCTCCAATGGCGGCTAAAATTTCCTTGGTAGTTGCGTCGGTAAATAATTCACCACCGTCTGGGTCCCAAGTTTGAGGATTATGGCATTTATCGCAATGGAAGGGGCACCCTTGTGTAAATAACGAAACGCATACCCCTTCTCCACCAGCAAGGTCATTTTTAATTATCCCCGCATAGCGCATATTTATCATTGCCTCCATACAATTTCCGTTTAAAACGAAGGTGTTTAACCCTTTGTTCTGTTTCTTGTTGTTTACCTAAATTAAAAGCGGTTGTATAATTCCCAGTTAAATACATTGTGTTAACATAAAGGCTTTTTATCCTTTATTTCTTATAGTTTCCTATAAGTTCAGCATATATATTCACCTACAATAAATTGTTTAGGTGTTGGACACTCGTGGGCAGATTATATTTATTCACTGCCTATGCGTTACAACACTTCTTAACCTTTTCGTAATTTAAGAAGTTGTCTCGGTATTAGCGTAAATTAACTTATATTTACGAGTTAAAAAATGATTATTATGTTCAGCATATAAATAATTTCTTATTAAAATAATATCTTCTTTTTTGCTCCATCTAATTCGTTTAATTGTGCTCATATCTGTAATCTCATTATGCGTTAGAGCCGGAATTTCATTATATAAAGTATCTCGTACCCAAGAAATAATATATTGATTCCCACAAAAACTTAATTCCATACATTTCTTTCCTGCTTTTCTTGTGTAAACAGTAAAACCGCCATCACCATCAAATAAGCCTCTAATAAAAGCCGCATTGTATTTTTTATCAAAATTCGGTACCTAAACCGTAAAACTTTTATTTTGTGTGATATTTTGATTTATTAAATCAGTAACAATTTGTTTACTACCAAGACTAAAACGTTTGTATTTTCCTTGGGTTGTATATACTTTATTTTCTACGCACAAATCTTTTTCTAATAAATGTAAAATATCTTCATCTTCTTGTTTAATGGTTAATTCTAATTGATACTTACTCTTAGATGGTTGATAAGTAATACTGCCATCACTAATTATCCAGCCTAGCCAATAGGCTTTTTCATTAGAATTTATTTGATGGAAATAATTTTCTTGGATATTAATATTTAATCTTTTGGCATAACTAATTTCTTCACAGTCTTTAACAATATTTTTTATTCTTTCGTAGCTAATATTATATTGTCTTTGTAGTGCCAATAAAGAAATGCCATTTAAATATTTTATTTTGATATTCTATATATCATTTTGACTTAAATATGTTTTAGAATGTCCAGCTCTTCTTGGCAAATTATTTATTCTGGCTATTCTAGAAATTGTAGCACAACTAACATTAAATAACTTAGCTATTTCTTTATTCGATATTTCAGGAGCATTTAAATATAAATTGATAATATTTTTATCTCGTTCAGTCATAATTATTTTCCTTTCGATTTATTACAGGAGTTTCTATTATGACTTGAAAAATTAATCCGTAGCCTTCACCGATTTTGCCCAATAATAATTTAAAAAATTTCTTTTTTAAACGGCTATTTTATTAACCTGTAACGCGTCTTAAACGCTGGATATGTGTACTCCCGCAGATGGGGCAATGGTCATTGAACTCGTCGCAATAACCACATTCTAAGCAAGTATCATTTGGGACATTTACTGCAAAATAAGGAATATCGTGATCCATTGCGTAATTTACAATTGTTTCTAGTGCCTTTAAATTATTTTTTACGCCACTATCAAGTTCAACATAAGTTATACAACCAGCAGAACTATAACCAGTTAATTGACTTTCAATATCAATTTTTTCAAAAGGAGACATCTCAACCCAGACTGGAACGTGAATAGAATTTGTGAAATAATCTTTATCACTAACATTTTTAATTGAGCCATAAGCTTTTTGGAATTTTTTCATCGCTGTATAGCATAAATTTTCAGCGGGAGTATAATATACACCAAAATTTAAGTGATATTTTTCTTTAAATTCTGCGCATCTATCCTTAAAAAGCTGTTCAATTTTTTTTGCGAGTTCCATGCCCTCTGGCGTGGTATGGTCTTTACCAATTAAAATTTGTAAAGTTTCTGCTAAACCTATTTGACCTACCGCCAAAGTCCCATGCTTTAAAGCACTACGAATGCCTTCTTCAGGTTTATAACCAAGCATTACATTATTTTCATACATAAATTTCGCGCTTTCGGGAGATTGTGAACAAATCCAATCAAAACGTTCAATTAACATATCTTTTGCTTCATTAATTTTTTGGTCAAGTTTATAGAAAAATCTATCAATAAGAATTTGATTATCATCAAATGAATGATGTTCTTTAACATCTTCATCAAAATTAACTTTACATTCCATTGCCAAGGTTGGCATAATAATTGTAACGGGACAGATATTGCCACGTCCATCTTTTATCTGCCCATTTACATTAGGGTCGTGATTAATATCCCAACCATTAGCGGTTCTACATCCCCAAATATGTTCATATGAGTTCGCTAAGCTCATATCGTTTTTAACTGCTATATGTTATATCATATAGTTCAGACTATATCACGCTCCTATATTGTTTCATCCTTTATAGGAGCCTCATCTTTTCGAGTCGCTTGACCCTACTCTACTCGCTTCTTTATATAAGTTTTTCTCTTATACTATGCTTTCGATAGTCGTTTAGCTTTTAATCTATTCATCAATCTTTTATTCTTCGTATTTTAAACTATAACCACAGCAACTTTTTTGTTTGCCGTTACAACAATTATAAACATTTGGTCTTGCAATTTTTAAATCATTACAACAATCTTCTACGTTATTATAAATTTTAATAATTTCTTTTGTAAATAAATTATAAGCAATGATTCTATGTTTAAATTGGCAAGGATATGGCTTTCTTAATTTAAGTTTATACGCGTGCAAATCATTTTCTGAATGTGTTACCCATTCAAGATTTTCGGCAATGTTATTCAATTTATTTCCATCTTTGTGGTTTACTATTAAATATTCTTGATAACCTTTGCAAAAATGAAGAGCGACTAAACGATGAATAAAAAATCTTTTTTAACTGGCACATATAACTAAACTCTCTTATATCCAAGATTATTAGTATCACCTTTAAGAATTTTACCAGTTTTAATATTTTTTACCCGACCATAAGAGCTAATCTGATAATATCCCTCATAGTCTTTAATATCTTTCCATTCTTCCACAGTTTACCTCCAGCAAGTAAATTATAGTTAAGAAAGATGAATAAATATTTAGCACAAGATTTTCCTTTTTGGAGTTCCCTTGTTTAGATGAGTTTTTCAAAATACATTACTGTATTAAGCCACAGTTTTATTTATGGTGCTGAAATAAGTTCTTGGGTCGTTTTTATCATAACCAGCGTTTCCGCTCCAATCAACATTGGCATAGTTGGGATAAAGGCGTTGTGCAGTAGATTTTAATGCTAATTGATATAAATCGTAATTTGGGTCGCCAGGTTCGCGGTTCACGCCCTTCATTAATTGGAAAATACCACACGGGAAAATTGAAGTTTTATGGAGTTTGCCAAGACCCTCAATAGATACATCCAATAATGCTTTTGTAATCATTCTACCTTCTGGTAAAGTGCAAGTTCCGTAGTTGATTGAAGTGAATGGTAATTGATTGCCTGATCTCGATTGAAGTGTATTTAAATTGTGGTATAATCCTTCAACTGCCTGATGGACTTCTTTAATTGTCATATCAATTGCATATTTATATACGGCAGGATATTTTTCACTAAAATGTCTATCTTCAATGCTAAACGTTGTCAAATAAGTCCAATCTAATTCATCACTACATCCAGCAATGTAATGATATCCATCTCTCCAATGTTTTACAAAACTTTTTCTTACGTATGGAACCATTGTCCAATCAAGGTGAGTAGCTGAAACGCCTCCAAATTGCTGTAAAGATTGAAGCTGAAAAATTACAGCGACCAATTGAAAAGCTGTACTTACCGACCCAGCTGGACGCACATCAGTCTGACGAGTATTAAAACCATTAGCAAGCAAATCATCAAATGGAACACTCAAACAATTATGAGACCCAACATAATAAGCAGATAAATCGTGAATATAAATTTCATTATTCAAATGATTATTACGAGCCATCTCGCTAACAAGTTCATCTAACGCAAGTTGCTTTGCTACGGCGTCATTCGCTTCTCCCATACGTCCACCGAATGAATGCTCATCAACATTTGCATTTTGATTTTGAACGTTAGAAGCAGATAATTTTTCTTTAACGACTTTCATTAAATCATTATTTTTTTGACGAGCGCGATTACGTTCATTCCTATAAGTGATATAAGCACGAGCAACATCTTTACGCTTTGAACTCATTAAGCCGTGTTCAACTAAGTCCTAAATGTGCTCAATATCAATAATATCGCCATCATTAATATGCTCTTCAATATAGTTTGCAATATTATTAGCTTTTTCAATAGAATAAGGATTAACCGTTTCATCAACGGAAGCAAATGCTTTTTCTACGGCTTCGATAATTTTTTGACGGTCAAAAT
>ULRB01053198.1_pt1 | contig 11435 bp, 10 predicted proteins | sample 1955051 | NCBI WGS metagenome assembly ULRB01 (sample SAMEA4835671, study PRJEB28245) | human gut metagenome | biome: gut microbiome; material: fecal sample | place: Denmark | collected 2008 | reverse complement strand
GAAAAAAGAGGAACGGATTTTAAGTCCCTTGTGTCTGCCTATTCCACCACAGCGGCATATTGACTTTTGTAAATACAAGTTACCAGTTACACTTGATTAAACATATCACAACTGAAACAAGATAACAAGATAAAAAACATTTTATTGTTTTGCTGCAATTCCACATCAAAGAACAGTTTAATTATATAATAAATTATAATAAATGTCAATAGAAAGAATAAAAAAAAGCAACATTAACAAAAATATTCAATCTACAGAAAAATACTTGTGAAGTTATAATGTATGCTTATAACAATTTCAAAACTTAACAGCAAAATTAAGGAGGCACCATAGCTCATGCATAGCACCACCTTAACATTTACCTTAATTATTCTGCATTATCACTGTTATTGTTTTCGGCATTTTCAGTTGTATCCTCATAATTATCAATGATATTAAACTTTTTTTGAGGTTCTGTTTTCTTTTCATTTGCTCTGTCAAGTATTGACTTCTCCTCAGTAGTCGTTTCAATATTAGTTTGACCATTCATGTCAATTGTTGTCACAAAGCTTTCGTTGCTTATTGGTTCGTTTTCGGATGTACTGATCTGAACTGCATTATTTTCAGGGTTTTCATCAGCTATTACTTCATCATCATTGTTTTTTTCAGAATTTTTTTTTGTATCGACACCGTCTACATTAATAGAAATGCTGATAGAATTATCTGCCGCAGAACTCTCCGTTTTTTGATTTTTTTCATTTATTCGTTCAATTTTAGTCATGTAAGCTTGAGAAAATAAAATAACAAGAACTCCTGCAAGTACGGCAGCAGCAACAGATGTTTTTCTGTCCATAACAAAAACCTCCGATATTTTTTATTTTTTAGTCTGAGATGCAAGTGGGTTGCTTTCAAATGCATCTCTGACAACATCATTTGAAAGATGCGTATAGATTTCGGTTGTAGAAATGCTTGAGTGACCGAGCACCTCTTTGAGCGTAAGAATATCAACATCACCATATTGATACATTAATGTAGCGGCAGTATGACGAAGTTTATGAGTAGTAATCCCCTTCCCACTCAATCCTGCTGCTTTAAGAGCATTTTCAACGATTTGTTGAACTCGCCTTTTTGAAATTCTTTTCTTTTGCTTGCTGATAAAAAGAGCCTTTTCATCAGTACCAACCTGTTGACTGCGTATAGGAATGTATTCATTTAAAGCATTCAGACATGCTTTATTGAGGTAAATCATTCTCTCCTTATTGCCTTTTCCAAGTACTCTCATTTTATTTTCCGTAAAATCAATATCAGATATATTGATTCCGATTAATTCACTCAATCTTATACCGCAGTTTAAAAAAAGTGTTAAGATGCAGTAATCTCTTACGGATTCCGAATCGGTAGCGGAACTAAGCAGTCGTTGACTTTCTTCTAAAGTTAAAAATTTAGGCATTGACTTTTTTGGTGACGGAATTTCAAGGTCTGCAATAGGGTTTTTGCTTATTAATCTTGCAGTAGAATAAAGATACTTGAAAAAACTTCGTAAAGCCGCAGCTTTTCTGTATCTGGCACGTTCTTTGTTATTCCTTTCATCTGAAACGTAAAATATAAAGTTATATATATCTGTTATAGTTATTTTTTCCAAATCCGCAGTATTAAAATTACTTATATCAGCGTCCAGCATGTCATCAGAAGAATCCTCATGATAATATGAATATATGTATTTCAAAAACATTCGTATATCAAAGTAATATTCCTGAACAGTTCTTTCTGACAATAATTTTGCAATTTTAATATGCATAAGATATTCATTCAGAAATTCAGGATTGTTTTCATTGTTTATCTTCATGGAATTACATCTCCATTATAAGAAACTTTATCAATAAAACGATAATATGAGTATTTTCATCTTTATTGCATTGCTACAGAACTTATTCTCATTATCGGCATTGATTTACTGATATTATTATAGCACAACGATATAAGAAAATCAATCAAAAATTAAGGCAATACCACACAAAGTTTTTCTTGACGTACTTTATGCAGTGTTGCCTTAGGATAAGTTCTATTTTTTTCCTGTTGAAACGAGAGCGTAATAAGTTAATATTTCGGAAGCGTCAATTGCATCAACAATTCCGTTTTTATCAACATCCGCATTAATCATTTGCTGTTCGGTCATCTCAGTGGGCTTTGAGGTACTTATACATGCGTATACAGTCAAGGCAAGTGATGCATCTATTGCGTCTATAACCCCATTTTCGTCAATGTCGCCTCTTACTGCTGAATTAATTGTTAAAATCACTTCATTGTCAAGTCTGTTTTCCTGAGTCAGCTTTAATTTAATATTTGTTGTTCCGTATGGTATTGATAAATAATCTTCCATATACTTATAAGATGATAATTCAGTTTCTTTATCTTCCTGCAATAAAGTGACCTTTCCCTGCGATATCGGCATGAATGTAATAGAATCAGTATTTTTATCCACATTTATTACATAATGACTTTCATTAATTCGTTCAGCATGCATTTCGCTTAACGAATTACCCTTGTAAAGCAAATCATTGAGTTCAGCCTTAGCAGGTTTAAATGATTTTGTATAATAATTGATATTATCAACAGAAGCAGTAATTTCAACTGCTTCATTTATGGAAACAGGTTCGTTATATTCAGTAAATTCACCTCCGTTTACAGAATAAAAAACAGGTTTGTTATTTACTGATGAAAGCTCCAGCTTTTCATTCAATGGCATATTTTCTTCACTGTGTGAAAACCTTACCTTATCTTTTTTACTTCCGAATGCTTTTAGAGATATGTTTCCCATTGTTACGGAAAGGTCAGCATTTTTAGCAAATTCCCTATATGTATCGGCTTTTTCCTTTCCATACGCTTCTTCAATCTGATCTAAAACAGATTCTTTCTGAGCATCTGAAAATGTAAAATCTTCTTCTGTAACATCAATCCAGTCTATTCCGTTTTCACTGTAAAAGCTTTCACCCTTGCTTGTATTCTCTTTTATCTGAGAATATTGTGTTAGTCCGCCTGCTTCATATATTTCACCGCTGTCTCTGTCTATAAAAGCACTGCATGTTTCAATTGGGATTATATACTCGTTGTCGGGACAATATGCCTTTACAACAACAGCAAACCTCTCTCCCCTTTCAACCTCAACAGGTTCATCAAGAGAAATGGTCATATATCCTGTAATGTCAACCTTACCGCTTGTTACGGCAGACGCTTTTCCAAGGCTTATTTCTGAATTATTTTCAATATCTGTATATACCGATATTTCATATTCTGTATTAATTTCGGAAAAATATGTAGATGCCGCTTCAATTATGCAGTCATCATCTGCTGTAAAAACATTTGCATAATAAGACGGGCTGTACTCATCAGCCGCCGATGACATATTCTGTGCAGGAATAAATGAATCGTGCTGAAAAATAAAATCATAATTATCATTGCTTTCAAGCTCGTAAACAGCAAATTCACAAAGAGAGGTTTCTTCATAAGATACCCAGAAAAAGCCGTTATCCATCCAGTCTGTTCCCCAACTGTTTTTTACAAGCCATGCCCCGTTATTTTCAGGACGATATTTTGACTGAAAGTTCTTAGACGGAAAATTATCATCCCACCCTATTATTGTGATTGAGTGATTTGCTTCATCAGGAGATGCATTTGTTATGTATGAATAGTTTACATAGTCATAATAATCAGTTTTATTGCAATATGCCGCATCAACCGATTTGCCGCTTTTCACAAAATTCTTAATAGTATTATTAACCTGATTATAATTTGAACGGTCATCGTTATAGTCAAACAAATATGCATTTTGCAGATGATAGTCAGAATAATATTTATATTTATCAACAAGCTCGGCATCATATATAAAATTCATATCATTGTATGGCAAAAGACTTTCAGATACAGGTCCAAGCCACTGAGCCCATAAGTTTGTTACTGTAAAACAAGAACCGCCGTTTTGAAATATACTGTACTTATCAGATGATTGATTTTTTTGGTACATCTGGTCTCCCCCACTCCAGCAATAATATGCTGTATGCAGTTCGGAAAGGCTGACCGACGGATTATATTTTATAAAATCTGTTTCCGCACAGCTTGCAGAAGAATGTGCCCAGCAGGTTGAATAATCGCCCTGATTTTTAACTGAACTTATAAGGCCATATTCCCTCATATCATAATACGCAGGAAAATAAGCTGAATCTGAAATTGCTGCTTTTTTTGAACCATTGAAGTTCAAAGCAGAATAAAATTCGCATTCACCTTTAAGAGTTTTGAACGTTGACAGCTGAAAGTCAGCTGTTTTACAAGACGGATTTTCTGTATATGAACTACTCTCAAGTGAATTGATTTTCAAAAGAGATGCAGACGAAAATATATTTATTGCTGATATTATACAACATAAGCTTTTAATCAGTTCTTTTCTCATTGTTTTTCTCCTTTATAAAATTTTCAGCTTCATATAAAAGTGAATCCTGAGTATTTTCGATTTTATCTTCTATCACCAAATCAAGCAGATGATTCAGAGTGTCCCCTATCATTTTTCCGCTTAAATTAAATTTTTTCAGATATGTACCATTTATTTTCAGTTCCTTTATGGTCAAACATTCTTTGCTGTTTAAAATTTGAACGGCTTGCTTCCTGATAAAATCAAATTCTTCAAGTTCTTTTAGTACAAAATCATTTTTTGCAGAATTATCCGCTGTTTTAACCTCGAACAGCTTGAAGAAAAGTTCTTCACCAAGTATCGACAGCATCTTTTTGATTTGCACTCTGTTTTTTATTTTATCACTATGATAAAATATCAATGCAGTAACTTGTTTTATAGTTTTGTTATCATAGTGCAGACGCTTCATTATGCTTTCTGCCATTTTACTGCTTAAAGCGGCATGCCCTTTAAAGTGACCTCGTCCGTTTTCATCTTCTTTATAGCAGGCGGGTTTTGCAATATCGTGAAAAAACATGGTTAAACGCAGAACAAGGTCGCTTGGAGCTGACTTCACAGCAATAACAGTATGCTCCCATACATTATATTTATGATAAGGAGAATGCTGTTCAAATCCGATACTTTCGGCAATTTCAGGGATAAACACTTCAATTACATCATAATATTTCATTAAAACATCACAGCAATTCGGACCGCATATTATTTTATTGAATTCATCTCTTATTCTTTCTGAGGATACATATTTTAAATTTGCTGAAAGAATATGTACTGCATCTGATGTGCTTTTTTCAATACTGAAATTAAGCTGTGAAGAAAAACGGATTGCTCTTAAAATTCTAAGTGCATCTTCAGAAAATCTCTTTTCAGGATTCCCTGTGCATACAACTATTTTTCTATTTATATGTTCAACACCGTTAAATATGTCAATCAGCTCATTATTAAGATTAAGAGCAAGTGAATTCATAGTAAAATCACGTCTGCCAAGGTCATCATATATACTTGACGAATAAGTTACCGAATCAGGTCTGCGGCAGTCTGTGTATGTTCCATCACAGCGAAAGGTTGTGATTTCTATAGGATATTTTCCGATTAAAATGGTTACTGTACCATGTTTCAAGCCTGTTGGTACAGCTTTGTATTTCTTGAAAATATCAATAATCATTTCAGGCTTTGCATTTGTAGCTATGTCAAAATCATTTTGGGGTCTGTTAATTATTAAATCTCTTACACATCCTCCAACAAGATATGCTTCAAAGTTATGCTGTTCAAGCTTTTTAAGAGCCTTTTTTATTTCGGCAGGTATTTTATTAATCATTTTTTACCTCTGTTTTATCTTTATATGCATATTTTATCATTTTTTTAATATAATATCAATAGAAAAAATGTTAATGTTAATTAAACGGTTTATATTTTTTCCAATTCGCTAAATCAGTTTTCGTGATATTTCACATTTTTTTTAAAATATTTGGTGATATATTAACTAAAGCTCTGTATTTTACGAAAATATTAAAAAGTCCTTGACTTTTCTATGAATGCATGATATACTTAATAAGTCGCATGGGACAGAACATGAATTCATTAATAATTATATATCGCGGTGTGGAGCAGCTAGGTAGCTCGTCGGGCTCATAACCCGAAGGTCGTTGGTTCAAATCCAGCCGCCGCAACCATATTAGCACCCTAATTTTGATACAATCAAAGTTGGGGTGCATTATTATGCCTAAATGTAGGTAATACGCAGTTTTTGAGGGCAATCGGAAACGGTAGGGAATAGGATAGAGCGTTATATGCCCCTAAAAATGGTCGAAATAGGTCAAAAATGAGTAGACTGACCTCAAAAGTCAACGATTACCCAAGCTATCGTTGATTTTTGCGAAAAATCGAAAATCATTTAGGGTGCATTTTGAGCTGTTTTTGGGGTTATCGTTGACTTTTGTAACGAAACTCAGAAAAGGCTGTAAATAGGCACTTTAAGATGTACAAAGCCTGTGGAGTACTATCAGATAGTATGTATCTCCACAGGCTTTTATGCCGGACATAAAAAAAGAGGGGCTGCAAAGCTGTGTGATTACCGTTACCACACAAGCCTTGCAGCCCCTAAAAATATATTTACACTTCAATTTCCATGCCGTTCCTGAGTGTGAACGTCAGCTTGCCGTCCGTTCTCACGGTTGCTTTCTCGACCATCAGCCGCCAGAGCTTTTCATCGAACTCGTGAATCATCATGTCAGTTTTTTCAAGTTCTGAAATCATACCAAGCAGTAGTTCCTTCCGTGAGAGCCGTTCAGCTTTTTTATGCTGCAAGCTCTGAAGATTACTCTCGACCTCGTTCATCTGCTTCTCATATTCAGCAAATCTCTGTCTGTAGAGTTTCTGATCCTGTGCGTTTTCTGCGTTATCCTTAATGAATGCCTGCATGACCGCTGTCAGTTCATCTGCCCTGATTTGCAGAGTGTTGATTTGTTTGTCATATGTTGAACAATCAGAAAGCATATCCACGATTTGCCGGCAGGAAAGTAGAAAGTCTTCTTTGTACTCACCTACCATACCGCAGACCTGGACGAACTTCTCTTTAATTACATCTTCATACAAATGTGGCGTTGTGCATTTCTCTCCGTTTTTGAACTTGTGGTTGCACTGCCAGATGGTTCTCCTATACTTGGAAGTTGAATGCCAGACTTTTGAGCCGAAGAACCCACCACAGCAGGAGCAGATGATTTTCGCAGAAAAGATGCTGCCGCCGCTGTAGGCTTTTCCCAGTTCCTTCCGCCGTTCGATTTCAGCCTGCACAAGCTCGAATTCTTCCGGTTCTATAATCGCTTCATGGCTATCTTCCACATAATACTGCGGAACTTCGCCCTCATTGACTTTCTGCTTCTTTGTCAGGAAGTCCACAGTGAACTTCTTTTGCAGCAATGCCGCACCCTTGTATTTTTCGTTCGTCAGAATACTTTTAATAGTATGTGTATACCATTTATCTCCGCCGCCGGGTGCAGGGGCACCTTGCTCCATCAGCATTTTTACGATCATGCCCGGTGTCATCCCCTCCATGAAGGATTTGTAGATGAGCCTGACTGTTTCGGCTTCCTCCGGAATGATCTCAGGCAGTCCGTTTTCACCTTTGCGGTATCCAAGGAATCGGGCATAGGGAATTGTGACCTTGCCGTCTGCCATGCGCTTCCGCTGTCCCCATGTTACGTTTTCAGAGATGGAACGTGATTCTTCCTGTGCTAATGAACTCATGATTGTTATCAGAAGTTCGCCTTTCGCATCAAGGGTGTAGATATTCTCTTTCTCGAAATATACCTCTATGCCTTTCTCTTTCAGCTTTCTGACGGTTGTCAGGCTGTCCACGGTATTGCGGGCAAAACGGGATACTGATTTTGTTACGATCAGGTCGATTTTTCCTGCCAGAGCATCATCAATCATGGTATTGAATCCGTCACGGTGTCTTGTATTCCTAATGCTTATGATAAGCTTGATGAAGAAATTAAGAAAATTCTTTCTCCATCAATTTCTTTATCAAATTCCAATATTGAAGTTGAGGAGTACAGTTGTTATGTTTTTCCTGTTTTAAAAGGTCTAGAGGCTTTGCTTCTAAAATTGCTATTAAACAAATCTATACTTATAGACCATGCTGCCCCAAAAGGAAGTGGCAAATATAAGAATTTTGGAGCAATATTTGAGAAAGATAATAATTCTCAAATATTTAAATTAAGGAGTAATTTTAAAAATATCATATCTGATTCTGTTTATGAATTATGTGTTGAGGATATATACAATTATATTGTAGGAAGCAGACACGTATACTTTCACGCAAATCAAATACTTATGTTGACCAGGATGATATTTGACAAGTCAGAAGCAGATGCTATATTAAGTGATGTATTTGAACTTATAGAAAATATATCTGCAAAGATATTATGAGTTGATGAAATGAAAATTAAGGAGGTGATTTTATGAATAACTACCATAAAATAAAATTAAACAATTGCAAATATGATTTCTTGGTTATTGCCATTTCTTATGAAAATCCTATCAATTATTTTATATGTAATGATTTTGTTCCATTTCTTTCTAAAGGAAACATAGTCTTTGATTTAACATTGATAAATGGAAAAGGTTATAATCAGTATGCGTTTGCAGATGTAGAAAATCATAAAATCATTCCTCAATCGCTCACTGTTTCTTCAAAAGTTGATAAAAAAATCCTTGATATCTCAAAAAAATTTTTAGCTCTTAATCCAGATATCATTGAAAAAAGTATTTTGCCTAAAGCACTTAAATTTGTTTTGTTAAAAGAGTAAAAAAGTCAAGAAAATCTATAGATTTGTCAAGAGTCTTATTCATGATTTTGAAGCTGTTGATTCAACCGTATCAAGTAATCTTAAAATTCCTCGTAAACACATACGTTTACGAGGATTATTTTTTGTTTATATAAATGAAAGTGATGCTTCATACCCTTACGGAGTTTTGAGTTTATGGGTACGTAGCTATTTTTACAATCAGTCTGTTAACCAGAGTTAACAAAAAAATAAAAGGACGGAGCAATTAAGCTCCGCCCATATTGTCAGAAAAGTCCAGCAATTTTGTTCATGCTGTCACGCATAAGGTCGAGTGAGGAATGGCAATACAAATCCATAGTTATCTGTACGGTTGCATGACCTAAGATATCGCTGAGTGCTTTGACGTTCACACCACTTTCAATTGCTCTTGTTGCAAAAGTATGACGAAGTGCGTGAAAGTTGGCGTGTTCTATTTCTGCAATTTTAAGTAGGTAATTCAGGGCATCACGCATTGTATGTGGTTCAACACAGGTACCGAACGGTATTGAGAACACAAATCCATTAGGCATAATAGGAACACCCAGAGCCATATATTCTTGTTGCTGACGTTCCTTGTGTTCAAGAAGTTTTGTCCATACATTCTGCGGAATCGGAATATCTCTGTAGCCTTTCGGGGTTTTGACATTACCTTCAATAAGGGTAGTGGAGCAGGTGGTTTCGTCGTCCTCGTCGATTTCTTCAAGCTCGTTCAGATTTTTCTTGATACGTTGCAAAGTACGGCTGATTTTAACAGTGCCTTTATTGAAGTTTACATCAGTCCAACGCAAAGCACAAAGCTCACCGATACGCAAGCCTGTTGCAAGGTCAAAGAGAATTGCAAAACCGAGTCGATGAGTATGTATAACGCTCAGAAGTTTTTCCTGCTCATCAATAGACAGTACACGCATTTCACGCTTTTCCTGACGTGGAATTACTGTTCCGTGAGTCGGATTGTTTATGATTATACCGTTTATGCAAGCCTGCTACAGAAGCGTAGTTCTGAAGCCACTGAATAAGCCATTCTTTGAGCATGGTTTTGCTGGGAGTAACATAAGAACCAGTCTGTTTGTTGTGGAGTACGGCATTGAGTTTTTCAGCGACTTCCTTACGTGTTTTGCCATAGACGGAACGCTGTATTTGTCTGCCGTTGTCGTCACGACCGTCCGAATAACGTCCTTCCCATGTACCGTTGGAACGTCTGCGGATTGAGCCTTCGTTGTTTCCTTTTTTCATTTGTAATCACCTCGTTTGTGTTGTTGAGCCAGTCCAGAAAATTATCACGGGTCACACGGAGCTGTTTTCCGAGTTTCAGGACTGGAAAATCCTTTGAGTTCATAAGATTGTAGCCTGATGTCAGCGAGATATTGAGATAACCTGCAATGTCCTTAGCCGTCATCACAAGAGGAAGTTCCTCATTGGAATTAAATTTTGGTAAATTCATAAAAAAATACCGCCTTTCATATATTTTTTTATTTATATGTTGGGCGGTATTATTTTTTAATTTTCAGATTTTGCTGTTAATTACAATTCGAACATGAAATCATCATAGCAGTTGTCATATTTTATGCTTTGTATTGTTGAGTAAATCAGGTCATAGTCCATCATCATATTCTCAATTTCGTCCGAACTGTAGCCATAATCAAGGAGCATTATTACATCATCTTCGTCAATGCCATAGCAATTGCACATATCCGGGAGAAGCTGTTCGTGCTGTGTGTAATAATCGTCCTCGAAATCATCATAAGAGTATCTGTACCATGGAGCGAATCTGTACTCTGTGTCCTCAAATTCGGAGCGTGAGATAATGCCGTTGCTGTCGATTCTAAAAATGTCGCCGTGAACAGTTTCGATTTTTGTGTACGGAAATTTATGCAATCCTACTTTTTTCAGGGCGTTTTTCATTATGGATTCTGTCGAGGCATAAACGTAAATTCCAAGCTCTTCAAAGTGGAGCAGGTACATAGGGTTACTGCCTTTGACTATGTAAAGCGAATTATCCTCGTCAAGTATGGTAAAGTTGAAATTGCCCTGTACAGTTTCAGCCATGTTTTTCAGAATTTCAAAATCAAGCTTGCCCTGCTGTTCGATAAGCTGTACTGCAACGTAGCTGTCAGTTCCAATATTAGTATCGGGCAGATTTTTTGTTTTGTGAAGTTCATGGTCGTTGTAAAGTACACCATTATGAGCAAACGCAAATTCTTTGTCCGCATGACCATAGAATGGGTGGTTGTTCTGATTGAATTTCTGATTTCCCTGAGTGGTCAGACGGGTGTGTCCCATAACTGCCGTTGTTCCTTCGGGAACGTTGAAGCGAATTTTATGAGCAGGTTTAGGACGTTTGAAAATTGTAACCCTGTCGTCCTTGATGTAAGAGATGCCATAAGCATCAGTGCCACGTTCCTCCGCAGCGTTTGCGAGTGCTTGAGTAAGTTTCTTCAGGACTTTGTATGGGATAATATGCTTGTAGTCAAGCCAGCCAAATAATGCACACATGATTAAAATTCCTCCGTTTCTTCAATTTTTTCGTTGATGTAAAGACTGCGTTCTTTAAGATACTGAATAATTTCAGATTCAGTAATTCCTGCAACAAATTCAGACCATGAAAGTTTTGCGATTTCATCATCGTCCATAAGAACTGCAAGCTCGCATATTCTGTTGACAAGTTCAAG
>ULRB01098768.1_pt1 | contig 11438 bp, 8 predicted proteins | sample 1955051 | NCBI WGS metagenome assembly ULRB01 (sample SAMEA4835671, study PRJEB28245) | human gut metagenome | biome: gut microbiome; material: fecal sample | place: Denmark | collected 2008 | reverse complement strand
GGCGCGCTGGCCGCCGGTCATGCCGTAGATGTAGTTGCTCATCATGATAACGGTGATGTCAACGTTGCGCTTCGCGGCGTGGATGAGGTGGTTGCCGCCGATACCGGCGCAGTCGCCGTCGCCGGAGAAGACAACAACCTTCTTGTCGGGGTTGACGGCCTTCAGACCCTCGGCCTGAGCAAGAGCGCGGCCGTGCAGGGTGTGCAGGCAGTCCATGTCGATATATACGGGAGCCCAGGAGGAGCAGCCGATGCCGCTGACAAGACCCATTTCGTTCTCGCCGATGTTCAGCTTGTCAAGGACGCGCAGGAAGGCGTTGACGACTATGCCGTGGCCGCAGCCGGGGCAGAATATGAAAGGAAGGGTCTCCTTACGGATGTATTTCTCTGCGATACTGTTCATATTACTTCACCTCAACGATCTTTTCGTAAATTGCTTTCGGAGCAGGGAACGCGCCGCCGATGGAGTTGAAGCCCTCGACCTTGTCGTAACCCGCTATGCGCTGCACCTCGCGCTTGTATTCGCCGACGTTCATTTCGGGAACGATGACGCGCTTTGCCTTTTCGCATGCGGCACGGATCTGCTTTTCGGGGACAGGCCATACGGTATTAAGCTTCAGCATGCCGACCTTGCGGCCTTCGCCGCGTGCACGGCGAACCGCGGAGAGCGCGCTGCGGCTGACGGAGCCGTAGGCAACGAGAACGGTCTCGGCGTCCTCAAGGAAGAATTCCTCGACGGAGGTGATATCGTCGATGTTGCGGAGTATCTTGTCGCAGTAGTGGTGGATGGCTGCGGAACATACTGCGGGATCGGTACCGGCACGGATGCCGCGCTCGTCGTGGAGCTGGCCGTCAACGAGAACATGCTGTCCCTCAAAGAAGCGGACTCTTGCGGGGATGCCGTTTTCGTCGGGTCTGTAGATGGCGTCGCACTTGCCTTCGTACTTATCGTCGAATATCTCAACGGTCTCGGGGATGACGAGCTTCTCGCGGGTGTGGCCGACGGTCTCATCGGACAGCACGAACACGGGTACTCTGTACTTCTCTGCGAGGTTGAAGGCGCGGACGGTGAAGTCAAAGGCTTCCTGAACGGAGGACGGGGTGAGGGCGATTATCTCGTAGTCGCCGTGTCCGCCGTAGCGGGTCTGCATGATCGCGTCCTGCGAGGTGCAGGTGGGCTGGCCGGTCGCAGGGCCGCCGCGCATGACGTTGACAACGACGAGCGGGGTCTCGGTCTCGGCAGCGTAGCCGATGCCTTCGATCATCAGGGAGTAGCCCGGGCCGGAGGTGGCGGTCATTGCGCGCGCACCGCCCCAGCTTGCGCCGATGACGGCGTTGATGGATGCGAGCTCGTCTTCCATCTGCATGAATACGCCGCCGGCTTCAAACATCTTACTGGAGAGGTATTCGGGGATCTCAGTGGCCGGGGTTATAGGATAACCGGCCATGAACCGGCAGTCGGCCGCCAGAGCGCCGGCTGCACATGCTTCGTTGCCCTGCATAAGCTTAGGGCCGCTGTTTTCAAGCTTTTTAACTCTCATGGTCAAAACCTCAATTCTATAAAATATAAAGCCGGCAGGGGCGCAACAGGAGATGAAATGGTCACGCCCACTCGCCGGCTGCATACGCTTTCTGCCTTACGGGGATGCCGTTAAGACCGGTATATGCACAGCTGATGCTGTATTTATAATTGGATCACAGAGCCGTGAATGCCGGCCAGTACCGCACGAAGAGCCAGCCCATCACGCTGACAAGCAGGATCATGCATCCGGTGACAACAACGCCTTTGCGGAACATGAACCGTGTGTCGAGCCCGTAGCCCACGGGGATGGAACGGATGGAGGTGGGCAGGGTGAAGGACAGGTTGTAGGATACGGTGGCTATCCAGAGGTAGGGGATCACGGGCAGGCCGAGTCCCTGTGCAATGCTGATGACTATCGGAATCGTAACCGCGTCGCAGGCCGTGTTGTTGACGACGTCCGACAGGATAACGTTAAGGGTGACTATCGCTATGATAAGGGTGAATTCGCTGTGGAAATTGATTCCGGAGATGATCTCTGCGAGGGTATCCGCCGCTCCGCTGCCGTTGACGAGCGCGCCGAGCGCCGTGCCGCCGGAGAAGAGGAAGAACAGACCCCACATCAGATTTTTCTCGGCCTTCTCCCAGGTGACGACCGCTTCGCCATGCTCATCCTTGAGGAAGAACATCAGCAGACCGCCGATGAGAAAAATGTAGCCGGGCTTGAGAGCGGGTAGCAGCTGCTGATAAAGCCCACGCGTAAATGCAAGTATCGCCGCGGCGAAGAAGATCACCATCGACGCTTTGCCTGCGCGGTCGAGCTTCGGGAAGCTGCGGCACAGCTCACGGAAATGCTCTCTCGAGCAGTCAAAGTGCTTTTTGCCGCAGTCTCCGCCGACAAGGAACAGCGCAGTGACCGCGGTCGCAAGCAAGGTGAACGGGAGCATACGCACCACCCAGTCTGAATAGAGGAACTCGGTGCCGGTGAAGCCCTCAATGTAGGACACCGTTACGAGATTCATCGCTCCGCCGAGCGGGGTCAGCATACCGCCGTTATTCGCGCCGTAGACGATGGCAAGCAGGATAAGTGAGGCGCTCTTGCTGTTTTTGACGTCGCCCTCTCCTACCGCCTTGAGCATGGACATTGCTATGGAGCACATCACCGCCGCCACGACCGTATTTGGCAGGACGGACGAGAGCAGCGTTGCGATGATGAACCAGACAAGGATCTGCTGCTTGACAGAGGTGCCGACAAGGGCGAGCGAGCGCGCCGCTATGCGCTGGTCAACGCCTGTGGCCTCCCATGCCATGCTTATGATATCAGAACCCGCCAGAAGGAAAACCAGCTCCGCCGAATAGCAGCTTATTACGCTCTGCATATCGGTGAGTGAGAAAATGGCATTTATCGCTACGGGCAGGAATGCGGTTATTGCTGCCGGTACCGGAAGGGTAACCCACCATACTCCCATCCAGAGCACCGTTCCCAGCGCCAGGCGGATCTTGAGATCCAGCCCGGCGTAAGGAATAAATGCGAGCAGGAAGAGAGCGGGACCCAGTAACAGACATATCTTCTTTTTTATATCGATCCCTCCCTGCGTTCAGTGCTTATCAAAGAATACCGATCACGGGGAACCAGACGTTCACGAGGAACACAAAGCCGATGATGACGAGCACCGCTATGACTATTGCGCCCTTGAGCTGCTGAGCCGTGGAGAATCTGTCGGTGGAAGCGTAGATGAGGTTCGGAGCGCTGTTGAAGGGCAGGAAGTTTGCACTCGGGGCGATGGCCATAACGGTCAGCAGACCCATGGTGTAAACGTCGAAGCCAAGAGCCGCGGCCATCGTCATGCTGACGGGAACCAGAACGGCTTCCATAGCGTTCATGCCGGCGAAGATGATGTGGCTGACAACAACGAACGCGAGCCAGATCGTGATGAACAGAGTGGGATCCATTGCGGAGAAAGCAGGGTTGGTGGTAAACATGGCATCAACGAGCCACTGGAAGCCGCCGGTCTTATTGACGCAGGAGGCTAGGGACATCGCGAAGCCGAGCTGGATGAATGCAGGCCAGGCAAAGTTCGGGCCGACATCCTTGAAGGAGCAGACGCCGATGCCGGGGCAGAGCATCAGGAAGATGGTGACAAAAACGACGTAGTCGGGAGCGACATGGTGGATGCCGTTGGTGCAGAACGCAAGCAGAGTCAGGGCGAAGTAGATAGCGGCCTTCTTTTCCTTGACGGTCAGGGGGCCCATCTCTTCGAGCTTCTTCTTTGCAAACTCGATGTCGATGCTGCGCTTCTCGCCCTTGCGGGTGCCGAAGAGGAAGTTTGTGATGAGGGGGATGAGCAGGACGATGATTCCGGCGGGGATGCAGGTGGCCTTGAGCCAGCCCGTCCAGGAGATGGACTGTCCGGTCATTTCCTCAACGAGTGCCATACCGATGGCGTTTGCGCCGACTGCGGTGTAGAACAGCCAGGTGTTGGTGGTGTTGGTGTAGAGGTTGGAGAGCATGATGGCGGCGTCGCCCTTATGTTCTCCGCGCTTGTAGCCCATGCCCTCGCAGATGTTGTCGCAGATGGGGCTCATAACGGCGCCGCGTGCGGTGTTGGAGGGGATCATCAGGGACAGGACGGTGTTTGCAAGGCTGGTCGCGTAGTTTGCGCTCAGCTCGCTCTTGGTGAGCTTGACAAGTATCCAGTATGCGACGCGTTCGCCGAGACCGGAGAACTTGATGACGGAGCCGATGAAGCCGGCCCACAGACACAGCCACCAGCCGGAGGTCGCAAAGCCGGAGACGACGTTTGCCTTCTGGCCGAAGAATATTGCGAGGATGGCGGCGGCGAGTACGCCGACGAGGTATTCGGGGATGGGTCTGACGATCCACATGAGGATAGCCCACAGGAACACCAGAAGAACGCCCTTGCCGGTAGGGTCAAGGCCGTTCATCGGTACAAATGCGAGCGCCGCACAAAGGATAGTCAGGATCGCTGCAGTGATCAGACGTTTCTTTTGCATCTCTTTTTCTCTCTCCTTAAAAATGTGCTTGTCCTGAATATTGAAGAAGTGCGCATCCGGTTTATTTGTACACCTCGGGGAAAAACAAAACCAACTACGCCTCCGAAGCGCTGTGCATACAGAACAATAAATACAGCATATCGGAAGTGCAGTTGGCATTCTATGTCGAGCCCCGCTTTTGGGATAAGCGGCAGACATCAAATCAACCGGATATTCACTTTGTTCAGGTTATATAAATTATATATCACCTTTTGTTTTTACTGTAAATATCGCTAAATCAACAAAAAATTGTTGTGAATTCTGGCCATATCTTTTTTTTAACAGCCGGTTCATACGCCGCCGATACTGCATTTTTTTCCGCTTTCAGTCAGGTTCCGAGCAGGTTCTACCGTCGGAATATGTATGGGCATAACTGATGTAATTCTGCTGAATATCGGTGTATGCCTTGATTATTGCCTTTACGGCGTTGCCGCGATGGCGCATATTTATCTCTTCGATTATCTGTGCCGAATCTTTAACAACACGCTTTCCGACGAAATATTCCTTGACTATGCATCTCGCCAAATCAGAATTCAGCGAAACGGACACATCTTCAATCCGTTCCGATGCAAGATCGATCAGCAGCCCCAGCGTCAGGCAGCCGTTTACGACGGGCGTTGCGACCTGCGTGGACAATTTTGCGTTTGCGCAGAAATACGCGGTCTTATACTTGAACATTAGCTATACCTCCTGTTTCGATTTTTACTCATTGTATTTGACTTTGGTTTTTAAAAAAATATAAGTCGCGCTTAACCAGATTGCAAACTGTCGAAACTTGTGGTAGTATACAGTATAATTACTGTGAGGAGGAAGCGCCGTGAATCTGCTCCCGATGAAATATTATATAGTTGTCGCCGATCAAAAAAGCATCACCCGCGCCGCCGAGGAACTGCACATAACGCAGCAGACGCTCAGCGCGCACATGGCCGCGCTCGAAAAAGAGCTGAAATGTCAACTGTTTCAGCGCCGCCCGAAATTTGAGCTGACCTACGAGGGGCGTGTTTTTTACCGCTACTGTCAGAGCTATCAGCGGCTCAGCGCCTCGATGGAGGACGAGTTCCGCGACATCAATTCCGGTCAGGGCGGCCTGCTGCGTCTCGGCATTGCGTATACGCGAGGCCGCGTGCTGCTGCCGCGCATCATCCCCGCGTTCAACAAGCTGTATCCGAAGGTGCAGGTGCGCGTCAAGGAGCGCAGCAACGAAGAGATGGTGAACATGCTCATCGAAGATGAGCTGGATGTTGTCATCGGCCGCGTGATGAGCGACGTTCCGGAGCTGAGCTACAAGGAGCTCTACCATGCGCAGACGATGCTGTATCTGTGCGGGGGACTGATAAACCCGTTCAAGCTGGACGCCTTTGTGCATACGCGCGATCTGCGTCTGCTGGCCGACTGTCCTTTCCTGCTGGGTCAGCCGGCGGATATCATCGGGCGAATGAGCCAGACGCTGCTTGAAAAGGCAAACATCCAGCCGCCGATCATATTCCGCTGCGGCAATATCCAGACGCTGCTGGAGCTGTGCGCCGACGGCATGGGCGCGTGCTTCAGCCCCGACGTGCTGGCCACGACACTGCCGGAGGAGAAGCGCAGGCGCCTGACCGCTGTGCCGATGGGCGAGCCGTTCACGATAAGCATCGCGTGGAAGAATAAGCCGTACGTGTCAAAGCTCGTCACCACCTTCCGCGACGTCTGCGCCGCCGAGACCGTAAATCTCCGCCGCAAGCTGCATCTGGATTGAGACGCCGCAGGGTTCTACTTATTATAATAGAGCACCCCTGCATCCGCGCTCTTCAGCGGCTGCAGGGGTTTTTATATTCTGCTTCTTATTTCCGATCGGTAAGGAGGCGCACGACGGCCATCACCGCCGCGTACAGCACTCCGCCGACCGCCCATATGATCCATGTCTCGTTCGGCAGCATCGGCGAACTGGGGCTGAACATCATCACGAGGAACACTGCCGTCACTATGAGCCAATACACGGCGCTGATCGTGCCGACGACCTTTCTGCGGCCCTTATTGTCACGGCTGTAATCGCCCTCCTCCAGCAGCTTTTCCATCGCGCCGTGATAGGTTCCAGAATACACAAAGGCTATGCAGCCAAGCCCCACCATGAACAGCAGCACACAGACTGCGGCGATATAGACGACGTCGTCCGCCGCGGGCAGCACGCTGAGCACCGCGAACAGCGGCAGCACGGAGAGGATGCAGAGTACAGTGCCGACAACGGTCAGGCGGGAATTCTTCTCGCGGAATTCCCGCTCCCGCTCGCGCACCATGCCGCTCACACCGTACTCGGTCTCGAACGGCTCATTCCCGATGAACTCGAAGTCCTTCGCCTTCGCGGCGCTGGTTATAAATAATGTGACCCCGATCGCCACAAGTATCATCAGCACGCACAGGCCGATGCCCGCCGCAGCCGTTTCCGTGATCGGGACGAACCCGCCGCTGCTCAACCCGGCCAGAAATATCAGACACACGGGCGAGATTACGCAGAGGAATGTCGCAAGCGCCAGCTTCGGCGCGGTCTCGCGGCTCAGCGCGAGATAACGCGATGCCTCCTCCATGCTCACGCGGCGCAGCGCCGGCGTACTGTCCGCCGCCGCAGGTTCCTCCGCCGGAAGCTCTATCTCATCCTTGAGCAGGTAATCCGTGCTAACGCCGAAAATGCGGCTCAGCTGCAATATCTTATCAATATCGGGTATGGACTGCGCACCCTCCCATTTTGAGACCGACTGCCGCGAAACGCCAAGCTGCTGCGCCAGCTCCTCCTGCGACCATCCCGCTTTCTTGCGCAGGTCGATTATCTTGTCTGCCAGAATCATATTGCTACCTCCATCGGGGAAGCTCCCCTGTTTTTTACGAGCCGAGTATAATAAATTTCGCTGTTGCGGACAAGAAAGCGCACCGTCAAATCTGTCAACCGGCGGTTGCGCGGGCACTTTTTCAAACGTTTTTTCTATTATAATATAGCCACAGCTCAATTACGAGCGTATTTCCGAAAAAATATTTTCTGATTTTACAATTTTGAAACAACTTTCTGCTTATCTACGAAACATCTTTCCTGTATCTTAATACTCGCAAGAAACTTTTTCATTTTGTCCTCTTTCACCTATACAAAAAAGCTCAGGGTTCTCCCCCTGAGCTTTTTGTATTTTAGAGGCAGTAGGGTATAATTGAATGGGAAGAGAGATTCTTAAAAAGTTTTAAGATATTATTAGACTGTAAAGTATCGCCGCACCTCTTCCATTTTCCGTGAATTTGTCGTATACTATATCTACCCTTAACAGACAGGAGGTCTGACCATTTGAAGAAGCCTGTAAAAATAGCGCTTATTGTTCTCTGCGTTATATTCCTCTCGATATTCGTGTACAGCGGATATAAACTGATATCAACGCTGCATGAATACAAGGTTGCAGAGGATACATATAACAAGATAAGCAGCGATTACGTTTCGCCGAAAAGCGACAAGAATAAAGACAAGGACAACAGCGACGGCAATCAGATAACCGAAAGCTCGCCCGTTGACGTCGATTTTGACGCACTGCTCAACCAGTGTCAGGATGTTGTCGGCTGGCTGTATTCGGAGAACACCGTTATTAACTACCCCGTTGTGCAGGCGGAGGACAACTTCTATTATCTGCACCGGTTCATCGACGGGCAGTATAACGCCTCCGGCTCGCTCTTCCTCGACTGCACCTGCTACGGCGACTTTTCCGGCAAGAACACCGTTCTCTACGGGCACAACATGAACGACGGCTCGATGCTCGCCTCGATACGCAATTATAAGGATCAGGAATATTACAACGAGCACCCCGTCATGTACCTCAATACTCCGACCCAGAACTACAAGATCGAGATATTCAGCGCCTACACCACCGACGCCGAATCCGACACCTACAAGATGTTCTTCGAATCCGAGGTGGATTTCGCCCGTAATCTTGACGACTGGCGCGTGCAGTCTCTCGTCTCGACGAACGTTGACGTCTCGGTAGACGACCGCGTTATCACCCTTTCGACCTGCACCTACGAATTCTACAACGCGCGCTTTGTAATTCAGGGCAAGCTCACTCCCGTAAATTGACAAAGTTATACAGTGAAGTTACAAAATGTAAATTTCACATTTTAATTCTTAAAAAACATAAGAAGGCCGTTCCTTAAGAAATATTATGTAAATACCCCTTGCAATTCTAATATAATTTAGATATAATGCAATCGTAGTAAGTTACAGTATGGTTAAAAATAGTTACATCATTTTGTAACCTTTCAGTGTTCTTCAAAGCGATGTAGCAAAGTTGTAACAGTTTCAATTCAGCAAAAACTTTTTGAGGTGATTTTTATGAAGAAGACAGTTAAAGTACTGTTCAGTCTGGTTCTGGTCTGCCTGTTCGCAGTTCAGTTTGCAGGCGCGATGCCCGCCAGCGCAAGCGCTGACCGTGTTGCCTCCAAGTGGGACAATGTACAGCTGGATACCAGCGTATATGTCTACGGCGACGACGGCGCTGTAAAGCAGGACGGCGATTTCGGCGTCAAGGCCGGCTTCTCCGGCGCTGATGCCTCCGGCAAGTCCACGCTCGGCGAGTTCCTTAACGGCGACTACACGATAACTCCTCCGGAAGGCTACTACGTCTCCGGGCTGTATGTCCGCGCCGCTTCCAAGGCAGATGCTGAATCCACCAACCTCGTCGGATACGCCACCGCGAGCAAGGATTCCGCAAAGCTCACCATCGCCCGCGGCACTCTCGCCAACAGTGACAACGAGCTGAACACCGGCCTGTTTGCCGCAGACGACGAGAGCAGCAGCTACGTCGCCATGATCTATCTCAAGGCGATTGACACCGAGACCAAACCCACCGTCAAGTATAACGACGGCTGGCTCAACGGCAAGGTCGGCGGCACCGTGGACGGCGCTGTCGATTTCCATGACGATGTCTACACTCACACCGTTGTCAACGACTACGCTGCATACAATGGCGTTGAGACCTACGTCGGCATGACTCTCAAGTACGCAAACGGCGCCACCATGGCAGTCGAAGCGGGCGACACCATCACCCTCTACGCCGACGCCACCATTACCGCGAAGTATGTTGTCAAGGCCTCCGTTACCGCAGATGACAAGAGCATGACTTACGGTGAAGAAGTCCCCAAACTCACCTACACTCCCGATGTTCCTGACGGCTATACTCTCACCACTCCTACCCTGTCCCTTGGCGACTACAACGCTGAGACCGGTACAAGAGCAATTATCCTGAGCAACGCATGGGTCGCGGACGGCAATGGTACCGCTCTCGATGCAGCCCAGCTTGAGCTGACCGTCAACAACGGCACTCTGACCGTTGCAAAGCGCAACATCACCATCTCCGCGAAGCCCGTCACCAGCGAGTACACCGGTTCCGCCGTCAATGCAACCGAAAACGAGATTACCTCCGGTTCTCTTGCGACAGGTGACTCCATCAAGTCCGTTGAGTACACCGGTGGTCCCGTGAACGTCGGCACCGGCACCAGCACTCCGAGCGCCGCAGTCATCGTTGACGCAAACGGCAACGATGTCACCGCAAACTACAACATCACCTACTCCGGCGCAGAAGTCACCGTCAGCAAGTACTCCGGTGAAGTCGTCATCACCGCTAAGGACGCCACCAAGCCCTACGACGGCTCCGCTCTTACCGCTTCCAACGACGTGACCGTCTCTGGTCTGCTCGGCACTGATACCGTCGAGGCCAAGGTTTCCGGCGAGGCAACCGTGCCCGGCAAGGACGGCACCGCGAAGGTCGACAGCTACGTCATCAAAAATGCCGCCGGCGAAGATGTAAGCGGCAACTACGGAAACGTCAAGCTCACGGACGGCAAGCTGACCGTCACCAAGCGTGATATCACCGTTACCACCGGCTCCGCCAGCAAGGCTTATGATAAGACCGCACTTACCACCAAGGCCGATGATTACAGCATCACCTCCGGTTCTCTGGTCTCCGGCCAGAAGCTCACCCTCGCCCTCTCCGGCACCCAGACCGAGCCGGGTTCCTCCAAGAACACCGTCAAGGAAGGCAGCCTGAAGATCTCCGATGAGCAGGGCAGAGATTACACCGCATACTACAATGTCACCATCAAGGAAGGCACTCTTGAAGTCACCGGCGTGAAGGTCATTGAAATCTCCATCAAGGCCACCTCCGCAAAGAAGGTCTACGACGGCACCGAGCTTACCGCGAACTCCTACGACGTTATCTCTGGCGAGCTTGAGAGCGGCGATACTCTCGTAGTAGAGTACTCCGGCAGCATCACCAACGCCGGCACCACGGCGAACAAGATCGTCAAGGTCACTGCGAAGGACGCAAACGGCAAGGACGTCACCGCAAAGTACAAGATCTCCACTCAGGACGGCACCCTTGAGATAACTAAGGCTCCCCTCACTGTCACCGCGAAGAGCGCCGAGAAGGTCTACGACGGCAAGGCTCTTACCGCCAACACCTGCGAGGTCAAGGGTTCCCTTGCGAAGGGGCACAAGATCTCCGCTACCGTTACCGGCAGCCAGACTCAGATAGGCTCCTCCAAGAACAAGGCCTCCAACGTCAAGATCGTTGACGCAAACGGCAACGACGTCACCAGCAACTACGAGATCACCTATGTTGAAGGCACTCTCACCGTCAAAGCCGCGAACGCGAAGCCCAAGACCGGAGACGATGCAAACATGGGTCTGTGGATCGGCCTGATGGCAGTTTCCGCAGTCATCATCGCAGGCGGCGTGGTGTTCTTCGTCAAGAAGAATAAGAAAAAGAACGAGCAGTAAGTTCGATTCTGAAACACAGTAATTAAACAAATATCCGGCCTGTCAAACAGGCCGGATATTTTTATGCCTTAACTGCTATCCTCTT
>ULRB01053158.1_pt1 | contig 11485 bp, 9 predicted proteins | sample 1955051 | NCBI WGS metagenome assembly ULRB01 (sample SAMEA4835671, study PRJEB28245) | human gut metagenome | biome: gut microbiome; material: fecal sample | place: Denmark | collected 2008 | reverse complement strand
CGGCCGCCGCAGACAACCGCCCGCTGAAGTTCGACGAGTTCGAAGCACTTGCCGGACAGAAGGTCTTTGTGAGCGCAACCCCGGCGGAGTATGAGCTGGAGAAGTCGGAAGGCCTTGTGGTGGAGCAGGTTGTGCGGCCTACGGGGCTGCTTGACCCGCCGATTGAGGTGCGTCCGACGGAGAATCAGGTGGATGACCTGCTTGAGGAGATAAGGGTTCGCGCCGAGGCCGACGAGAGGGTGCTCGTGACGACGCTCACTAAGAGGATGGCTGAGGAGCTTGAGAAATATTTTACGAACATGGGCGTGCGCTGCCGCTACATCCACTCTGACGTGGATACGATGGAGCGCGTGGAAATCATCGAGGATTTCAAGAACGGCCTGTTCGACGTGCTCGTGGGAGTGAACCTCCTCAGGGAGGGGCTCGACATCCCTACAGTTTCGCTCGTGGCGATTCTCGATGCGGACAAGGAGGGGTTCCTACGCTCCGGAAGGGCACTGACCCAGACTGCCGGCAGGGCCGCGAGAAATGTGAATGGTCTGGTGATAATGTATGCCGACACAATCACGAAGTCGATGCAGGAGACGATTTACGAGACTGACCGCCGGCGCACGAAGCAGATGGAGTACAATAAACTGCACGGAATTGTTCCTAAGCAGGTGGCGGTGAAGAGCAATGCGCTGGCAAATGTGTATGGCGGGGAGAAATCCGGAAAGGCGGTGGCATTCGGTGGCGTTGGTAGCTTCGGGGGTGCTACCGGTGTCGGTGGCACTGCGGTCAGAGGGCAGTCCGGAGGGTCGGACGGGCATGGCCGCGTGAGTGCTGCGAACTCCTATGACGACCCGCAGTACATCCCGAGTCCTTCCGACCTCGGCAAGGGAAAGATTACCGTAGGCTTCGGCCACGACGCTGCCCGCGAGTCCAACAGCGCGTTCGTTGACGGCTACCTCCAGGCCGACCTCGCTGCTGTTCTTCAGGACCCTGTCATCCGTTCTATGTCACGCTCACAGGTTGAGAAGGCGGTTGAGACCGCAAAGGCCAACATGAAGAAGGCTTCGGCCGAGCTGGACTTCCAGGCGGCGGCGAGGTTTCGCGACGAGATGTGGGCTCTGCAGCAGTACCTTAAAGTCTGGAGGGACGGGGACGGAGAGGCATAAGGACGCATCTGCTGCGTTGGATGTTTTGCTGGTTTTTTGTTTTTATTAAAACGGATTAGGCACGGGAGTTGCAGACGTAGCAATATCCTGGACATCAGGACGTTGTGTATGTAACATTTAAACCACAAAGCTTATGGCCACAAAGGACTCAAAGTACGAATGCCTTCGCTGCGGATGGATTTACGACCCGGCTGAAGGTGACCCCGAAGGCGGAATAGCCCCCGGAACTCCATTCAAAGACATCCCGAACAATTGGAAATGCCCGGTCTGCGGAGCCTCCAAATCCGACTTCGCCGAGTACCCTGAAAACTAACGGGTCTTAACACTTACAGAAAGAGACGCTGGCCCCAAAGTCCCGAAGGGACCGCACCGGAGGCGCGAAATACCCCTAATAGGGGTCGCAGACGTCAGTCTGCGGGGGTTAGGAAGTCCGTAGGAGGGTGAACAGAAGACTTTTTGTTCACCCTCTCTTTTTGTGAGTTATAGTTTTCAGCCGGTTCTTTTGAGTCACACACCGAATCAACAATTTATCATCCAACGTAATCGAACTCTGGTGCAAATCCATCGAATTCCGGAAAAATTGCATTAAAGGAAATTAGTAAAAAAGATTTTCTCTTTGGCAATTATTCTTAACTTTGCAACAGCAGTAAATTTTACACCCGTAAAAAATAGAAAAAGTATGAAATTCTTTGGTAGACAAGAACAGATTGCGGAACTGGGGGAAATGAAGACACGCTCTTATGAGAACCATTCGATGCTTACTGTCGTAACCGGAAGAAGGCGCATCGGGAAGACAACACTCATCAGCAAGGCTATGGGTGACGCATGTTATGTCTATTTTTTCGTGGGAAAAAAGAATGAGACCGTATTATGTGCAGAATTTGCAGCTGAGATGCGTCGGAAGCTAGGAATTTTCGTACCGGAAGGCATCAGAATGTTCAAAGACATATTTTCCATCTTGATGCAAGAAGGAATGAGGCGCAAATACACCGTCGTCATCGACGAGTTTCAGAACTTCGGAGACGTCAATCCTTCCATATTCTCGGACATTCAGAACAATTGGGATCAATTTCGCCTAAAAACTCATATTAATCTGATTGTCAGCGGCTCCATATATTCACTCATGACAAAGCTCTTCAAAGACAAGAAGGAACCGCTGTACGGAAGAGACGACAAAACAATCAAACTACATCCATTCGGACCATCTGTTCTGAAAGAAATAATGGCAGAATACGCTCCCGACTACACGAATGACGACCTTCTGGCACTATATGCCTACACAGGTGGTGTTCCAAAATACATTGAACTCCTCGTTGATTCCGATGCCCTGTCCAAGGAAAAAATGATAAACTACATATGCCAGGCGGACTCCCCTTTCATTGAAGAAGGTAGAAAGCTTCTCATTCAGGAGTTCGGCCGGAAATACGGGACATACTTTTCCATTCTGGAAGCCATAGCAGAAGGTCACAACACCCAGGCGGACATAGCGTCATATCTCGGAGAAAAAAGCATTGGCGGCCAGCTGACAAAGCTCGAGGAAACCTACAATCTCATAGAGAAGATGCGGCCAATCTGGGCTGGGGCGAAAACCCAAACCGTTCGCTTCGAAATCAGCGACATATTCCTCCGCTTCTGGTTCCGCTACATCGAGAAGAACGAAATGATGATTGAGATCGGACAGTTCCCTCTGCTTAAAGAAGTGATGAACAGCGACTTCGCAACCTACACAGGAGACAGCTTGGAACGGTATTTCAGAGCGAAAATGATTGAAAGTATGGAATACTGTGCAATAGGCAGGTGGTGGGACTCCAAGGGTTACAACGACGCCAAAGGAAATCACCAGCAATGCGAGATCGACATCGTTGCGGTGCGCGCGGACAACAAATGCGTCGAACTGATTGAAGTAAAAAGGAATCCTGAGAAATATAACGCTGTACTAATGAAAGAAAAGGTTGCGTTTTTCGCCAGAAAGGAAAAACGCCTGAACCGCTACCACAAAGTTATCCGCTGCCTGTCTATGGAGGATATGTAGCCCCATTTTCTTTTCAAAATTTCTCGGAAATGGGATAAAAGTGGACGATGTGGAACAATGGCGCAGTAATAATTATTTTTGGCGGAAACGGCATAAAAATGACCCATTTCCGCCAAAAATAATATCCGATTTTCAGGAGTTTTATTCACGTTATTTTGAGAGCTGATCTACTCTTAACGACGCAATGTACTTATTTTCAATTTCTTGCAGAGTTTTATCGTAGGCTTCAATCCCTTTCTTCACAGCATTTACCTCCGGGATGCTGCAGTCGAGTTCGTTCAGCTGCCGTTCTGCTTCCGCAAGGCTTGCCCGACTCTCCTGAAACTCGGAAATCACGTTTCCGATTCCAGATGCAGCATGAAATGCCGTTTTCAGAGCATAGCCTGCCGGATTTGTAAGGTCTTTGATTGAATCCGGCATAAATGCCTTGCCAATGGTCTTTATGGCCTTTTCTGTGGCCATCGAGCTGTATTTCTTCCTTATCGGAGCTATGAGTTCAGCCTTGCGGATTTCAACAAGAACTCTACGGCATTTTGACAACAATCCGTGAAAAAGAATCGACGGGCCGATGACGGATGAATAAATGTCGAAGAGGTTGAATGTGTCCTGCAGATTATCCTTGTAGTCATTCGTTTTCTTGAGGATGTCAGAGTTGTCCTTAGCCATTGACAAGGTCTTCTTAAGAAAGTCGGCCTGCGCCTGAGCTGTCGCGAGAGGGTTCCTGACCTCGACCACCGTGCCGCTATCCGTCGAAAACACAGCCGCGACGCCCCTTATGCAATCGGCAAGGTCCTCCCCTGCCTGCCGGGCGAGCTCTCCTGCCTCGTCATTTTTTCTGTCCGTCAGATAATTTACCTTAAGACTGAGGAAGGAAAAAAGATTCTGAAGCATTGAGGCGAAAGCATCCTTTACATCCGCCTTCTGCACGTCATCAGCCGACGCCTCAAGAGCTCGGTTCAGCATATTCATGAGTCTGTCTATAGGCACCCGAACCATTACCGGCGAGTTTATGACGGACAGAATCAGGACCTGAGCCTTCACGAGCTCGGAATAAGGTCCGGAGACCTTGCCGGTCAGACCTTCAAACCATCTGCACATTCCATCAAGAGTGCCTATAATTGTCTTCCCGTCCTCCATATAAAGTCCGGAACTGATTTCTTCCTCGCGGGACTTCTTTTCAGCCTTCGCCAGTTCCCGCTGCGTCCGCTCGTCATTCCACTCGCTGACCTTTGCGCCCAGCCCCTCCGAAACATCAGAAATGGCGGCACCTGTAGCCTCCACAGCCTTTTGAGCCGTACTCGCGACCTTCTGGGCGCTTTCTGTCAGTTTTTTGAATAATGATGACATGCCTCATTTATGATTTGATACCACATCTAACTGCTTATGCAATCGTTTATATATAGCCGTTGAAACAAGTCGTCTTCTATTTATCCAAGCATAAGTAACCCCGGAAAACTCACAATACTTAACGAAACCTATACTTTTATTGAATCGCGAAGCATTTAAGTTTTCATTTGAAAAAGTCGTCCGTACCTTTACTCCTGCATCCAATAAAGACTCAAGCATAAGAATATAACCACGATACCGTTCCAACACAGAGCATCCCGCCAAAGCGCCTCCATGAATTGTTATCGTATTCCACTTAAGATCCTCATTAATGATATATATAAACGCCAATGCCTTGCTATCCGATTTTCTGTGCAGTACATAGCACTTATAGTATTCTTGGTATTCATCCAAGAATTTCGCCCACGAGTTCTCATCATCAATGTCATGCACAATCTTATGCAAGTCAATTAATGAAAAACCGGAGAAAATATTGTCATCCAACGAGTATTTATCCCAATAGACAAAATTGTCAAAGGGAAAATTTGGGTGAGACATTATTTCAGTCCTTTCATCTGAGCCTTAACCTTAGCAATCTCGGCTTTAATGGCAGATGCTCTCGCTTTGTTTTCTTGAATTCGTGCTTTGTAATTGCTTTTCCACTGTGGATTCGTAATAATATTCGTTTGTAAACTCTCAATATTTCGCATACACTGCTGATACTGACGTGTAAGCGTGTCTATTTCCCTAAGACACGATGCTTTTGAAGTAGGTGCTCCCATATAAATTGTCTATTGGTTATTAAATATGTTTTCCTCTACCTTTATAATAATACCACATCAGATGGTCAAATCCATTACGGCTAACTACATCGCCGCGTATATCATCCACCTTCCGTTGATAATTTTGATATTTTTCGACATAAAAATTATCGGACATTTCTATGCTATTTCGCGCCATATCAATAAAACCATAATGCTCTTTCAACGCATTTGACACGACATAATCATAAATTGAATAGGAATCTCTATATTCCGTGTCATTCTCTTCAAAAATGAAGAAACAAGCATAGTGACAAAACTTTGTAGCAAACGAAAAATTCTCGCGAGAAGAAAATATTTTAACTTCTTCTGTCTTCAATTTATATGTTTTCCCATTTGGTTCCGTCCCCTTGCTAAGAAGTCTAATTAACGGATAGTCTTCTGTATCCTTCAATTGCGTCAAAAAATCCTTGCCAAGGGAAACAATTCTACGTGTAAGCTGCTCGCGTCCGACAGAGTCGGCATTTATATGTGTGCTGTTCTCAGCGTCAACAGCGCAAACAGCATTATACACAAGAAATTCATAATAAGCCTTCGGATCCTTTATATCTTTGAAATTATCCTCAACTGAGTTATCATATAAGTAGTCCCCTATTCTTTTCATCCAAAATGCAGACGAACCTCGGTAGCCCTTATAATCACCCATCGGTCGAAAGTTTTTCTTCCGCTGCTCCAACCACTTGACATCTGGCTTAGAATACGGATTACCCGCCCTTGAATACTTAGAATCATACGAAATCATCGCCTCAATTTTCGCCACATTATCTAACGTAATCTTCACATTACCATTGTCATCCGTCTCCAGGAAGGCACTGGCAAGCATCATTTCGCGCTCAATCTGCGTATCCTTCCTATTGGCGACATCCACACCTCCCATAAGAGCCTTTAGCACTCGCTGTCCCAGATACCTTGTATTCCAAAATTCATCAATGAAAATGCCTCTATCTTTAGCTATCTCGCGGAGTCCAGACTTTACGGAGGCAAATAAGTCCTTGGGGAATATCTGGACTGAACCATCTTCATTTCTGATTATGGTAACCTTTTTCCCTTTCCAATCAATAGTTGCAGACGTGTACATAATTGTGTGTAATTTAGTTTTCGGTTATTGATACTAGTATTGCCAAGAAAACTACTCTTTCTGGCAGCGGACAGAATTTCCGTTATCACGCGCATCTGCGGTGGTTACTCGAGGATAGGAAAAATCGCTGCTGTCGGAATAAAAAAGAAGAATGAAAGCCAACTTTTCATGTGGCGTATAGTAGTAAGTGAAACCAGACTCGTAAATATGCGGAGTAACGGACCAATAGTGTCCCTCTTCTCCGACATAGCCAAACAACTGCCCAGATGCTGGATACCAAACTGTTTTCTCAGAGCTGAATATTCCAGAATAATTTACGCCTTTATTTTCTGAATCGAATTTTACCTTCACATAACTTGGCCTGGACCAATATGATATTCGCCAAGGACTGTTCCACCCGCCAACCGGAACACGCCAACCGGCAGGACACGGATCATATATTGTCTTGCGCGACTGCCAACGTGTATTATCAACTGTACCATCAACAGTATAATACCAGTCTTCAGTTCCAGTTTTAGACCTTTCAATAAATGTTGTAGGATGAGCCACGGCAAACTCAATTGTTCCACAATCAGGAGATGACTTTATTTCTCTGTAGCTATCCCCAACAAATGCCCCAACACCAACAAACGGATCCTTTCTCCCCCATTGATAGTACAAGCCATTCGCCCCGATGTCGCCTGGAGTCGCTGACACCGCGCCCAAATTGCGATCCATCATCGTTCCTGCGCCATTATAATAAATCTGCTCTTTCGGATAATCCGTAAACCATATATGCCAGGACCACAGAGTTTTCCCGGAAGCATCCTTTGCTGCAATCGAGGCGTTTCCTTTTCTATATGTCACATTTGTCCCAAACATAATATAACCGTCTGAAGCCAAGACCTCGGTTATAAGGTCATTGGAAGCCGGTGTTTCTTTTGTTCCGAATGTCTCCCACAAGACATCACAGGAAGCGACATCGCCCACCGACTCGGAACCGTTTCCTTTGACGGCTCGAAATTTATATTTGCCTGCACCCGTCACAATATAACAGTTCGCAGTTAAAGAAGATGACAAATTGATAACATCAGCTGTCTGATTTATCGTAAATGTCGCAGCAAGCGTTCCATACGAGAGTTCTATCCGCCCAGACCGAGACAAAAAGCCCTCATTTTCAGATACCTTGTAATACAAGGTGTTCCCTGTCACGGATATATCCGTTATCCACGATTCGCTCGTCACGGCCTCAATGTTCTTTCCCTCTTGAGGGTCTTTAATCGAAAACCGGAACGACAAGGATTTCTGCTTATAATCAGTATTCTCATACGAAGGGGCGAGAGAAATGCTCGTTGAGCTGCTGAGCTGGCTTAGCGAAACAGTGACATCATCTGCATATTGGGTATGTAGCCTTATCGTTGCAGCACGTGTTTCACCGGTATTGTTTTCGTCCAGCTCGAAAGAGATAAATCCATCTGACACATTGAGGTTCTTCAGCCACGTCGCATTCCAAGGCTCTTTCTCGGCGGAAATCCTCGCCGATGCGTCTGCACCTGTAATTCTATAACCAAGACTGACAGACTGTGACTTATAGCCGTAGCTTAAATCTTGTTTGTCAACAACAATTCTTATCCCAGAAGAACGAGAAACAACAAGTCTGACATCCTCCGCGCCGGGATAGCTCAAAGTTATTGTACCTGCTGCTAATGCCTGAACTTCTGTCACATCAAAAGACAGCAATTCGTTCGAATACGACAGGTTCCGAATCCACTGCGTTGAGGTCTCCGCCTTCAGAATCGCATTTGGCAAAGGGTTCGTAATCTTTACCTTGATAGCTTCGGATTCTGCGGCATAAGATAAGGAAATTCTGTCCTTTTCAGGTTGTATGCTCGAATAGTTTGCTTCTCGGAATGACTTTACCGAAACATATTCCACCCCATCCCAAGTCAGTTTGTCCCCGCTCACCGAAACTTGCCCTGCCCTATCATTCTGACCAGCATGGACCTGCAACACACCGCCATCAATTGAATACCAGCATCGACCGACTTCAGACTCTTTGAATTCATCTTCATCATAGCCCCAGACCGTTCCATTAACAACAGTAAGTGCCTCGGGCAAACTATATGTATAAAACAAACCCTTGTCAAAGCGTACAAAAGACTTAGCCTGCGAAACAGAATTCAATTGCGCCCAATAACCGGAGACTGAAATATTATCCTGTATTTCTTCCATCTTACAGGAAGTCAGAACAACTGCTAAAGAGAGTACAAGTAACGATTTATATTTCATAGCAAGTTTTCTTAAAATGTAAAGCCAGCTTTTACTCCGACAGTAGGGGCATAGATATATCTAACAGAGGCTGCTACAATTTCAGCTTTTCCAGCCGTTTGAAACAAAGGCCAAGGAGTAAAGTCGAAGTTGACAAGAAGATAGGCCGAGCATCTGTTTCCTGCCCGGAAATTCGCGCCTAAACCGATATCAGCAAGCGGGACTCGTGAAATAGCATAGATTCCGCCAGAAACTGAAAGCATCGGCTGTATTCGTGTCCGCGTCATATATATCTTGCCGTTAAGGAATACCGGAACATCAAGCCTATGTTCCTTGAAGTCACCATATTCCGGAATAAGCGAGTCCCCTATCACGAGTGGAGTGCGGACATTGTATAGGATTCCTGCGCCGACGCTTAAAGAACCGATATAGCCAAAACTGTAGCCTATTGACCACGTCGCCTGAAGAGGTGTCAAATCTCCGTACTTTCGTTTGCCGGAGTTCTGGAATACGGCCGACCAAACATATAGCTGATAGCCATAGGACAGTTCAAAGGAGTTGACCAGTCCATGATTCCTATATTTCCGGTCATATTCGGCAATGGCATTCTTCCGTGCGGATTTCTTTACTGCGCTGATTCTTTTTGCCTCTAGGTCGGCGATGCTGTCCTTCGCAAATTCAGCACGCCGTCTTTCAATATTCCTTCGTTCAGTCTCAGCCCGCTGTGACTCTTTTTTACGGGCGACATCTGATGCCAAACGTTCCTTTTCCGCCTTTCGCGCTGTCTTTGTCGCTTGAGCGAGACTATCCGAAACCGCTTTCTGGCGAACGGCGTTTGCTTCCTGTCTCTCCTTTTCCGCCTTTCGCATCTCTTTTTTCACAAGAGCAAGGCTATCTGCGATTTCCTTTTCCCGCAACTGCCTCTGAGCCGCAAGGCGCTTTGCATAATCCTTATCAACTTTCAGCGTGAAGACCAGATAGGAACCATCAACTTCAAGGCTATGTGAAATGAAACCATCAAGACTTGCTGTTATTTTTTTACTGAATTGAGGGATGCTTATCTGGAAGGTTCCGTCCCTCAATGTCTCGGTTTTTTCCCCAGACATATCAGCCAAAATCACAACACCCTCCATCGGCTTGCGAGTATCATCGAAGACCACTCCCCTTACAACCCTATTGTTCTGTGCAGATGCCACAAAGGAGAACAGCACCGACACAACTACCAAGAACCAACGCTTCATCATTTATGCAGCTTTATCATTATTTCTTCTTGAATGGCAAGGATATAGCCGGCTTTTTCTCCGCACCGGCCGGAGTCGTTGCCGGGATTGTCTTCAGGTAGTCATCACCTGGATTTCTGAAATTCACATATTTAGCCGGGTAACCTGTGACGGTGATAGACTCAATCTGACCATCAGACGCATACTTGACCTGAGTTTCGAGAGCCACGAGCAAATCCCAGCCACCATTAGCATCCAAAGCCTCACGAACTGCAGACGAAACAACATTGTCATAGCCGCCAAGTTTTACGCTCTCCGAAGGCATCATAAAGTAAGTGATCCGATTCGGAGCCACCTCAATATCAGCGAACAGCCCGGCAACTGGCTGCAGTGAAATTTCTTTAGTTGTTGACGTGTTTACCAGCTTTACGCCAGAAGAGCATGAGGAGAAGGCAATTACTGCCGCCAAAAGGACAAGAGTCTTTTTCATAATAAGTTAATTATTTAAGTAATATTAGTTTATGCTGTTATTGTCGCACAAAAAAGGACACGAACATCGTTGTTCTTGTCCTCTTATCAGGTCTTAGACTACCCTCCTTATGAACAAGCAACAATGCTCGTGTCCTGATATCGGGTATGAGACCATATACCAATACCAATGGACACAAGCGTTGTCACTGTCCGCCGATAAGGAACCAAAGTGTCTAAGTTTGATAAGAAGGCGGAAACGTTGAAACGCTCTATGTCTTTGCTCCACACACATTTCGGACGGCGAAGCACACAAAGATATAAAGAATTTCCAACATTCTATCCAACAATGTCAATGAATTACAAAAATTTGGAACTCTCGCCAGTACGCCGCGACATCATTTCCAATTACAAAGTTCCGCAATGTGGGGCAAATGGAGAAAGATTCAGCAGTCCTTGTTAGTCCATAATTTGGAAATATCGGGGATTAGTACCTTATCAGAAATTTATACAAACAAGAAAACACATAATATTCGAAAAAGTCGCTATTTGTTGCACTTTGAGGGAGTAAACGGATAGCAGCAGAGGCGATGTTCGTTTCGACGTGTTTTTCAGCGAGATAGGGCGTTTGCAGAGCTGTTTTTACTCTCAGAGTTTGAGCAAACTTTTGGAAAACTCATTTCAAAAATCTGGATTTAACGAGCCTTGGACGGCCATTTCTCACTTTACCCGTTGAATATTTCATTCAACGGATAGTTCTTCTTTCCTTTGCCACATAACTAAAAACGCACATTTTTATGGACACAACAATTCAAGAGAAAGAAGAAATTTTCGTCGATTTGACCTACGATGCTGGATTCAAAGCCGTTTTTGCCGACGAAGCCAATAAATGGCTACTGGTCAGGCTGTTGAACTATATCTTGCCGGAGGAAGCGAAGGTGCAGGACATCAAAAAGTATCTTGACAGAGAGCAGGGAAAGGACACGCCGGAGGGCAAAAAGACGCAATTTGACATCATCTGCGAAGGAATGAACGGAGAGAGGTTTATCGTGGAGTTCCAGAGAAGCGCAGAGGCGGCATTTTTCCAACGCTGCGTCTATTATGCCGCGGGGACATATCACATCAGTCTGAACGAG
>ULRB01098996.1_pt1 | contig 11487 bp, 10 predicted proteins | sample 1955051 | NCBI WGS metagenome assembly ULRB01 (sample SAMEA4835671, study PRJEB28245) | human gut metagenome | biome: gut microbiome; material: fecal sample | place: Denmark | collected 2008 | reverse complement strand
AAGGCGGCCAGGAGCAACGCCGTGGTATCGCAGCTCCAGCTCCAGAACGCCCGCGAGATGGTAGACCTGCAGGTAAGCCAGGCCGCCTTCAAGGCCCAGGAGTCAATCAAGACCTACAACATGACCTGCACCAACCTCGAAAAGGCCCAGGAGAACCTGCGCAGCGCCACCCTCGGTTTCCATGAGGGGGTGATGACCGCGACCGATGTCATGACCGCCCAGACGGCGTGGCTCAAGGCCAACTCCGAGAAAATCGACGCCAAGGTGGATGTGCAGCTCTGCGATGTCTACCTGTCGAAGGTGCTGGGCCGTCTGGAATATTGACCCGTGCCTGAATTTGTTAATCCTGAATTTTTCAATTCTCAATATTGATTTGCCATGCAGTCCAACGAAGAGAAAAAAGAGAACCGGAAACTTATTGTCGCCCTGGGAGGGGTAGTGTTCGTGGTAGCGGCCCTCGCCATCATAGGGTTCCTGTTCATCAACAAACCGGCCGAAATCTTACAGGGGCAGGCCGAGGCGACATCCGTCAGGGTGTCGGGCAAGCTTCCCGGCCGTGTCGTAGAGTTTTATGTCCATGAGGGTGACATGGTCCACAAAGGTGACACCCTCGTCCATATCCATTCCTCCCTCGCCGAGGCGAAGCTCCAGCAGGCCCGCGCCATGGAGACGGCCGCCCAGGCTGTCGACCAGAAGGTGGACGCCGGGACACGCTCCCAGATCATCCAGAGCGCATACCAGGTATGGCAGCAGGCCCAGGCAGCCGTAGGCATCAGCAAGAAGACCTACGACCGCATGCAGAACCTCTTCGCCGAGGGGGTCGTCTCGGAGCAGAAGCGCGACGAGGCCAAGGCCGCCTATGATGCCGCAGTAGCCGGAGCGGCTGCCGCCAAGAGCCAGTATGAGCTGGCTAAGCAAGGCCCACAGAGCGAGGACAAGACCCAGGCCGCCGCGATGGTGACTGTCGCCAAGGGTGGGGTCGCCGAAGTGGAGTCGGTGCTTGAAGACCAGTATCTGACCGCCCCCTGCGACGGACAGGTTGATGTCATATTCCCCAATGTCGGGGAGCTTGTGGCCCTGGGCGCACCTATCATGAATGTACTCCGGATTGATGACAAATGGGTGACCTTCAATGTACGCGAAGACAAGCTGAAAGACCTCACCATGGGGAAGGAAATCACGGTCAACATCCCGGCTCTCGACAAGGATGCCAAGGTGAAGATATATTATATCCGCGACCTGGGTTCTTACGCCACCTGGCATGCCACCAAGACCACCGGCGACTGGGATTCCAAGACCTTCGAGATAAAGGCTCGTCCGTTGGAGGACATTCCTGACCTGCGTCCTGGAATGACCGTATTAATCAAGTGATTATCAACTAAATAACTTAAACCAGCACTTATGTCAACCGGCTTCTTGAATGTCGTGCGCCGTGAGTTGCGGCGTCTGACCGCACGCCCCATCTATCTGGTGGGGATGGTGGTGGTGCCTGTGGTGATGGCGTTCTTCTTCGTGGGAATGCTCAACCCGGGGCTCCCCCTGAAGGTTCCCGCAGGGGTGGTCGACCTCGACCACTCCCAGATGTCACGCCGCCTGACCCGCTCGCTCGACGCGATGGAGCTGATAGATGTGGTGGAGGCCCCGATGGACTACCACGCCGCGATGGAGGCGGTCCAGGAGGGCAAGATACTCGGGTTCTTCATGATTCCCGAGAATTTCGAGAGAGACGCGGTCAGCGGACGCGGCCCGCAGCTGACCTATTATTTCAACCTCTCGATATATGTGCCGGGCTCGTTGATGTTCAAGGGCTTCAAGACAATGGGGGTGACAGCGGCCGGCGGACTCGTCCAGACCAACCTTGTCTCGAAGGGCGCGCCCGAGGCGTTGGCGGGGGTTGTGCTGCAGCCTCTGACGGTCAATTCCCATCCGCTCAACAATCCCTGGCTCAACTATTCATACTACCTTTCGCCGTCGTTTCTCTACGGGGTTCTGGAGCTGATGATATTCATCATGACCGCGTTTTCCATAACCCAGGAGATAAAGACCGGCAGCTCCGTCGAGTGGCTTCAGACTGCCCGTGACCGCACAGCCACGGCCCTGCTCGGCAAGCTCTTCCCCCAGACGGTGATTTTCACCATTCTCGGCTGGGGCATGAACTCACTGCTCTATCACTGGAACCATTTCCCGATGAATGGCGACGAACTGTGGATGGCTGTCGGTATGCTGCTCTTCGTGGTAGCCTGCCAGAGCTTCTCGGTCATCGTCTGCGCGATACTCCCCAATCCCCGTCTGGCCTTGTCGGTATGCTCGCTGACAGGCATCCTGGCGTTCTCGCTGGCGGCCTTCTCCTTCCCGGTGCAGGCAATGTATGGCGCGGTGGCTGTCTTCGCCTACATCCTCCCCGTGAGATGGTATTTCCTGATATACGCCGACATCGCCCTCGACGGATGGGCGGTGTATTATTCCCGGCTCTATTTCGTCGCCCTGCTGGTGTTCCCGATTCTGGCTACCCTGCTGGCCCCGCTGATGAAACGCGCCCTGCGCAAGCCGGTATATGTTCCCTAAATTCCTGACGATAGACTATGAAAGGATTTGTGATTGACACGAAGGAATGGCTGTCTGAGACCGCGAGGATTTTCAGGCACGAGATGTCGCTGGTCTTCACCGATGTCGGGGTGATCCTGTTTTTCTTCTTCCTTCCGACAGCTTATCCTATCGTGTACTCCCTCATATACAACACCGAGGTCACCCGCGAGATGCCTGTGGCTGTGGTCGACAATTCACGCACCGCCATGAGCCGCGAGTTCACCCGCCACGCCGACGCCACGGAGGCAATCAAGGTATGCGGCTATCCGGCCGACCTGCAGGAGGCGAAACGCTGGATGGCCGAAAAGAAATGTTTCGGCATCCTGGAGATTCCCGCCGACTATACCCGCAAGCTGGGACGCGCCGAGCAACCGCAGGTGCAGTTCTACTGCGAGATGAGCCTGCTGTTGCGTTACCGCACCTTCTCCAGCTCCCTCGCCGACCTGCAGATCGCCACCGGCGCGCAATTGCGCCAGATGACCCTTGATGACCTCGGGATGCCCGCTACCGGCGAGACATCCACGATCGGCAGCGTAGGATTCGCCCTGGGTGACACCCAGCAGGGATTCGCCTCGTTCATCATCCCCGGCATCGTGGTGTTGATTCTCCAGCAGAGCATGATTCTCGGCATTGTCCTGCTTGGGGGCACACGCGCCGAGCAACGCCGCCGCCTGAAAGGGAGCCTCCCTGTGACCGGTGACACCATGTCACCTTCGGCACAGATTTTCGGCCGTGCCCTTTGCTACACCATCCTTTACATACCTCTGTCGATTTACATACTCCACTACGTCCTGCTCTTCTTCCATTACCCCCATCAGGGAGAGCTTATCGACTATATCCTGTTCATCCTGCCGATGCTGCTGGCCACCGCCATGCTCGGGCAGACGATGAATATCATGGCCACGGAACGAGAGTCGGCGTTTGTGATAGTGGTCTTCACCTCCGTGGCGTTCCTCTTCCTGTCGGGACTGACATGGCCACGCTACGCGATGGGCCACTTCCTGACCTGGCTCGGGGATATCGTTCCGGCCACATGGGGCGTTGAGGGATTTGTGCGCATCAACTCCAACGGCGCACCGATGGCCCTTGAGTCGAAACCCTGGTACTGGCTGTGGGGTCTCACTCTGATCTATACCGCCACCGCCTACCTCGTCACCCGCTGGCAGACTCGCCGCAGCTAATCCCCACTCACTCCTCCCCTTTTCCTTCGTGTCTCACGCAGATTAAATTGTCTCACGCAGATTATGCAGATACGCAGATTAATCGCGGATTAACATAGATTTAAGGGAGGGGTCTCACAGATTACACAGATGCCATCCGGATGGAATGTTGTTGGATTTCCGCCCGGATGGCATCTGTGTAATCTGTGTAATCTGTGTAATCTGCGAGACCTTTCTTTACATCTGCGACAATCTGCGTATCTGCGTAATCTGCGTGAAACCTTTTTTCAAAATAATCTGCGTGAGACAATTTAATCCGCGTGAGACCTATCCTCAAAACAAGTTATCGATTGGGTAGAAAAACAGCCGTCCCCCTACGGGGGGACGACCGCGAAATCGGGAAGGTGACTATCGGTAAGACGACTGACCGATAACGGGGGTCAGTTGGTGAAGTGGTCGAGGGGGTAGCCGAGACGGGCGGCGAGCTTGGAGAAAATCTCGGGGGTGTTGAGAAGGACGGGGTAGCATACACCGTCGGCACAGTTCTCGCCGAGGCTGCGGAGTCCGGCCACATACGCGTCGAAATCGGCGATGGGCTTACGGGCTATTCCGGAGTCCATAGCGGCCTTTGCGACGGCGGGTGGAACAACTTCCAGCAGACGGGGATCCATCGACTTAGGAAGGATGTAATTGCGTCCAAACGTGAGGTCTTCTTCGGAGTAGGCTTCGCGGATTGACTCGGGGACCGGCTGATGGGCCAGGGAGGCTATCGCCTTGGCGGCGGCGAGCTTCATCTCCTCGTTGATTGAGGTGGCCCCGCAATCGAGCGCGCCACGGAATATGTAGGGGAATCCGAGGACATTGTTGATCTGGTTGGGATAGTCGCTGCGGCCTGTTGCGAAAATCAGATCGTCGCGCGAGGCCATGGCCAGGTCGCGGCTGATTTCGGGATCGGGGTTGGCGAGGGCGAAGACGATGGGACGGTATGCCATCGATTTCAACATGTCGGGAGTCACGACATCCTTGACCGAGAGTCCCAGGAAAAGGTCTGCTCCGGCCATAGCTTCGGCGAGGGTGAACACCCCGGGACGGTCTGTCGCGAACTCCTTTTTCTGGGAGTTTAGCCCGGGACGTTCCTTGCGGATGACCCCCTTGGAATCGACCATTATGATGTTTTCACGGCGCACACCGAGAGCGTTGTAAAGGCGGGTACAGGAGATGGCTGCCGCACCCGCGCCATTTACCACCATCTTGATTTCGCGGATATCCTTCCCCTGTATCTCGAGTGCGTTGAGCAGGGCGGCTGCCGAGATGATGGCCGTGCCGTGCTGGTCGTCGTGCATTACGGGGATGTCAAGTTCCTCCTTGAGGCGGGTCTCAATCTCGAAGCATTCGGGAGCTTTGATGTCCTCCAGGTTTATGCCTCCGAACGTGGGGGCGAGGGCCTTGACGATAGCGATGAATTTCTCGGGATCCTTCTCGTCAATCTCCAGGTCGTAACAGTCGAGTCCGGCGAAAATCTTGAAGAGAAGTCCCTTCCCTTCCATCACGGGCTTACCGGCCTCGGGACCGATGTCGCCGAGTCCAAGCACGGCGGTGCCGTTTGAAATCACCGCCACGAGATTGCCACGGTTGGTGTATTCATATACCTTCGATGTGTCATCCTTGATTTCAAGGCAGGGATACGCCACACCGGGGGAATAGGCCAGCGACAGGTCGCCGGGAGAATTGTAGGGTTTGGTGGGAACCACCTCGAGCTTGCCCGGCTTCGGAGCGCGGTGATACTCGAGGGCCATCTTTCTTAGAATCTTGTCCATATTGAATGTTGTCTTTGGCTTTGGGCTTTTTCCCTTATGATATAACAAAAATGATGCCGCAATGTTGGCTGTCACATCACGGCATCAGGTTTAAGGTAAAAAAAAATCGCAGGTATGGTATCGTGGGAGAGGCTCAATAAGTGATGAGCGAGGTGACTTCCGCGTCGGCGGGGAGGTTGGCGCGGCCATTGAGGGCCGAAAGCTCGATGATGAAGTTGATGTAAATCTTCTTGGGGTTCATCGACTTCACCAGCTCATAAGCAGCCGCCATTGTGCCGCCGGTGGCGAGGACATCATCATGGAGAACGACAACGTCATCCTCGGTGATGGCGTCGCGGTGAATCTCGATGACATCGGTGCCATACTCCTTCTTGTATGACATCTGCAGGGTGTCGGCGGGGAGCTTGCCGGGCTTGCGCACAGGCACGAATCCCGCGCCAAGCTCGAAGGCCAGGATGGAGCCGCCGATAAAACCGCGCGACTCTATGCCGACCACCTTGGTCACCCCCTTGTCGCGGTAGAGCTGGGAAAGGTCCCACCCGATGATATGGAGGGCGCGGGGATCCTTGAAGACAGTGGTGAGGTCTTTGAAGACGATACCCTTTGTCGGGAAATCATAGACATCACGGATTCTGGATTTGATGTATTCCATCGTTTAAAAATTATTTGGTTGTTTTCAATGAATTCTTTATAACAGACTGACGGGAGGAGGGTTGGGATTGTTCCACGTGGAACACGCTCCGGCTCCGTCATCTCCCCGAGAGGAGCAGGAGGATGTTGATGTCGGCGGGCGAGACACCCGGAATACGGGAAGCCTGACCCACATTCTCGGGACGGATGCGGGACAGTTTCTGGCGCGCCTCTATCGAGAGTGAACCGATGGTATCGTAGTCGAAACGGTCGCCGAGGGGGACGGTCTCCAGCCGCTTCAGCTTCTCGGCAAGCTGTGCCTCGCGTTTGATGTAGCCCCCGTATTTCACCAGCACCTCCGCGGCCTCGACAATCTCCTCCCGGCGGTCGGCAGGGAGAGTGTCGAGCTTGTCGGCGAGCGGCTTTATCACCGCCGCGAGGAGTTTCAGGGTCAGCGCCGGACGGAGGAGAAGGCTTACCAACTTGCAGCCCTCCTTTATGGGCGCGAGGGGGAATCCGTTGGGATGAGGGAACTCCACATTCGCCACGGGGCATCCGAGCGCAGTCAGTTGCTCGGGGGTCAGCGCATAGACAGACGCGTTAAGCACCGCCGGTTTCACGGAGAAATTCTCGACGAATTCTATCAGGGAGTCGCGCAACGCACGTTTCTCCTCGGCAAGCCGCATCCTCTCGTCATCGGCCAGACCGATGGCATGGGAACGGGAGGTAAGGCGCATGTCAGCGTCATCCTGGCGGAGAAGTATGCGGTATTCGGCGCGGGAGGTGAACATTCGGTAAGGCTCGTCAACACCTTTCGTCACCAGGTCATCGACAAGAACGCCGATATAAGCCTCGTCACGGGCGAGAGTGAACTCACCCTCACCACGGCTCCTTAACGCGGCGTTGATACCAGCAAGAAGCCCCTGTCCGGCGGCCTCCTCATAACCGGTGGTACCGTTGATCTGACCGGCGAAATACAGCCCTGCCACCAGTTTCGTCTCAAGGGTGTGGCGCAGCTGGGTCGGGTCGAAAAAGTCATATTCGATGGCGTAGCCGGGACGCAGAATCCTGACATCCTCGAAGGCCGGGATGGTCTGGAGAGCTTCCAGCTGTATGTCGATCGGCAACGAGGATGAGAAGCCGTTGAGGTAGTATTCCGTGGTTGTCTCCCCCTCCGGCTCGAGGAAAAGCTGATGCTCCGACTTGTCGGGGAAGGTGACAATCTTGGTCTCTATAGAGGGGCAATAACGGGGGCCGATACTCTGAATCTGGCCATTGTAGAGAGGGGAATCAGGGAGTCCGCGACGCAACACCTCGTGGGTGCGGGGATTGGTGTAGACCATCATGCACTCCCTCTTGCGGAGCGGGCGGTCAACCTCCGGAAGGTATGAGAACTTGTGGAAGTCATCCTCAAGCGGTTGAGCCACCGTCAGCTCCCATTTCACCGAACGGCCATCAATCCTGACAGGGGTACCGGTCTTCATACGCTCCACCTTGAAACCAAGATCACGGAGCTGACCCGAAAGGCCGGTGCTGGCAGGTTCTGAGACTCGGCCACCCGGAATCTGCGTGCGGCCGATGTGCATAAGGCCGTTCAGGAATGTGCCGTTGGCCAGCACCACCGACTTCGCGCGGAAGGTCACACCAAGGTTTGTGATGACCCCGGCGACACGCCTCTGGCCATCTTCACCGGTCTCAATCAACAGCTCTCTGACATCATCCTGCCACATCGAAAGATGGTTGGTCTGTTCCAGAATCCCGCGCCATTCGGCTGAGAATTTCATACGGTCGCACTGTGCGCGGGGGCTCCACATGGCAGGGCCTTTCGAACGGTTGAGCATACGGAACTGGATAGAAGCACGGTCTGTCACGATACCCATACGACCACCCAAGGCGTCAATCTCACGCACAATCTGCCCCTTGGCGATACCCCCCACGGCGGGGTTGCAGCTCATCTGGGCAATCTTGTTGAGGTCAATGGTAATCAGCAGGGTCTCAGCCCCGAGACGGGCTGCCGCTGCAGCCGCCTCACAGCCGGCGTGACCGGCTCCGACCACAATAACATCGAAGTCGAAAATCATGCTTCCGCCTCCTTTCCTGATGTCATTTCCTGAGAAGCCATATCATCGAGCAGCGAAAGGGCCGCGTCCTCATGGGCTTCCATAATCTCACGTTCACCCGGGCCTTTATCATTGATGCCGCATAGATGCAGCACCCCATGGACAATCACGCGGAGAAGCTCACGCTCGTAGGGAGCGCCGACAGCCTCGGCGTTGGTGGCCACTGTGTCGAGCGAAATCACCATGTCACCCCGCAGGAGTTTCCCGCGACAGTAGTCAAAGGTGATGATGTCGGTATAATAGTCATGCTGGAGAAACTCCCGGTTGACCTGGAGAATCTTCTCGTCGTCGCAAAACAGATAGCTCAGCTCGCCGAGCATTCGCCCGTGGCTCTCCCCTACCCTACCGAGCCATCTCTCGATAAAATCGAAACGGTCGGTGTCGGGAAGATTCGGGAAAACCGGCATCCGGGTCTCGCCGTCGACAAGCCATTGAATTTTCTTTGCCATAAAACAAGCGTCTATTTCCGGCCCGGAAGTCTCGGGTCGAAAAAACAAAAAATACCTGCAAATATAGCAAATTTTCCGTCGAAAGTCAATAGGTCGCCTGATTGTGGCCAAAACATCCTCAATCCGATTTTTCCGGCGATTTTTCAGCGAAAGCGCAATTTAAACATATACCACTGACAATCAGGGTATTATCCACCATTTAAGGCCTTTTAGAGCGATTTTGGTTACGATATTTAATGCCAACCGGGGAGTCAATCGCGATTTTCGCAAGGATTTTCGGTTATGAAAAAGAGAAAGGAAGAGAGTTGAGAGAGGAGAAGGAGCAGAGGGGGATTATTTCACCATCGACTGGAAAGAGTTGGGAACCGGGGTCGAGAAGTCCATCAGTTTTTTGGTGATGGGATGAACGAAACGCAAAGTCATCGCATGGAGGGCAAGACGGTTGATGGGGGATGTCTTCGCCCCATATTTGCGGTCGCCGACGATAGGGTGTCCCAATTCCTTCATATGGACGCGAATCTGGTTCTTGCGGCCCGTTTCGAGTTCCACCTCAAGAAGGGTGTATCCGTTGGCTGATTTGACCACTGAATAACGCGTGAGGGCAGGTTTGCCGACCCTAGGATCATCGGTGACATAGACGATATGCTGGGAGTTCTCGGCAAGCAGTCCGCGCACCTCCCCCTGGGGTTGCAGCACCTTCCCCTCCACGACACAGACATACTGGCGGCGAAGCACCATGTTGTTCCAGTTGTGCTGGAGAGCCTCCTTGGCTTCGATTGATTTGGCGAAGACCATCAGTCCGGAGGTGTGCTGGTCGAGACGGTGCACGATGAAGAGCTTGTTACGCGGATCCTTTGTCTTGATGTACTCCCTGATGATGGAGTAGGCGGTGCCATCCTTTATCTTGTCATTTCCCATCGAAAGAAGGCCATATCCCTTGTTTATGACGATGATGTCGTCATCCTCATAGACCAACTTCACACGACGGTTGTAGAACACCACAAAGGGTCGGGTGAAGTTGACCGACACCGTCATCCCCGGGGTCAGCGGATGGTCAAACTGCCTGACGACCTCCCCGGCGGTCATGACATGGCCATATTTGAGGAGACTCTTCACGGCGGTCTTTTTGCGCTCAGGCATCGCGGCATAGAGGAATTCGAGCAGCGGAGCGGGAGCCTCCACGGCGAAATTCTGGATGGAATCGGTCTGGAACCGGTTTCTTTCGGCGCCCGGTTTGGCGCCCTTGTATCTGTTAGTTTTCATTTGTCTCGATTATGAATTGAGGAGAGGATTGGCGGGATTGAGGACATTGAGGTCGGTGGAGGAGGGTATTCCCGGGATGTCTCCGCGATGGGAATATTGCCATATCGACCAACGTATATTGTCGGGATCGACATCGATAGGAGGGTCGGAGAAGGAGGAAATCCAGAGAGGGAGATCATCGAAATTACCCTTTATCAGGCGGTGGTAGCCGTCGAGGTTGGTGTAAATCAGGGGGGAGTAGCCTTTGGCCACGAGGCAGTCGGTCATCTTCCTCAGCCGCTCCACGATGAGGGCTGTGGTGTGTCCGTCAGGATTGCCCCAATCCTCGACATCAATGGCGGGGGGAAGGGTGAACCCGCGCCCCTGTATGGCGTGGAGGAAATTGAGCGCCTGCAGCTCCCCGTCGGTGTCGTAACGGAAGAAATGGTAAGCCCCGGATGGGATGCCGGAGGCTACCGACAACCGGGCATTGCGGATAAAGGCAGGGTCGATGAAGTCGGTGCCCTCGGTGGCCTTGATGTAGGCGAAAGCCACATCAGCTTCCTCGGAGGCGACCCGGGAGAAATCGACCTCGCCGTTATGGTGGGAGATGTCGATGCCGCGCAGGGGGTAGACCTCCCTGTCGGGGACAGCCCCCTCGGCAAACCATCGGTCATAGGCCATCATACCCAGTTCCGCAAGGAGCAGCACCGAGATAGCAAGGATGGCTATTTTGATTCCGACACGCACCATAATATAACCTTATTCAGTGAGTCTTGGTTTCCAACAAAGGCTGCGGAGAATGCGGGCAACGGCGAAGACCACCGCCATCACCATCACTATCAACGCCGAGCATGGCACATCTATCACCGTGGCGAGGAAGAGCCCCGCCAGACAACACACCACCGAGACCACCACCGACAGGCCCATCATTCCGGAGAACCTCCGGGCGAAAATCTCGGCGGTAAGCTGCGGGAGGGAGATGAGCGACATCAGCAGCATGATACCGACAAGGCGTATTGTAAGCACGATACAGAGGGCCACGGCCACAGTCATGGCTGTATTGACAAACCTCACCGGAAGATGGCTCACACGGGCGAAATCAGCGTCGAACGCACACGCCACTATCTGGCGGTATTTCCATGCGAAAAACAGCGACAGCAGGGCGAGATAAGCCCCGAATATCCACAGGTCGGCGACCGAGATGGTCAGGATATTTCCGAAGAGGAAGGAATTAAGCTCAGGCACAAAGCCAGGGGTGAGGAACACGAACACCACCCCGACAGCCATCCCGACAGCCCACACGACAGCTATCGCCGAGTCCTCCCTGACCTTGTAACGGTCGGAAAGCCACTCCACCCCGAGAGCCGAGGCGATGGCGAAAATCCCGGCGGTGACCATCGGGTTGATTCCAAGGAAACAGCCCAGGCCGAGACCGCCGAAACAAGCGTGGGTCACCCCTCCGGATATGGCCACCAGACGG
>ULRB01019686.1_pt1 | contig 11523 bp, 15 predicted proteins | sample 1955051 | NCBI WGS metagenome assembly ULRB01 (sample SAMEA4835671, study PRJEB28245) | human gut metagenome | biome: gut microbiome; material: fecal sample | place: Denmark | collected 2008 | reverse complement strand
GCTACTACCACAAAAGAATATTATAAATCTATATATAATGATGGAGCACTAAATAGAAGATTCCAAACAATATTAATTAAAGAACCAACTACAAAAGAAACATTAAATATATTAATAAATTCTAAAAAGTATTATGAAAAATTTCATAATGTCCATATCACAAATAAACAATTAGAAACTATAATAGACTTATCAAATAAATATATTAAAGATAGATATAATCCAGATAAAAGTCTCGATATGCTAGATAAGATATGTTCAAAAATAAAATTACAGCATATAGAAACAGATACAATAAACAATTTAAATGAATTAAAAGAACAAAAAATAAATTACATCAAAAATAAAGAATTTAGTAAAGCCAAACAAATATCAAATAAAATAAATAACTATAAAACAAACAAATTAAAAATAGATAATAATACTATATATGAATCATTTAACATCGATAAAAAGGTATCATTTGGATTTTCTTCATAAATAATTCACAATTATATGATATAATCATATTGGTGATGAAAAATGGATTATTATAGTTTAGATGTAATTCTTATGTTAATTATTATAGTTTTACCATTGTATGCTAATATAAAAATAAATTCAACATATAGTAAATATTCAAAGAAACAAAATAGTGGAAAACTTACTGGTAAAGAAGTCGCTGAAAAAATTCTTGAAATGAATGGGCTTAGTAATGTAAAAGTTGGAAGAATTAATGGAAGTCTTACTGATCATTATGATCCTAGAAATAAAACAATAAGTTTATCAGATGGTATTTACAATAGTAATTCCATATCTGCTTGTGCTGTTGCTGCTCATGAAGTAGGACATGCAATACAAGATAAAGAACGTTATAGTATGTTAGTATTTAGAAGTAAATTAGTACCAGTTGTTAATTTCACATCAAGATTATCTTCAATACTTGTATTTTCAGGATTTATATTTGATTTATTTAATTTTATAACAATTGGAGCAATACTTTTAACAGTAGGATTATTCTTTCAATTAATAACACTTCCAGTTGAATTTGATGCATCAAAAAGAGCTAAAGAAGAATTACAAAAATGTGGTCTTATTGAAAAGCAAGATACAAAGGGTGCAACTAAAGTATTAAAAGCAGCAGCATTTACATATGTAGCTGGATTCCTTGCATCAGCTCTTCAAATAGCAAGATTACTTCTAATAAGTAGAAATAGAGATTAACAAAATCTCTTTTTTATTGCATTTAAAAACGAAAATAATAAATAATTATCTTCGTTTAATATGACTATATTTATTTAACTATTATTGATAAAATGTATTTTTTAGCAACGTACGTTTCATTATCTAAACAAATAAATTCATCATCAATATAAGTTACTATTCCTTTATACTTAGTGCTTAAACCATGCATATCATCCATTATTGAAGAAATAATAACTTTTTTATTTAAAAGATTTTCTATCACATACCTACATATTTAACTTATATCACAGCATAAATTATTAAATAAGTTATCACAATAAATTATACATTAAAAAAAGTAGTCTCAATATGAAACTACTTTGTATATGGTAATAAAGCCATATATCTTGCAATCTTAATTTGATTAGCAATATGTCTTTGATGTTTAGCACAAGCACCAGTCATTCTTCTAGGTAAGATTTTTCCTTTTTCATTAATATATTTAGAAACAATCATTACATCTTTATAATCAACTGATTTTCCAGCACACATTTGACATATTTTCTTTCTTCTATAAAATTCTGCCATTATATCCTCCTTAATTTAATAAGTTAACCATTATAGAAATGGTAAATCATCATCACTTAATGATACATCCTTATCATAATTTTCATATGGATCTGACTTTGAAATATCATACTCTGGCATTGCATCAACAGGTGCTTCACTTGGAGCATCCATATATGTAGTATCTGTATTAGCGCTAGGAGCAGAACCTTCATTTTTTCCACCAACAAACTCAGCATTTTCTACAACGATTTCAGTAACATATCTTTTACTGCCATCTTGAGCATCATAACTTCTAGTTTGTACCCTACCTTCAACGCAAATTAAATTACCTTTCTTAAAATATCTTGATACAAATGTTGCTGTATTTCTAAATGCTACGCAAGGTAAGAAATCAGCATCATAATTACCATCTTTATTTTTAAAATTACGATTTACTGCTACTGTAAAACTAGCAGTAGAAAATCCAGCAGTTGTACTTCTAAGTTCAGGATCCTTTGTTAATCTTCCAACTAAAACAATTTTATTCATTAACTACTCCTCTTCCCTTATGACAATATGTCTTAAGATGTTTTCATCAATTTTAGCTTTTCTATCGAATTCTTTAACAGCAGCAGGACTAGCTTCTACGTTAAATACATAATAGTTTCCTCTTAATTGTTTCTTAATAGGATAAGCTAATTTTCTTTGACCCATATCTTTAGAATTAACTACTTTAGCCTTCATATCAGTTAATACTTTTTCAAAAGTTTTAACAACTTCTTTTTGAGTTTTTTCATCAATATCAGTCTTAACGATAAACATTATTTCATATTTATTCATTACTACACCTCCTTTTGGTCTCACGGCTTCACTTAAAATGAAGCAAGGAACTTTTTTGTTCGAGTGTATTATAGCATACAATAATTAAAGATACAATATGATTTTTAAAAAAACACAAAGAAAAAAGTACACTTTTGTATACTTTTACATTTTATCTGGTATATCAATTGCTAATATATTAAGTAACTTACTACCAACGTTATACATAAGATTAAGAAGTGTTATATAACTTTCTTTCTTTTCATTATCACTTTCATTAAGAATAGATGTTTCACCGTAGAACTTATTAAATAAACTACATAAATCAAATAAATATTCACATACATAACTTAGTGTCTTTTCATTATATGCTTTATTTAATACTCTTGATAATTCAAGTAATTTAATATATATATTTCTTTCACTATCGCTATATATTCCATGAATAATATTATCTTTATTTTCAATTTTATTGAGTATAGATTTAATTCTAACCATAGTATATAGAACATAAGGACCAGTTTTACCTTCAAATGAAGTTATTTTATCAATATCAAATATATAATCAGTAGTTCTATATGGTAAAAGATCTGCATATTTAATAGTTGCTACTGTAAGAATATCAGCAATATTATTTTTCTCTTCTTCATTATATTTATCTAACTTAGTAAGAAGTTTATTTTTAACATCACTTATAAGTCCATCTAATGATGCTACTCCACCATCTCTTGTTTTAAATGGTTTTCCATCACTACCATTCATAGTTCCAAACCAATAATGAGCAAGTTTCACATCATCACGTACTAATTTAGATTTATATGATGCTCTAAATACTTGTTCAAAATATAATGATTGTCTTGCATCAACAATATACCATATTTCATCTGGATTATATAATTTAACTCTTGAATATATTGTTGCCAAATCACGAGTTGCATATATAGTAGCCCCATCATTTTTAATAACTATTAATGGTGGTACTTCGAGTTTATCATCATCTTTTTTAACATCAATTACTTTAGCACCATCACTTTCATACATATATGGTTCTAACACTTTAAGTGTTTTGGGAACATATTTTAAAGATGATAACTCTCCCTCCCATAATTCAAAATTACAATTTAAATAATCATATGTTCTTTTTATAATTTTACTAGATACTTCTACAATATCTTTCCACATTCCAAAATATGGTTCAACCCCACTATCAACAAGAGCAGTAATCTTTCTTACTTCTTCCATTCTTTCTGGATTTTCTTTAGCATCATTACTAGCAGCCGGATAATATATAGCAAGTTCGTCTTCTGTTATTTCAAGTTTAGGATACTCTCCTTTATATTCAGGATCAAAATAGCATAAATCAGGCTTTCTCTTCTTAATCTCACTAATAATCATTCCAGATTGTCTACCTATATCACCTAAATGAACATCTCCAATTGTATTCATTCCTAATGTTTTAGCAAGTCTCTTAAGTGATTCACCAATATTAGCTGGTCTCATATGACCAACATGAAGTGCTTTAGCAGCATTAGCACCACCATAATCAACAATAATAGTTTTTTCTTCCATCTTATCAATTAAACTATCAACATTATTGATTGAATCATTTATCTTATCAATCAAATATTCTTCATTAATAGTTACATTAATAAAACCAGGCCCAGCTATATTGACATTTGTAAATCTTTCATCGAAATTAGCAACTATTTCATTTGCAAGTTCTCTTGGATTTTTTCCATACTTTTTAGCAAGAGCCATACATACATTAATTTGAAATTCACCAAGGTCGCGTCTTGAAGAGGACTCCAAACTAACATTATCAATTTCATATCCACATTTTGTAATTACATCGTAGATATACTTTTCTGTTTCTTTAATAAAACTCATATAATCCTCTCCTTCTTGAATAGATTATATCATTATAAATAATTTTTTTAAAGTATTATATACTTTTATATCAAAAAATATTATAATTATAATAGGAGAAAATATGAAAAATGTATTATATGCACAACTTATTGGTGTAGCCGCAATGCTCACTATATCTTTTTCAGTTCAATGTAGAAAAAAGAAACATATGATGATGGTTCAATCTTTCGCTCACATGTTATATGCTTTTCAATATGCTTTACTTGGTGCTATTTCAGCTGCATATATGGATATAATGGCAGTAGTAAGAAACATACTTTTTTATAAATATGATAAAAATAGAAGACAAGTTCCAATTGTTTTATCAGGAATAATAATTATAGTAACAGGAATAATTGGATACTTAAATTATACAAATCCTTTATCACTATTACCTGTTATAGTTGCAATACTTTATACTATAGGAGCAACATTTAAAAATCCAAGGGTATATAAATATGTATTTGGATTTTGTGCTATAGCATGGTTATTCTATAATTTAAAATTTAAAGCATATGTTTGTGTTATAGGTAACATTATGGAAATCACCTCAACAATAATTGCATTAGTTAGAGAAACTAAAAATAAGAACAAAAAGTAAGAGTTATTATATATTGAATAATTGCTGTTCATTTACAAAATGTTTAAAATATGTTATAATTTAGATGTATGGAGCATTATGCTAGTCAAACATATCACTAGAAGATGGGGCTAAAAATCCATTAATTGTGTAAAATGATACTTTATATATTTTGCTTCTTTCGCCCAGATTGGGGTGAATATATAATTTTAGATATAAGGAAAAGATATAATGGCATATATCCAAATCCTCATATCAATTCGAGAAATATGAAAGCACATGTCGTGAGTGATTTATTGGGATTATATTGAAAAGTAAATTGCAAAAGCGAATAAAAGTGACACATGTTTGTCTGGGAAAACCTCTAGCGTGAATATATTATAAGGATTGAAGTGCGGACTAAGTGGTGATCGAGTGATCATATTGGTGACAAATGATTAATTCTTTTAAAGAGAAATCGCCCAAAGGTAACTAAAGGTAAGAATTAGAGAAATTCAACTCGACCAAAGCCGTAAAATTAATTTATAATATTCCATACAATACATAAAGGGAGTTAAATGAAAAAAGATAGTTGGATAATTAAGGCATTTTTAATGACTTTTTTTATAGCTTTAATTTTTAGTAGTACATCAAACTTTTTAATATCAAAATATAATAATACAATACTTTTAATAATATTATGTATTATATTTATAGGAATTGGTATTATATTTGATATAATTGGTACAGCTGTATTAACCGCAAATGAAGCATCATTCCATGCAAAAAGTTCTAAAAAGATCAAAGGTTCTAAAGAAGCAGTAAAACTTATAAAAAATTCAAGTACAATTGCAAGTATATGTAATGATGTAATTGGAGATATTTGTGGAATAGTAAGTGGTTCAGTTGGAGCAATGCTTGCAATAAACATATCAATCAAGTTTAACATTTCGACAATATTAATAACGCTATTTACAAGTTCAATAATATCATCATTAACAGTAGGCGGAAAAGCTATAGGTAAAAAATATGCTATTAAAAATAGCGATTCAATAATATTTATAGTCGCTAAAATATTAAATAAATTCAAAAAAATAGAGAAAAATAAATTCTCTATTCATTAGAACACAATATATTAATATATTGTGTTTTTATTATTGCTTATTTAATCTTTCTATAAATAAATTCCCTACTTTTTCAAGTAATTCAGGATTATCTATATCAAGTAGTGTTGTACTTCCATTTAAATCTTTACGACTTTCTACAATAATATAATTATTTGTTATACCTTCTTTTTCATTATCGACTTGAAGTCCTATGAGATAGTTTTTTTCTTCATATGTCATTTCATCTAATACATAATATTCAAGATTATTATCTAATTTTATTACTTTATCTATCATAATGTTGGTCCTCCCATACCACTAACTAATTCACTTGCTGAAATCCAAGCTTGATCTGTTCCTGCTTTATCCATTACTGATACAGCAACTCTACTTGGATCTATTCCATTAGTCGCACAAAATTCTTCTATTGATAATCCATTTGTGTTTATAACTTGTCCAATTGAACCATCTGGATTAACTGAAGCAAATCTACCAAATATTGAATCTTTGTTAACATATTGTGATAATAATGGTTTAGTATCAAGACCCATCACAGCTCTATCTGAACTTATATGTCCTACACTTACATTATAATCTCCAACACCTTCTCCTATTCTAATTCCATCATATTGTGATATTGATTGTTCTACTACAGGTTTTGGGGTTGCTTTAAGTGGAGTTGGTTCCGGAGTAACTTTTGGTTCTACAGATGGTGTATTAGTTTGAGGTGTTGATTCTACTGAAGGCACTGCAGCATTTCTTGCTTGAATTAAATTATTAATAGTACTTGCTACTGTAAGTGATGTACCTGTAATAATTGCAGAATTAATCATCCATGACATATCACGAAGTCCCTCTTCAGTTCTAAATTTATTTTTAACTCTATCAACTAGTCCCTTTATTCCTGGCCTTGGCTCTACAACAGTATTTATTTTAGTGCTTATTCCAAGACTATTTAATCTAGCAATTTCATTTCTTCTTTGTTTTAAAAATTTATTAGCAAGTCCACCAGCAAGAGACATAATACCTACACCAAGTGGTCCAGCAGTAAAGAATACAGCAGCGCCAATACCAATTCCAGCCGCAACATGTAAAATGGTCTTCCATGTTATTTTGGGCTTATTTGATTTTACATTTGGTATTACTGGTTCATCATCTAATTCTATGTTTTCTTCCTCTTCGGGTTCTTCTTTAGATTTATCTTTTTCCTTATCTTTTTCCTTATCTTCTTCCTTATCTTCTTCTTGCTCTTCTACTTCTTCATTAACAGGTTGTAATGGCTCAATAGGTTCTTCAATTTCATCAGGCTCCTCTGAAGACGATTCTCCACTATTATCACTATTACTATCTTGTCCATCTAAAGTTTCTTCTATAGCTTGTTCTTCTGCTTCAGGAATTATTTCATTATCTAAATCATTATCATTTTCTATTGACTTTTCTTCTTCAGGATTTAATTCTTCTACTTTATCAATGTCTTTTGCTTTAGGTCTTTCTCCAAATTGAAGATCTCTCATTTTTTGTATAATATTCGTTTTTTCAGCCCTTAAATCATTAAGAGACATTTCGTTTTCTTCCATTCTATTTCTTGCTTCTTCTTGTAATTTAGCAAGTGATTCTGGTTTTTCATAACCCTCTGCAACTTGAACATTTACTATGTTACTATCTTTTTCTATCGCACTTTCTAATCTTTTAATTTGCCTATTAATTTCTATTCTTCTTTTACCAAGTTCAAAATATTCTTGACGTTTTCTTTCAGCAATAAGATTAAATTGATTAGCCTTATCATAAGCTGTATCTGTTATCTTATCAATTCTTTCTTTTTGTTCTTCCGTAAGTTCATGTTCATTATCTAATCGAAATGCTTCATTTTTAATATTATCAAAAAGTTCATATCTATTTTGAAGTTCTTGTATACCATATGATTCAGCATCTATTCCTAAGTCATTTTCAAGTTCAATATTATCTTCTATACTTCCTTCTAATCTATCTAACACTGTATCCATAATCTACCTCATTCTTTAGAATTATTAATAGTTCTTAATTTACTATTCATATTATTGCTAAATGTTTTTAAAACTGTGTCAAGCACTTCTCTCTTCTTTTCTTCTATAAGGCCAGTACCAACATCCTTAAAAACAACAAACTTATCAGTGGGCTCTTCACCATTTAATTTATTAGTAAAAAAGTAAGTAAAGCCATTATATTCAGTTTTATCGATAGTTATATAATCATTCCCAGATAATTCAAAAACATCATTTAATTTAATACTATATCCCATATCTATTACTCCTATTCTATAGAAATAATAACATATTTAAGGCTAATAATCAATTTTTTAAAAAATAAAAAGTAAGCATTTTTGCTTACTTATCTATTACTTCTATATCTTTCTTTTTCATCAAGTATTTTCTTACGAAGTCTAATCGCATCAGGAGTTACTTCTACAAGTTCATCACTTTCTATAAATTCAAGTGCTTCTTCTAAAGTATAAGTTTTAGCTCTTGGCAATGTTATTGCTTCGTCACTACCAGATGATCTTGTATTTGAAAATTCTTTATTCTTACATGGATTAACATTTAAATCATTTTCTCTATTATGGATACCAATTATCATACCAGCATATACATCAGTCGCAGGTTCTATTAACATAGTACCTCTATCAAGTAAGTTATAAAGAGCATATCCAAATGCTTTACCACTTTCCATAGATACAAGAACACCGTTTTTTCTTTTTGCGATTTCACCAGCATAAGGTTTATATGAATCAAAGCTTCTTACCATGATTCCTTCACCTTTAGTATTAGTTATGAAATTACTTCTATAACCAATTAATCCTCTCGTTGGAACTAAAAATTCAAGTCTAACATAATTATCTTCAGCAGGTTCCATTATTTCCATGCTACCTTTTCTTTCACTTAAATCACTTATTATAGTTCCAGAGTAATCATTAGGTACATTTATAACAACTCTTTCATAAGGTTCACACTTAACACCATCTATTTCATGGAATATAACTTCTGGTTTAGATACACTAAGTTCATATCCTTCTCTTCTCATATTTTCAATTAATATTGATAAATGAAGTTCTCCACGACCCGATACTTTAAATCCATCATTAGAAGGTAATTCTTCAACCTCAAGTCCAACATTACGTTCAAGTTCAGCATTTAATCTATCTCTTAAATGTCTTGATGTTACAAATTTACCAACTTTTCCAGCAAATGGACTACTATTAACTAAGAAATTCATTGATAGTGTTGGTTTTTCTATTTCAATTTTAGGTAATGGTTCAATATGATTAACATCACATATTGTATCTCCAATTGATATTTCAGGACATCCAGCTACTGTAACTATATCTCCATAATATGCTTCATTTACTTCTTTTCTCTTAATTCCTTCATTAACAAACATCTTACTAATTTTTTCTTTTGTTAATGTACCATCATTTTTAGATATAGCAATGGTTTCACCAACTTTAATTTTACCTTTATTAATTCTACCAATTCCAAGTCTTCCAATATAATCATCATAATCAAGTGATGAAATTTGAAATTGAAGTGGATCATCAGCATTTCCTTCAAATGGTTTAGTTGTTTCTATAATAGTATCTAAAAGTGGTGTAATATCTTTATTATCATCATTTTCTTCATACTTAGCAATACCATCTTTAGCAATACCATATATAATCTTAAAATCTAATTGTTCATTAGTCGCACCAAGTTCACAGAATAAATCAAATGTCATATTAACAACTTCTTCAGCCCTAGCATCTTTCTTATCTATTTTATTGATAAATAATATTGGTCTAAGTCCATTTTGTAATGCTTCTTTCAATACAAATCTTGTTTGAGGCATTGGTCCTTCAGCTGAATCAACAAGTAATACTACTGTATCTACTGTTTTAATAATTCTTTCTATTTCACTAGAAAAATCAGCATGGCCTGGAGTATCTACTATATTCATTTTATAACCTTTATATCTTATAGAACAATTTTTAGCAGTTATAGTAATACCTCTTTCACGTTCTAAATCCCCACTATCCATTACACAATCAACAACTTGTTCATTGTCTCTAAATACACCATTTTGCTTAAGTAATGCATCTACTAAAGTACTCTTTCCTGCATCAACATGAGCAACAACAGCAAAATTAATAATTTTATCCATAATAACATCCCCTTTTGGCACCTATAAATAATACACTATTTTTACAATATTTTCAAGGAATTTTTGAATTTTTTTCAATTATCACTGACAATAATAATTTATCATTCAAAGTAAATGGTTAAAAAAATCAATTAATGGCAAAATATTATTAGGAGATAATATGGAAAATTCACATATATTTAAAGACGAAAAAGAAATATATTCAATAATAGGTAAAAATGTCAGATATTATAGAAAATTATACAGTTTAACTAAAAAAGAGATGACTCAAGAAACACTCGCAGAATATGCTAATGTATCCACATCTCTAATAGGTAATTTAGAAAGTAAAAAGACTATTCAAGGATTAAGTATATATAATTTATATAAAATTAGTAGAATATTAAATGTACCAATTGAAAATTTCTTTATTGACAGGTAATCTTTTCAAAGAATTTATCTATAGAAGTATTAAGTACAATAGATATTTTATAAAGTGATAATAATGATAATCCTTCACTACCACGAGTACTTTCAAACTTTCTTATAAATTCAGGAGACACTCCAATATCAACAGCTAATTGTTCCTGAGTTATTCCATTAATCTTTCTATATTTAATTACATTATAAGCAATTGTTTCAATAATATTATCATCAAAATCAAAATTTCTTTTAAATTTAGTCATTAAAATCACCTAAATACATTTTATATTATTTACAAAATAAATAATGTAATGTTACACTATACAAAAAATATTTATTATTCTATAATAATATTAGGTGAAAAAATGAATCAAGATAAATTAAATGATATAATTGGTAAAAACATCAAAAAATATAGACTTGAATACAAGGATGAAAAAATCACTCAAGAAAAACTAGCTGAATTAATAAATGTATCAGTATCACTAATAAGTAGTTTAGAAAGTAATAAAACTAAAAAAGGAATAAGTATTAACAATTTATATAAAATATCATTAGTATTAAATGTACCTATTGATAAATTTTTTGAGGAAGATAATGAAAGAGAAAGTAAATAAAATATTATTAAATGAGTATATTATAAATAGCTCAGATTTATTAGAAATAACTAACAGTAGTGAATTTCTAAACATGATTAAAAATGTTGATATTAATAAAGAAATAATAGTTAAAAGTAAACTCATTCATAAAAACAATATTTCTTTATTAGAATCTATATTATTTGGCATAGATAATTATTTATCATTTTTAAAAAATATATTAAATGTTAACCAGTTAGAAATAAGA
>ULRB01091336.1_pt1 | contig 11524 bp, 11 predicted proteins | sample 1955051 | NCBI WGS metagenome assembly ULRB01 (sample SAMEA4835671, study PRJEB28245) | human gut metagenome | biome: gut microbiome; material: fecal sample | place: Denmark | collected 2008 | reverse complement strand
ATCCGCGAAGGTGGCCGCACGGTTGGTTCCGGCGTCGTTGCCAAGGTCATCGAGTAATCTAAGGTTCATTCAGGGACGCTTTCCAGTCGGGGAGCGTCCCTTTTCTGCATGATGCAAAGCAGCAGCCCCCACATTCGCCCGCGTACAGCTGACACGGCGCATAAGGCGGGGTCGTGTCCATCAGCAGACAGCGTCCTGCCCACGGGTCGCTAATCAGCAGCTTCGACTGCTGGCAGGATAGGAAACGAATCAACCCGAATCCACCCAATTGCACATCCGGCACAACGGAATCCAGAGGAAAATGCAGCAGCTGCTCGCCCACGCCAGCCCAAATCGTGTGGTCATCGGCAATTGTTACCGCGCCGCACCAGCCGGGCAGCAGCGCGACGGGCGCAAAATCGCCGCTTGTCAGACATAGGCGGAAAAGCAGCGTTTGCGGCGGGTCGGGGCTCAGCAGCGACAGGCAGCTGAGCACTCCGCCATCCGCCGCGACCCGCATCGGACAACCCGGAACGGGATATGCAGCAATTTCCCGCAAATCCGGCAGGGAAAAGATGTGCAAGCAGCCGTCCTCACAGCCGCAGACGATTACTTGGCAATTGACGATCGCGCAGTCGCATGGGCGAATTCCAGCGGGCGATGTAACCAGCGGGTAATCATGTGCATCATACAGTGTTAGACAGTTCGTCTCGCTGGAGAGCGTCAGCAGCTGATTTCGCCAGCAGCGAAGCACCTCGACTCCCGGCGGCAGCGTGCTGATTCGCCCTTGACGGTACAGCAAGCGGTTGACGGAATCAGCCAGCGCGACATCCGCTCCGCACGCGGCCAGCAGGTTCGGGTGTGCCAGCGGTGTCGGGATTTTCCGCCACTTGCCGCACCATGAGAGCAGTCCCGCTGCACTCGCCAGATAAACTTCCACACGCGCCACCTCCCTGCATCAGGCTATGCCGCGCAGGGCGGCGGGGTGCAAAAATCAAATGCAATTCACAGGAGGAAAACACGATGTATCACTACAAAACACACGGCACTTGCTCGTCCGAAATTGAACTGGAGATTCAAAACGGTATCATCACGCATTGCAAGTTCATCGGCGGCTGCAAGGGCAACACGCAGGGCTTGGCGCGCATGGTCATTGGCTGCAAAGCGGATGAAGTTGCCCAGAGATTGGAAGGCATTCCCTGCCGCGGCAACACGTCCTGCCCAGATCAGCTGAGCAAGGCGATTCACGAATACCATGAGTGAAGCCGGGAAGGAGCAAATTTTGTCCGAAACGAACCAGCTTCCCACCTCGTTTGAAGAGATGGATTTGTCCAAAGAAGTGCTGCGCGCCATCAAAGACATGGGGTTCACGACGCCATCGACCGTGCAGGCGAAGACGATTCCGCTGATGATGTCCGGCGCGGACGTGAACGCAATTGCGCCAACCGGCACGGGCAAGACCTGCGCGTTCGGCATTCCGATGCTCGAATATGTGCAGCTTAATGAACCGGAAGTTCAGGAAGTGGTGCTTGCGCCAACCCGCGAACTGGCGCTGCAAATCGGGGATGAACTGACCAAATTGGCCAAGTACATCAAGGGCTGCCGCATTGCTGTGCTCTACGGCGGACAGCCGATTCCCAAGCAGCTTGCCGCGCTCAAGCGCAAACCGCAGATTCTCGTCGCAACCCCCGGTCGTCTGCTGGACCACATGAACCGCGGCAACGTCCATCTGAATGCCGTCCACACGATGGTGCTGGACGAGGCGGACGAGATGCTCAACATGGGCTTTGTCAAGGACGTGACGCGCATCATCGAGGCGACGCCGGACGAGCGGCAGATGGTGCTGTTCTCCGCGACGACGAATCAGGACGTGCTGACGATTGCGTGGAAATATCAGCATGACCCGATTGAAGTTACTGTCGAAGCGACGAAGCAGGATCGGCCGCAGATTGCGCAGTACGTCATTTCGACCGAACAGAGCAAGAAGATTGGCCATCTGCTGTATCTGCTGGATGCGGATGTTTACCAGCGCGTCATGATTTTCTGTAACACGAAGTTTATGACCGACCGGCTGACCGAGCGCCTCAAAAAGGAAGGCTATCAGGCGGAGTGCATCCACGGCGATGTGAAGCAGAGCCAGCGCAATGTGGTCATGAACGACTTCCGGCGCGGAAAATTCCCGATTCTGATTGCAACGGACGTGGCGGCGCGCGGCATCGACGTCGATGACGTGGAAGCAGTCATCAATTTTGATCTGCCCGCCGAAAATGAGTATTACCTGCACCGTATCGGCCGAACCGGGCGCGCGCACAAGCACGGCGTGAGCTTCTCGCTGGTCACGTTCCAAGAGAGCGTGCGCATGGACGAGATTCTCAAGTACATGATTGCGAAACCGCTGCCGCTGCATTTCGAGGATGGCATCCTCCGAAATGAGGACGGCACGCCTTTCTTCGACAATATTTGATTGATGCAAGACGCTGGGAGGAGATTCCCGGCGTCTGTTGCGTTTGGAGGGAAAATGCGGAAAAAACATTTGTGGATTTTGCCTGTGCTGGCGATTCTAGTCATTCTGACGCTAATTGCGCTGGATGAGCGGCTGATTCTGCGGACATACACGGTTGCGTCGCCGAAGCTGACGGCGGAGGTGCGGCTTGCGGTCGTCACGGACTTCCATTCGTCTGATAATGTGGACGACGTGGTGGCGATGGTTGCTTCCTGTGCGCCGGATGCTGTGCTGATGGTTGGAGATATGTTCGATGACGACACGCAAAATCGTCCGCCTGAACGTACATTATCGCTGATGCGGCAGCTAAGCGCGCTGTACCCGTGCTACTATGTGTCCGGCAACCACGAGGCGTGGACGGGCGAGATGGACGCGCTCTATCAGCAGACGGAGGAAGCGGGGGTGACGGTGCTGCGGATGTCGTCAGGCGTCCTGACAGTGCGCGGGCAGCGAATCGCGCTGTGCGGCATCCCTGACCCGTATGAGATGGTGTTCAGCGGCGCACCGGACACGGAAGAGCAGCTGCGGCAGGCGCTCGAAGACGTGGATTCAGCGGATTTCACCGTCCTGCTGGCGCATCGCCCGGAGCTGCTGGCGAAGTACGCGCAATTCCCGCTCGACCTCGTCGTGTCGGGTCACGCGCACGGCGGGCAGGTGCGGATTCCGGGGGTGCTGAACGGGCTGTACGCGCCCAATCAGGGGTGGTTCCCGAAGCTGGCGGGCGGGGCGTATACTCAGGATGGCACGACGCTGATTGTCAGCCGCGGCTTGGCGGTGCGGACATGGCTGCCGCGCATCTTCAACCGCCCAGAGGTCGTGCTGGTGCGCTGTGTTCCGGCAGAGTGAGCAGTACAGGAAAAAATCATCAGTTTTTTGCAAAAATGTCTTGCGTTTTTTTCAATTCTCAGGTATAATGAGCGCGGTTGAATCCTTCGGGTCTGTGGTTGCAAGCCGATGCCAGTCGCAGGCCAAGCGGTCCACGTAATCCGGCCAAAGCGCCGGGGAGCATGGTGCGGTTTAGAGGTAAGCCCGTCCGGAATGCGGAAGCATTTCGAGAGGAGTGCGTGAGGGCGCACGATGCGTTGAGCAACCTCCCAGACGGCGAGTGTGGGGTCAAAGACCAGGTCAGCCGAAGGTTCGCCTATTCTAAATCATTCAGGGGGTTCCAATACCATGTACACTGACAAGACGCTGGTTTGCAAAGACTGCGGCAATGAATTTGTTTTCACTGCCGGTGAACAGGAATTCTACGCCGAGAAGGGCTTCCAGAACGAGCCCACCCGTTGCAAGGCGTGCCGTCAGGCGCGCAAGGCCAGCCGCCCTGCTGCCGGTGGCACCCGCGAGATGTTCGACGCCGTGTGCGCTGAATGCGGCAAGCCCACCAAGGTTCCTTTCCAGCCCAGGGAAGATCGCCCTGTCTACTGCAGCGAGTGCTATGCAGCGCGTCGTGGTTAATCCCCAACGCACCTGACAAAACTGTTGCAAGGAGTCCTCGCCGGTTCGCGCCGGCGGGGGCTTTTTTTGCGTGTTCGCCTTCCGAAAAATCAGGCAATATGGTATACTGATGGCCAATGGGGGGCGATTTCTATCGACACAAAGGAACTGATTCGCTGCCGTCTCGGCGGGCAGCACCTCTTGACGCAGCGCGCCTCGAATGCCGAAATCGCGGCGGATTTATGCGGCGCACAGGCACAAATCCTCCGCAATGCGCTCTTCACCCTGCAAAGCCGGACGGGCAGCAGCGATGTTTCCGGTCTGCTGAAAACGTGGACGCTGCGTGGGACGCTCCACCTGATTCCAGAAAGCGATCTGCCGCTGTACGTCCATCAACAGGGGGCGGCGGAGGACGTGTGCGATACGCCGTGGTATGCGTGGATGACGAAGTGCGGCTGCGCGCTGCCGCCGGAGCGCGAGAAGGCGTTTGCGCGGCTGATTGTGCAGGAAATCGCGTCGGGGAACGATACGCGCGAAGGATTACGGCAGGCATGTCAGGCGGCGGGCATGACGGCGGACGAGGAGAAGATGGTCTTTCACGGCTGGGGCGGCGTGATTGGCGAATTGTCGCTCTTGGGCGTGATTTGTGCGCAGGTGCAGGAGAAGAAAGCGTACCGTCTGTGCGCGCCATTTGCACCGATGGACGCGGCGGAAGCGGAGTTGACGCTGGCGCGGCGTTACTTCACGCACTACGGCCCGGCGTCGCTGCGGGATGCAGCGTACTTTTTCCGCGTGCCGCAGACGAAGGTGAAAGCGTGGCTGAAGCAGCTCGACGCGCGGGAAATCAGGGTCGATGGGCGGATGTACTACGCCACCAAAGACGCGCCGGAGGGGGAGATGCCGCACGTCCGCCTGCTGTCCGGCTTTGACCCGATGCTGCTGGGCTACCGCAAGGAGGATAACCCGATTCTGCCGCCGGAGCACTTGCGCGGCGTGTTTAACCTGACGGGCATTGTGCATCCGACGGTGCTGGCGGATGGGCGAATTGTGGCGCGCTGGCGGGAGAAGGACGGCAAGGTGGAACTGATGCCGTTTGAAAATATCGGCGTGCGGACGAAAAAACGCATTGAGCGGGAAGTTGAGAAGTGGTTTGAGGTGAAGGAAATCCGATGGATGGAAATTGACGGCAAACGAAAAGCGGTCTGCCGAAACAGACCGCATGGAAATCACAGATTCGCCCGCTTGTAGGATTTGCTGGGCGTGAGGTCGTAGAAAACGCGCTGGACTTTCGGGCATTGCGCGAGGATGTGCGCCGTCACGCGCTCCAGCAAATCCGCCGTGAAGCGCGCCGTGTTTCCAGCCGCGCCCTCCGCCGTCTGAACTGCCCGCAGCGTCACGACATAGCCGCCGTCGGGGAAGGGCGAAAGCGCCAGCGCCGCGAAATACTGCCACAGGCGCTTGTTCTGGTTGCTGTCCTCAACGTCGTGGCGGAAAATGTCGTCCGCCTCGCGCAGAATGTCAAGGCGCTCGGCGGTCACATCGGCCATAATGCGCGACGCTAAGCCGCTGCCGGGGAAGGGCTGCCGATTGACCAGCACGGCGGGCATCCCCAGCTCCTGCCCGACCTGCCGGATTTCGTCCTTGAACAGCTCGCGAACAGGCTCGATAATCGGCAGACCGTCGATGGTGCTGCCCGTGTGCGGGCGGTAGAGCGTGTCGGTGACGTTCGTGCCCTGAATGACAAGGCGAATGTCGTCAATTGCGGCTGCCTCGCGGCTCAGGATGGACATCAGGCGTTCGGTGACGATGCGCTCCTTTTCCGCCGGGTCGCTGACACCGGCAAGCGCAGTCAGAAACTCCTCGCGTGCGTCGATTCGCCGCAGATTCAGCCCCAGATTGTCGTGATAATACGCCATCACCTGCTCAGACTCATTCTTGCGCAGCAATCCGGTGTCGATGAAAATGCAGTGGAGCTTGTGTCCGATGGCGAGGTTGCCCAGCACGGCGCATACGCCGCTGTCAATGCCGCCGGATAAGCTGCACAGCGCGCTGCCGCCATTCGCCGCGCGGTCGATTTCCTCGCGGGCGCGGTCAATCAGCGCCTGATTCGTCCACCACGCCGTGCAGCCGCAGATGTTCTGACAGAAGCTGACGAGCAGATGACTCGAAAAGGGGTCGTTCCGCTCCAGTTGGAAGGAGAAGCCCCACACGTCGCGGCGGCTGGCGTGGAAGCCGAGCATCCCGCCGTCTGTTGTGGCAATCGGCGTCGCCTGCGCGCCGTCCAGCGACATAAACCGCGCGGTCGGCTGATAACGGTCGGTGTCCTCCATGCCGTCCAGCAGGGCATCAGATGCGTCCAGATGAATCTGCATCGCGCCGTCCTGCGGCACGGGTTCGCTCAATTCGCCGCCCAGCGTCTGGCACAGCGACAGCGCCGAATCGCCCACGCAGAGCATTGGCAGCCCGGTTTGCAGATAATCCATCAGGAACGGCACATCCGCCGCCTCGCCGCTGACGCCTGCCGCCAGCACAATGCCGCGCGCGCCCATGCGCTGGATATCTTCCGCAGCACAGGCGGACGACACAATCCGGCAGTAAAAATGCTCCGCGCGGAGCTTCTGCGCCATCATCCGGCACGCGCTGCCGTTCAGATTGACAACGACCACCAAATCCTGCATGAATCTTTCCTCCCCAATGCCGAAAAATCCTGAAGCGTTCCCCGTAATGTTGTATGTACCCGGCGGCTTTTGGTGCCGGTTTCCTTCAAGCGGAGAAATTCGCAAGGGACAGAACGCGCGGTTCAGCAGAATCCGCTTTGATTGCTTCTATCCTTCACGAGAAAAACTCTTTCTATTCATTCGCCCCCCAAGTGGCAAAATCCTTTTTTTGCGCGTGAGAATTTTGTGTTTTCTCAAAGAATATAGCGAAAACACAGGAGAGCGAAAAAAGTTGCAGAAAAATTTGATTTTGGTGTTTCACTTTGCCTCAAAGCGGGGTATACTGTTTTCAGGCGGAAACGCCGGACAAAATGAATGGAAAATCGGCTGAAAAGCCAGAATAAATTGAGGAGGAACAACAATATGAAGTGGGTTTGCAGCGTGTGCGGTTATGTTTACGAAGGCGAGAAGGCGCCGGAGCAGTGCCCGGTTTGCAAGGCGCCGGCGAGCAAGTTCATCAAGCAGGAAGCCGAAATGGCATGGGCGGCGGAGCACGTCGTGGGCGTTGCGAAGGGCGCGCCGGAGGAAATCATTCAGGGCCTGCGCGAGAACTTCCAGGGCGAATGCACCGAGGTCGGCATGTATCTGGCGATGGCGCGCGTGGCGCACCGCGAGGGCTATCCGGAAATTGGCCTGTACTGGGAGAAGGCTGCCTTTGAGGAAGCGGAACATGCCGCGAAGTTCGCCGAGATGCTGGGCGAAGTGGTGACGGACAGCACGAAGAAGAACCTGCAAATGCGCGTGGAAGCTGAAAACGGCGCGACGATGGGCAAGACCGAGCTGGCGAAGCTGGCAAAGGCGCTGAACCTCGACGCGATTCACGACACCGTGCACGAGATGGCGCGCGACGAGGCCCGTCACGGCAAGGCGTTCGCGGGTCTGCTGAAGCGGTACTTCGGGGCGTAAGAAAAATAGGGGGACGCAGCGGATGCGCCCCCGTTTTTTGATATGGGAAAAGGGATGCTCGCATGGGGCATCCCTTCTTTCAATCAGGAAATTCACGAATTCCGTTTGATTTCAATCGTCGAAGCAAAGATGGCAGGCAGAGACGCTTTCAGCTTCTCGCAGAATTTCGCGACGAAGCAGCCGTCCTCGGAATTTTCGCCCCAAAGCGCTTCCAATTCCCGAAAACGTCCGCGCGTGTCTTCGTCCATACTTCTGCAAGCGTATAGGTCGTCGAAAATGACTTTCGCGCCGGAGATTGTCTGCACGGAAACAGTTGGCAGCTCATGCGCCGAGACAACAATCGTGACGGGGCAGTTTTGATCGTCGGCAGAAGTGCATTTTGCAAGAAACTCGCAGAAGCAGGTGACGCATTCCTGCGACGATTCTTCTGTATCGTCATGAGTTTCCGGCATCTTCATTGGCGTATCGGGAAAGAACACGGCGCGGAGTTCCGCGGAATGCGCCTGAAAGCTGTCCGCAAACGCTCGTGGAGAGGTGTTTTTGTCCTGCGCCATTGCGGTGAGTTCGTCCATCACGGCTTTGATGCTCTTTTGCGGCATTGGTATCCTCTTTTCGTAGGTTTGTTTGTCTATATTCGGAAAAACGGTTCTCCTGCTGAATGGAAGAGAATTGATAAGATGTTCAAAACTGCCACCGCGCCAGCGTCTTACGCTCAACAGCTTCCACACTGCGGATTTCCACCGCTTTCCGAAGCGTCTCGATAACCGCGCGCAGCTGCTCTCCGCTCTGCGCCAGCAGCGCATACCCGTCCCCGTCATACGCATAAAACGCCATTGTAAACCCGCGGGCGCAGAAGTCCTCGCAGCTGCTCGGCGGCGTACCGGGCGCATTGTGCGGCAGGACGTAAATCGTGAACAGCTCCGCGTGCTCATCCGGCGTTAAGGCATCCAATGCGCGCCGCATTTCCTGCGCGGTGAATCGCCTCTCCGGCAAGCCGTTTCCGAAGGTGCACACCCAATATTCGCGGACGAGAAAATCCACATCCGCAGTGGAAAAAATCGGCAGAACCGCTTGCAGCACCGTCCGAACGGGCGCATCAGCAGCAAAGCGAATGCCGACCACCATCACCAGTTCACGTCCTTCATCATCCGCATTTCGAGTTCCTGATTTTTCACCGACACGCGCATTCCGGGGGCAATCGAGTGCGTGATGAACGCGTTGCCGCCGATGACCGCGTCATGCCCGATGACAGTGTCGCCGCCCAAGACCGACGCGCCGGAGTAAATCGTCACGCGGTCGCCGATGGTCGGGTGACGGCGGTGGCCGCGCAGGCTCTGTCCGCCGCGGGTCGAGAGTGCGCCCAGCGTCACGCCTTGATACAGCTTCACCGAATCGCCGATGACGGTCGTTTCGCCGACGACGATACCCGTGCCGTGGTCGATGAAGAAGTACTTGCCGATGGTTGCGCCGGGATGAATGTCAATCCCCGTGCGGCCGTGCGCGTACTCGGTCATGATGCGCGGAATCAGCGGCACTTTGAGCAGAAACAGCTCGTGCGCCAAGCGGTTGACCGTGATGGCGAGCAGCCCCGGATAGGCAATAATGATTTCGTCCAGACTTGTCGCCGCCGGGTCGCCGTCGTAGAAGGCTTGCAGGTCGGTCGCCAGCAGTGCGCGCACGTCGGGAATCTTCTCCAGAAAGCGGATGGTCATCTCCTGCGCCTGACGGTCAATGTCGGCGGCGGCCTCCTGCGTCACCCTGCTGCCGCAGCGCAGGGCAATCGCAATCTGCTTCTGCAGCAGGTACGCCGTGTCCTCGATGAGGGCGGACAGCGAGTGCGCCGCGCTGTACACATGGTAGGCAGGGTCGCGGAAATAGCCCGGAAAGACGATGCGCCGCAGCTTGCCAATCAGGGCGATAATCACGTCGCGGTCGGGCTGGTTGAACGGTTCAATGCGGTCAATGGGGCGGCCGGCGGTATAATCCGCGAGAATATTCTGCGTCAGGTCGTGGATGCTGCCTTCCAAGGTGTCTGGCGTCATCAAAATCCCTCCTTTACCTTATCTGACATTCAAGTTTTGCACCTGTCTATTCTACACCGAAAACGTTCTCCCTGTCAATTCCCTTGCGAAAATCGTCCATTTGTGCTATAATTTCGCTGGATACAGTCGATGCGATTTGTGAACAGACCGCATCAGGAAAGGAAGAAGATTTTTATGCGACAGCAGTTATCGGAGCTTCGCCGCGCCATGCAGGCGCACGGCATCGACCTCTATATCATCCCCACGGATGATTTCCATGCGTCGGAGTACGTCGGCGCGCACTTCCGCGGGCGGCACTATGTTTCCGGCTTCACGGGCAGCGCAGGTACGCTGGTGGTGACGGCGGACTGGGCGGGTCTGTGGACGGATGGCCGCTATTTCCTGCAGGCGGGGCAGCAGCTGGAAGGCAGCGGCATCGAGCTGTGCAAGATGGGCGAGCCGGGCGTCCCGACGATCCCGGAGTACCTCGAAAAGACGCTTGAAGCCGGTCAGACGCTGGGTTTTGACGGCAGAGTCGTCACGGCGCGGCAGTACGAGGGTTATCAGCGCATTGCGGAAAAGAAGCAGGGCAAAATTGTCTCTGATGTTGATTTGCTGGATGAAATCTGGGCGGAGCGCCCGGCACTGTCGGCAGAACCCGCGTGGGAACTGCCCGTATCGCTGACGGGACGCAGCCGTCAGGAGAAGCTGCATCAGGTGCGCCGCGAAATGGAAAGCCTTGGCGCGGATACGCTTGTCCTGTCCTCGCTGATGGACGTGTGCTGGCTGATGAACCTGCGCGGCAATGATGTGGACTGCACGCCCGTCATGCTGTCCTTTGCGGCCGTGACGATGACCGATGCGGTGCTGTTCGTCAACCCCGCTATCCTCAGCACGGAGATTCAGGCGCATCTCAAGGAGGACGGCGTGACCATCCGCCCCTACGCCTGCGTCTATGAATATACGAAGAAACTGCCGGAAGATTCCACGGTGATGATGAACCTGAATGTCGTTAACAGCCTGATTCGGGCGTGCGTGCCCGCGTCGGTGCGCGTGATTGACCACGTTGACCCCACCGAGCTGCCCAAGGCGGTCAAGAATGCCACCGAGGTGGAGGGCTTCCGCAAGGCGCATGTGCAGGACGGCGTGGCGGTGACGCGCCTGATGTACTGGTTGAAGCACAATGTTGGCAAAATCCCGATGGACGAATTGAGCGTCGCGGAAAAACTGGAAGAGTTCCGCCGCGAACGCCCGGATTACATCGGCCCGTCCTTCGCGCCGATTATCGCCTACGGTGCGCACGGCGCCATCGTCCACTATTCGCCCACCAAGGAATCCAACATCCCCGTTGAGCCGCGCTCCCTGCTGCTGGCGGACACCGGCGGGCACTACCTGCAGGGCACGACCGACATCACCCGTACCTTTGCCATGGGCGAAACGACCGATGAAGAGAAGAAGTTCTTCACCCTCGTGCTGAAAGGACACCTGCATCTGGGCAACGCGCGCTGGAAGTACGGCTGCACGGGCGCGAATCTGGACTACCTCGCCCGCGAACCCCTCTGGCAGGAGAACATGGACTACAACCACGGCACGGGTCACGGCGTGGGCTATGTGCTGAGCGTCCACGAAGGCCCGCAGCGCATCCACTGGCGCGGCGCACCCATCCCGCTGGAACCCGGCATGGTGACGAGCGACGAACCTGGCTTCTATCTGGAGGGCAAGTTCGGTATCCGCCACGAAAACCTGACGGTCGTCTGTGAGGGCGAAACGAATGCGTATGGTCGTTTCCTGCATTTCGACTACCTGACGATGGTGCCGTTCGATCTGGACGCGGTGGATGCACGGTATTTGAATGAGGATGATAAGAAGCTGCTGAATGCCTATCATGCCAAGGTGCGGGAGACGATTCTGCCGTATCTGGCGGGGGACGAGGCGGAATGGCTGCTGCACGCGACGCGGGCAAT
>ULRB01048560.1_pt1 | contig 11537 bp, 9 predicted proteins | sample 1955051 | NCBI WGS metagenome assembly ULRB01 (sample SAMEA4835671, study PRJEB28245) | human gut metagenome | biome: gut microbiome; material: fecal sample | place: Denmark | collected 2008 | reverse complement strand
TGCGGGGTAAATGCCAATTACGCTTAAGTTGTTGGCATTGGTAAGGGTAGGGAGCTTGTCTGTATCTCTGCCCTCACTCAACTGAAAGTCATGATATGCAATTCTTACACATCTGTCAATGATTGACTTTTCATTTGATTCAAGTTTATATCCCTTTGCTGTTTCTATTACGGTCATAATAAATTCAGACTTGATTGAAATAGCGTCCTTGCCTTCTTCTGAGTAAGAAAGGTCAATATCAAAAATGTTGAATTTAGTAGGACTGTTAGGAGAAAGCTTAAGAATTTCACCATCAAAGTTTTCCTTTTGTATTAAAGCACCATACTCATTGTCAGGATCTATTACAATGATTTCATCATTGGGATACTTGAAAAGAACGTCTGCTATTTCCAGTTTTACAAATACCGACTTTCCTGAACCTGAAGGTCCGAGCACGAAGCCGTTAGAGTTCATTTCCTCCGTTCTGTCAAGAATAATTGCTGAGTTTGTTACTTTATTTATGCCGTAAAAAATACCGCTGTCACTGAAATACGTTCTGTATGAAAACGGTATCAGAATAGCAGCTGCATCCGTAAGGAGATATGTACTTACTGCACTTCCAAGGTGGTTTACACCGAAAGGAAGAACTGTATTCATACCCTTATCCTGCTGTCTGGTAAGGTAGTTAATGGTTACCTGATGCTTTGATGCTTTTGTTTTAATGTGTTTTGTAAGCTCCTCAAGCTCATCCTTTGTCTCAGCGGATAAAGAAATAAATAAACTTACCTCGAAAAGCTCAATATTGCTTCCTGAAAGTCTTTCCTGTAAATCTTCAAGCTCCTTCAGCTTATCAGTAAGTCTGAAAGGTACAAAGTTTCCACCTTTTTTGTGATTATCTTCCATGCGTTTCTGAATTTTGCCCTGTACATCGAAGATTTCCTGTCTTACTTTTTCCAATGCGTCACCCTTGTCTATTCTTAAAATATGTTTTGAAACGGTAATTTTAAAGTTATTGTCAAGGAGTTCAGAAAGGAATGTATCGTCAAGCTCTCTGTCATACCTGTGTACATACATTATTCTCGTGAACGCTGTTCCTACCTCAACTTCTTTACCCCTGAATGCAAATGAGGACGGAGCTATGTAATCTTTGATTTTACCACCCCTTGCATAAAGGTCTGAAGGCAGCAGAAATTCAATATTATCAAACGGATGATAGTATTCATGAAGTATTGCAAATACTTCTTCCGGCATGAGCTGATGAACATCGCTTTTCATTTTGTCGAAGTACGTCTGCATTTCCCTGAAATATTTGAATAAAACATTTATGTTATCAACCTTTGTTTGAGGTTTGTATGAAAGTGCAATCAGCATGATTTTTTTTGCACAAGCGAGTTCGGATCTTTTTACATTTTCTTCTATGATTTCACAATAATCATCATAAAGCTCACCGTACCTACGTTCTTTCGGCATCATGCTTTTTCTCAGCTTATCAGCGTTGATCGATGAATTCATTATAAATTCCTGATACTGAATATCCGTAGGCAATGCGTTGAGAAGCTTCTGATAATCCTGATATGTGTCCATCTGCTCATTTTCTCTAAGCAGTGAATAATCAAGATTTTCAAAAGAAAATATCAGTGTATATCTGTCTTCTCCCACAAGAAAAATACCATTTTCATAAACTTCATAGAACGGTATTGTATCCTGTGCAGTTTTTGGAATTACCATACCCTTGGAAAAAAGAGAACTAAATTTTTTCTTTGAAAATATCATTATTAAATACTCCTTTCGATTCATATGTTCTGACATCAACACCCTTGAAAATTGAAATCATATACTGAAACAATGACATTCCCTGTATATTTACAACTCCGAAAAATATGATTATTCCCATTACCAGAAATATAAGGCTGAGCAGAAGCTGTGTACTCATTGTTCCTTTTAAAAAAATCAGCATAAGCAGTCCTATTACAAAGGCTATGCCTGCTATTATAATTTGCTTTTTGTTCAGCCCAAGACTGCTTTTGTTTTTTCGTATAATATTCTTTGTTATTTTTACTTTTATCATTTTTGTTCTCCTTACTTAATAAGATTTGTAAGGCATCTCGGCGGTTTTATCATCATTATTGACATGGCAATTATTATAAGCATATTAGGTGCGATCTTCATAAACCATAAAACTAATCCTTCAAATCCGTTTATCTCTCCCATTTCTGTTATTACGTGTGAAGCACTATCCCCGTTCCAAATAGTAACACTATACCAGTAGCAGTACCTATCGAGATAATAATGCTATTTAATAGCGATCTGATGCGTTTTGAAATGCTCCCCTTTTGTTAGACAATGTGGTATAATAGAAATATACCTATTTGAAATCTAACGAAAGGGGGCATTTTTATGCCTAAAGGAAAACCAAATAAGAGATACACACCCGAATTCAAGATCAAAGTAGTAGAAACAATGCAGAAAGAAAAGCTAAGCTATAGTGAAGCAGCACGGGAATTTGATGTAAGTAATCATAATCGTGTTGCTGACTGGGAAAGAATCTATCTTGAAGAGGGCAAAGAAGGATTTTATGTTGAACGCCGAGGACGCAAGTCAACAGGTCGTCCGCCAAAGCTGAAGAAAGAAGTTGAGGAGGATCTCATAGCAGAGGTACAGCGTCTTCGAGCGGAGAATGCATACCTAAAAAAATTGAATGCCTTGGTTTACGAAAGGGTACGGCAAGAGAAAAAGCACAGGTGATTTGGGAACTGAGGCATGAACACAAGATAGGTCTGCTCATTGATGTAGCCGGTATCCCTCGCAGTACCTACTATTATTACAGTAAACAGTTCAGCATCCCCAAGGCAGATAAATATGCTGAGATAAAAGCTATGATTCGTAAGATATATGATGATAATCAAGGACGCTATGGCTATCGAAGAATAACTAAAGAGCTTAGAAAAACACATAAGATAAATCACAAGACTGTTCAGCGGCTAATGCGTAAAATGGGGATATTCTGCCGTGTACGTATGAAGAAATATAATTCTTTCAGGGGTGAAGTGGGCAGAATAGCACCCAATCTGTTGGAACGTGATTTCAAGGCAGATAAGCCAAATCAGAAGTGGGTCACAGACGTGACGGAGTTTGTGTTGTTTGGTACCAAGTTGTATCTGTCACCGATCATCGACCTGTTTAACGGCGAAGTTGTGTCCTACAACCTGAGTTACCATCCTAATTTGAATCAAGTGACAGATATGCTTGAAAAGGCTTTTGCAAAGATACCGGACGACACCGGACTCATTCTGCATTCAGATCAAGGCTGGCAGTATCAGCACAAGCATTATCAGAAAATGCTGAAAGATAAAGGCATAAGACAGAGTATGTCACGAAAAGGCAATTGTCTTGATAACGCCTGTGCAGAAAACTTCTTTGGATTACTCAAGACAGAATTGTTGTACTTACAGGATTTTACATCAATAGAACACTTCATATCCGAGCTTCACGCTTATATAGAGTGGTACAATACGAAACGCATTAAGCTCAAACTTGATGGTATGTCTCCTGTCGAATACAGACTCGCTGCCGCATAACAAAAGCGACCAAGATTTCTCTTAGTCGCTTTGCATAAGTTTTCTTTTAAAAGTTTGTCTAACTTTTTGGAGTCAGTTCATTTGCACGCAAGAGATCGCTATTTTTCTTTTTTCATGATGCCAAAGCGGTAACAATCATCTCAGACAGATACGTAACGTTTCACCACAAATAAAGCATATTTCACCACATATCCGACTATTCATACAGCTTTCATGCTATAATGAAGAAAAATCGAAAGGACCGGTATATATGAAAAAGTTTCTTATCGCATTTATGATCCTTGCAGTTGTCGGAGGTTCTGCGTGGTTCGTTCTGTTTCGTCCCGAAACGATCTCGCAGGAAACGCTCACACAGGAATTTGAAGCGCACCGGCAGGCATATGAGACTGTTGCTCTCTATCTTGATCGTCATGATATCACTACAGAGATCACCGATATACCAAGATCGGGCAAAAGCTTCGACGGAGTTGCATATGAGGATTCTGACGAATATCGTGATTTTATGGAAGCCGTCTATGTGATCATGCAAGAGGATCACGACAGGATAGTTTCTGACGGAGATACGATAGAGTTTGTCTATCACAGCACCGGCGGCAAGCTGAACAGGTTATATGGTTCAGTGATCTTTAACAGTATGAAAAAAACAAAAGGGAAAATAACAGTTCCGCTGACAACTGACGGCTGGCACTTGTATATAGCACAGGGGTGAAATCATGCGAAAACATATATCGCTTTTTCTGTCGGCTGTTTTTCTCCTGACAGGCTGCTCGGCAAAGATCGTTCAGAATGAACCGAAGCCTGCGGATAACACTGTTTATACCCGTGATAGTGCAGGGATACGCCTTGAAGATGATTTCTACGGCTATATGAATTTTGATCTGCTTTACGGTGCGGATATCCCCGCAGATATGTTTGAATCGGGAACTCTGCGAATGTTGCAGAAAAATATCGATGATGTTCTTTCGGACGAGATCATCTCTATCGGAAAGAATGATATCCCTTATCCTGACGGAAGTGATGAAAAGAGGATACATGACATTTACAGGCAGTATCTTGATACGGATACAAGGGAGCAGGTCGGATTTGTGCCGCTTGAAAAAGGTATGAACGCGATAGAAGACGCACGGACAGCAAAAGACTTTGTACGTGTCTGCGGTATGATCTATACGGAATACGGTGTTCCGGTGCTGCCTGCTGTCGGTGTTAAACAGGACAATTATGACAGCAACAAAAATATGCCGTATATCGGGCAGATGCAGCTTTACGATTCGGCTGACGAACTGCAAAACGGCAGAGACAGTGCTGAAAACTTACAGCAGCAAATGGCAGAAATATTGAGATTGCTCGGTCATGATAAGCCCGACAGCCTTGCCTATGATATTGTCACGATGCTTCTGGATATAGCGGAAGACACTTCCGATCCGAGTAAAATGTCTGTTGAGGATATGTATAATATCCGTAAGCCCGATGAACTTGACCCGCTTGTGAAGGAGTATCTTGAATCGGCTGGAATGGGCAGCGGAAATATTTGTGTTCTGGATATCGCACAGCTGGAAAAGATAGGCACTCTGCTGACCGATGATAACACAGAGATATGGAAAGCCCTTGCCGAATGTATGCTTGTGTACGCATATAAAGACGTTCTTCCCTCAAGTTATTCTGAGGCATTTGAACAGGTCAGTTTTCAGACCGACGAAGAAAAGGCAGTACAAGCCGTAAATTCACTGCTTCCAAACGAGGTCGGGAATATATATATAAAGAAATACGGCGATGAAAAGACCTTTGCAGCTGTCGGGGATATGACAAGCGATATCATCTCGGCATACAGAAAATGCATCGAAAACTCAGAACTCCTGACGGAAAACGACCGCAGTGAATGTCTTGCGAAGATAGACAATATCTCTGTAAATATAGGCTGTCCTGATGTGAATGCACACAAAGATGTGCAGCTTTCGGGGAACCTGTTGGAAAGCGTCATACATATCAAAAGCGGTACAGTTTTGGAAATGCTGTCCTCTGCGGATAAAGCCCCGAATGCCGATGAATGGGGTATGCCTGCGTATGCAGTCAATGCATATTATGATTCGCAGAAAAACAGCATCACCGTTCCAATGGGTCTATTCATTGCCCCTGTTTTCGATGTGAACGCCGATCATTATACGAATCTCGGCGGGCTCGGTTCTATCATCGCCCATGAGATCGGTCATGCATTTGATGCAGACGGTATCCTGTACGATGAGCACGGCAATTACCACCCCGACAGGATCAGCCCAAAACGAACAGAACTGCTGTCCGATGAGGTTTCGGCATATTTTGGCAGTATGCAGATCATGGATACATTTTATATCGACGGTGAACAGACGCAGACCGAAAATGCCGCCGACCTCGGCGGTATGCAGGTGATCGTCTCCATGACAGATGATAAAGAGGAACTGCGGCGTATATTTGAGAGCTATGCAAACTTGTGGGCAACTTTGTCCTATGATACGAATGCTTCCGAACAGATCGCCGATGATGTACACAGCCCTGCGGAGATCAGAGTAAACGGTGTGCTTTCAAGCGTTGACAAATTCTATGAAGTGTACAACATCTCGGACAGTGATAAGATGTTTGTGCCGTATGATAAACGAGTTAGGGTGTGGTGATATGCAGATTTTCATAAAACTCATATTGCGCAATATCACGATAAAGCCGTTTCGCACGCTTGTGATCGTGCTGTGTCTTGCAGCGGTATCGCTGACATTTTCACTGTGCCTGACGATCAGCTCTGCTTCAAAGGTGGCGGTCGAGGATATGATACGAAGCTCGATGGGAAGAACAGACATCACCATGCAGGCTGAAAGTGGCTTTGAAACACTTCCCGAATTGCCTGCTGACTGTGAAAGCCTGCCCGTGATATTTGCAGGATCGTATTTTCAGGTACATGATATCAGCAACTACAAATATGTGCAGAAGAGATCTGTCCATGTACTCGGTATTGATACAGAGCGTGCGGCGAAGTTCGGATTTCTGCCGAAGTGTACCGCCCCGTCAGAGAATGAAGCTGTTATCAGCTATGCGCTCTCACAGCGTTTCGGTTATGATATCGGAGATGAGATAACGCTTCCTTGTGCAGACGGTTCAGAGATCACACTGACTGTCAGCAAGATCGTGCTGAACAAAAATGATCTGTCGGTGATGACACTCGCAGTTATTACTGCTCCCGAAACGGCAAGGACAGTTCTGGCATCGCCCGGTACTTCTGCAACGATCATATATATTGATGCACCCGACGGAAAGGAATCCGAAACGGCTGAGCAGCTCTGTGCAGCATATGCTGATCTTCATGTCGATCAGGTCACAGGCACACCGGAGAGCCGTGACAGTATCCGCAGTGTAACAAGGGCTTTTCTGATAATTTTTGCCGTGACGCTGCTGATGATACTGTTTATCATATCGGCGTTTTCAAAGAATATAGCTGTCGAAAGGCTTGCTGTCATCGGCACGCTCCGCAGTATCGGCGCAGAGAAAGGTTCGGCTTCTCTGACGCTGCTTACAGAATGTGCAGTGTACGGCATGATAGGCGGTATTATCGGGACGGTTATTTTCTATGCGCTGAAAGATACGCTTCTCAGAAATATGATACCCCGTGTTGACGGCATCGGCGGAAGCGTTAGTGTGCCTCCGTATGTGCCTGTGTTCGGACTTGTTATCCCGGCTGTGATAAGCTGTGCGGTGTCGTTTGCCTCTCTCATACGCACTTCAAAAATGCCAGTAAAGGATATCATTTTCGGCGGAAAGGACAATGTTTACCAGCCGTCTGTTTCAGGAGCGGTCACAGGGATAATATGCATATTTGTTGCAGTAATTCTGTTTATGGGCAGCTTCGGTTTTATCCCTTCGCTTGTCGGTCTTGCAGCGTTTGTTACCGGGATATGCCTTGTCCTGCCGAAACTCATGACCGCAGTTTCCGCATTCACGGCAAAGCATACCTACGGCGGCAGATTCCCTGTCATGCGCCTTGCTCTGATACAGTCGGGAACCAAAAAGACCGCCGTCATGGGAACGGTGATCTGCACGGCAGTTGTCATGATGACGGCTTCCCTTTATATCCTGTCACGCTCGGCAGAAGGGCTGTATTCGGTGAGAAATTTCAACTGCGATGCTGTGATAACAAACCTGTCGGAGCGTTCGGAATATTATGATATCATCAGTGCAGACAGCAAAGAATTTATCTATACTGCCGCCGAAACAACAGAGCTGAACGGCAGGCTGACAAAGATCAATATATTCGGATATGACAGCTTTGAGATGTTCAAGGGTCTGCGTGACCTGCCCGAAAGTCTTGGAAATGATGAGATCGCTCTCGACAGACAGATGATGAAAAGGCTTGATATCCACGAGGGCGACAGCGTGACGCTTACATTGAAGCATGATTCCGTCCGCCCTGTAACGCTCACGTTTACAGCAGTGAAAGGGATAGACAGCGTATACTTCGACCAGAAGTGCAATGCGGCGGTCATAAGCCTTGATACCTACAAAAGCGTGTATCATGATTATCCGTCCATGCTGCTTGTCAGGGGCGATACCGAGCTTATGCACCGACAGCTTATCGACAAAAGCGCGGAATTTGAAACGGCAGAGGAATACTACGCCCGTATGGACGAGGGTTCGGAAAGCATTACGGGACTGCTTGATGCACTTGCTGTGATCGGAATCCTTCTTGCGGTCATATCGGTATCCGGACAGCAGATGATCGGGTTTGAGCAGCGTAAGCATGAGCTTGCGGTACTTCGCTCGCAGGGTATGAGCATATCTCAGCTATCAAAAATGCTCCTTTGTGAAACGCTGCTGACTGCTGTTTTACCTGTTCTCCTGTACCTTTGCACCGGGCGCTTTGTGATACTGATAATTGAACATACGCTGTCATCACTGGATATGCAAATACCGATAAGCTATGAACACTTGGGGATAGCTGAATTTATAGCAGTCATGGCAGCGGCAGTCATATTAACCGTGCTGATACCCATATTCTCACTGAAACGAATGAACACAGCCGAACAGCTAAAATGCGAATAAGAGGCACTATGGAAAATATCATCGAGGTCAAAAACATCTGCAAGAGCTTTGGCTGCAAAGAAAACCGCACGCAGGTCCTTGACAATATATCGCTGACCGTGGAAAAAGGCGAATTTCTGTCACTTATGGGTGCATCGGGCAGCGGAAAATCAACGCTGCTGTATCTGATTGGCGGATTGGATACACCTGACAGCGGTGAGATACTCCTGAATGGTAGGGATATCGCAAAACTGCGTGACAAGGAACTCTCTAAGCTTCGCCGTGAGGGAATGGGTTTCGTGTTCCAGTTCTTCAATCTTGTGCAGAATCTGACTGTAGAGGACAACATTCTTCTGCCGCTTGTTATGGACGGAAAAGACCCGAAAAAATACCGTGAAAGGCTTGATTCGATCCTCAAAACAGCAGGGCTTTCGGATAAGCGCAGAAGCTATCCCAGTCAATTATCGGGCGGTCAGCAGCAGAGATGTGCCATAGCCAGAGCCGTGATCTATGAGCCGCAGATACTACTTGCAGACGAGCCTACAGGAAATCTTGACAGCAAAAGCGGAACCGGGATCATGGAGCTTTTCAGGTGCATCAACAAAGAAAAAGGCATTACTATTCTTATGGTAACACACTCGCTTGAATGTGCGGCTTATTCAGATAAGGTTATAACGCTTTGTGACGGCTGCATCATCAATGATGCTATCAGGTCTTGAAAAAGCCCGAAAGGTATGTTATACTTGATAAAGAGGTGAGCGTGATGAGGATAGCTGTCTGCGATGATGAAAAATACTTCCGTGATACGATATGTGAGGCGATCGGCACTTTTTACAATAGCCTTGATGTGATATGCACGTCATTTGAAAGCGGCTCTGCGCTTATCGCTGCATTTGAAAAAGGGAAGCGCTTTGATGCGGTGTTTCTTGATATCGAGATGCCGCCGCCCGATGGTATGGAAACGGCAAGGCGGCTGCATGGATTCTCGCCCGTTCTGCCTGTTATCTTCCTGACTAGCCACACGGAGCTTGCTATGGACGGATATGAAGTGGGAGCATTCAGGTTCCTGCAAAAGCCTGTTATAGCCGAAAAACTTACACAGGCACTCAAGGATATACGTCAGCTTACTGCAAATCATAAGAGTCTATGTATAAAAACGGAAGGCGAGGAGTATTTCATTTCGCCTGACAGCATTATTTATGCGGAAGCTGACAACAACACAGTGCGGTTCATAACATCTGAACGGGAATACAAAATGCGTATGAAGCTGACCGAAGCACTGACAATGCTTGAAGACGTGTCCGATCATTTTTGCAGGGTACACCGTTCTGTGATCGTAAATCTTCCGCATATCGTCAGCAGAAATGAAAAAGAAGTTAAGCTCGACAACGGAGCAATACTTCCTGTCAGCAGAAGTTATTCAGACGATCTGAAAAGAAGCCTTATGGAATATATCCGTCTGAACGCAAGGTAGGTGTGCTTATGATAAAACCATATCAGCTTACGCCCGTTCTGATACAGCTCATGTACGGTACAGCATTCAGCCTGTGTACACTTATCACGATGAACGATCTGTTTTACCGTAAGATAAAGTGTCCTGTTTTCTTTCCGGTAATATCGGGCTTGCTGTTCGGTGCTGCGGCGTTTATAGAGAATATCTGGTTCGGCAGCATGATACTTGAACCGCTGTTTCTTCTGCACACGGCGGCAGCGTTTTTTGTCCTGACGAAAAAAAGCCGGGATCATTTGCTTTCGCTGGTGTTGGCAGAGCTGTTTTCCGCAAGCCTTATAAGCAGCGTGCAGACGGCTATTTTTTCGGTATCCAATGTAACGGAAAGAACATTTATTGGAGTGACTCTGCTGTATCTTTCAGCATATATCATTGCGACCGGATTTGTTTATCTGTTGAAAGTCCTTGCCCGCAGCGATGACAGAGAGTCACTCAGCATACCGCAGATGATCCTGCTGACAGGCATTACTGCTTCGGTCACAGCGATCATCGGCAGGAGCTTTTCAATGTCAGACTATGTTCCCGATGTTTCCACGGAAGCTGCTATCCCCTCAGTGCTCATGCTGATGTCGGTGACGGTGCTGCTGTTGCTTTCGGTGAAGCAGCAGCAGGCAAAACGCTTCCGTGAGATGACCGAGCTGAGTGAGCAATATATGACTGCACAGGCAAGACACTTTGAGCAGACCAGAGCCGCCGATGCGGAGATGCGAATGCTCCGACACGATATGAAAAATCATATCACTGTGATGAACGTTCTCTATAGATCGGGAAAGACTGATGAACTGGGAGAATACCTGAACGGGCTTTCGGACAGCTTTGCTGACTCACTGGCTGTGAATGACACAGGCAGCGAGATCGCAGATGCGATCATTTCCGAGAAAAGAGCCGTTGCCGAAACTTCGGGAACAAAACTGGTATGTGACGGCAGTCTGAAAGGGCTTGCTATCAATGCTGTGATCCTTTGTACGGTGCTTTCCAATCTGCTGGACAATGCGATTGAAGCCGCAGAGCAGACCGACAATGAACGCATCATCACTCTGACAGCAAAACGGACAGGCAGCTTTTATTTCATCAGTATCAGCAATCCGTGCAGAGGGTATGTTGATGTGTCAGCGGACATGATAACGACCAAACCTGACAGAGAACATCATGGCCTGGGCTTGAAAAGTGTCCGGAATACATTGGAGAAATGCGGTGGAACACTGGAGCTTTCCTGTAAAAAAGCGGGAGAGGGATATGTTTTTACGGCGGAGGTCATATTGCCGGCAAATAAATGAAATATTGAAAGTTGATCATGCTGATGCCCTGAGATTTGCTTACAAGCATTTCTCAGGGATTTTCTTTTCAGGTGGTTTGTTTTCCGCTCAGCAGGCTTGGACGGCTCTGAGGGGCGCAATGCCAACAACTTAAGCGTAATTGGCATTTACCCCGCA
>ULRB01075059.1_pt1 | contig 11549 bp, 12 predicted proteins | sample 1955051 | NCBI WGS metagenome assembly ULRB01 (sample SAMEA4835671, study PRJEB28245) | human gut metagenome | biome: gut microbiome; material: fecal sample | place: Denmark | collected 2008 | reverse complement strand
AATTCAAATTATTGATGATGCTTTTAATACTTTAAATCCAACTAGTGCAAAGGATATGGGACTTATAATGAAGGAGGTAACTCCTAGACTTAAAGGTAAGTGTGATATGTCTATGGTAAGTAGTATAATTAAGGAAAAATTAAATAATATATAATTTATTAAAATATATTTATAAACACTTTAAAAATCGGTTATGCTTTATTGATGATTTTAGTGTTTTTTTCTTTTGCCAAATTATTAACAGAAAATATTTAAAATGTGTTATACTTAGAATGGGTGATAGTAATGAATTTAGATGAAATAAAAGGTGTTGGGCCTAAAACATTAAAATTACTTAATAAATTAGGAATTTATAATGGATATGATTTGATTTGCTATTATCCTTTTAGATATGTTGTTGTAAAAAGAACAGATTTTTCTAGCGTAGAAGATAATGATGATGTTGTTATTGATGGTGTTGTAGAATCTAGGGCTAATTTAGTTTATTTAAAGGGAAAAAGAAAGTTAGTTAGTTTTAGACTTAATACTGGTAGGGATGTATTTACGATTTTAGCTTATAATAGACCTTATTTAGTTAATGAGATTAAAATTGGAAGCGTTGTTACGGTGATGGGAAAATATAATAGAGTAAAAAGATCTATTGTGGCTTCTTCTGTTTCTTTTTGGAAACTTAGTGATGTTCCGTATATAGAACCTATTTATTATACAACTTATGGACTTAGTAGAAAATTTTTGGCTAAAATCATAGATAATTATTTGGATAGTAGTTTTACTGTTCTTGATGAGGTGCCTAGTTATTTATCTTTAAAATATGGTTTTATTGATAAAAAAGATGCTATATTACAAATTCATAGGCCTAATAATATGGAACTGTTAAAAAAAGCTAGGTTGAGAATTAAATATGAAGAATTATTTAGTTATATGTTGAAAATAAATTATTTGAAACAAAAAAACAAAATTAATGAAAAAGCGATTAGGCGTAATGTTGATAGAAATAAAATAGAAGATTTTATTTTCAAGTTACCTTTTAAACTTACTAGCGATCAAAAGGATGCTGTATTTTGTATTTTTGATGATTTGTCTAGTGATATTAGGATGAATAGATTGTTACAAGGTGATGTTGGAAGTGGAAAGACAATTGTGGCTTTTATCTCAGCTTATATAAATTTTTTATCCGGTTATCAAACGGCGATTATGGTTCCAACAGAAATATTGGCTAGGCAACATTTGGAATCTGCTTTAAATATTTTTAAGGAAATTGATATTAGAATTGAGATGCTTACTTCTAGTGTTAAGGCACAAGAGAAAAGAAGAATAATTAATGATTTGGAAAATGGCGATATTGATTTAATTATTGGGACACAATCTTTGATTCAAGAGGATATAAAATATCATAATTTAGGATTGGTAATAACAGATGAACAACATCGATTTGGGGTTAATCAGAGAAATGTCTTTAAAAATAAGGGGGAATTTCCTGATGTCCTTTCAATGAGTGCAACACCGATACCAAGAACATACGCGCTTACTATTTATGGTGATTTAGATGTTTCTTCTATTAAGACTAAGCCGGTTGGAAGAAAAGATGTTATTACTAAAGTAGTTTTGGAAAGTGAAATTGTTAAAGCTTTGGAGATGATGAATGATCAGCTTAAACTTGGGCATCAAGTATATGTTATTGCTCCTTTGATAATGGGGGATGATGATGCTTTAACGGAAAGTGTTGATTCTATTTTAAAAAAGATGGAGAAGGCTTTTGGTAAAAAGTATAAAATTGGTGTAGTACATGGAAAGTTGGATAGTAAAACTAAGGATAAGACGATGGAAGAATTTAATAATAATGTTATTAATATTTTAATTTCGACTACGGTTATTGAAGTTGGTGTCGATGTAAAAAATGCGACGATGATGGTGATTTTTGATGCTAATAATTTTGGGCTTTCGACACTACATCAGTTACGTGGTAGAGTTGGTAGAAGCGATATTCAAAGTTATTGTCTTTTGGTTACTAAGGTAGCTTGTGAACGGTTAAATTTTTTGGAAAATACTAATGATGGATTTGTTATTTCTGAGTATGATTTTGAACATAGAGGTGAAGGGGATTTATTCGGTATTAGACAAAGTGGTGAGATGAATTTTAAGTTAGCAGATATTCATAAAGATTATAAGATATTAGTGCAGGCGAAAGAGGATGCTTGTGATTATTTGAATCGTTTGTCTAGTGATGAAATAGATGCTTTGGAACTTGAGTGGAAGGTAAGGGATTTAAATTAGTTTACATTATATAATAATTTTTTGTAAAGTTAATCAAAATGTATTGCTTAATCTTCGAAAGTATATTATGATTATTATGACATAATAATATATGTCCACTCTTACTGACTAAAGTGTAGGAGTGAATTCAACCAAAACCCCCTGAAGAGAGCCCATGTGGCTCTCATTTTTTGTGTTATGCCATATAAAGTCAATATTTATAAGGGTTTAAGCGATTACAATAAATTAATAAAAAGGGAAAAATAGATACAAATTTACATACGGTCTTGTATCTAATTTGTATCTAAAAATAAAGATCTACTTGAAGAGAACAAAAAAGGATACAAGAAAATATGTTTTATTTTGAGTAATATACGATTAAATTCCTAATTATATGATATAATCTATATGAGGTGTAATAATGGTAAAAGAGTTTTCTAAGGAAGCAATAGATAATTTAAAGTACTATGTATATAAATTAATTGATCCTAGGGATGGTAAGGTGTTTTATATAGGTAAGGGTAAAGGTAATAGGGTGTTTTCTCATATTAATTTATCTTTAAGATATGAATCTAGGGATGAAGAGATATCTGATAAAATATCTTTAATTAGAGAAATAAAGAATGATGGCCTTGATGTAATTACAATTATTCATAGACATGGTATTAATGATGAGGATACCGCATATCAAGTAGAAGCTGCTTTAATAGATGAGTATAATAATCTTACTAATATACAAGGTGGACATAATAGTAATGATTATGGTCCAATAAATGTTAATCAAGTTGAAAATATATATGGATTAGAAAAATTAGTAATAGATGATATTGATAAATCTGATAAATTATTATTAATTAAGATACGTGAAGAGTATATTAAGAATAATGATAATGATATATATAGTACTGTTAGATATGCATGGTCATTAAGTAAGAATAGAGTTAATGATATTAAAATGGTTGCAGCAGTAGTTAATGGTGTAATAAGAAAAGTATATAGAGTTGATAGATGGTATTATGTTCCTGAAAGGGATAGATATGCATTTGAAGGTACTGAGATTGAATCTAAGTATTTAAATAAAAGAATACCTGATGAATATAGAAAGAAAGGAATGGCATCTCCAACAATTTACACATTTTAGGAGGAAATATGAATAAGATTGAATCTATAGTATTAAATGATAAAAAAATACTTATAAATATATGTGATAAAGATAATATAGTTAGTGATGTAGATGCTAATATTATGTTAGATAATAATGTTAATGCAATTGATATTATTGAATCTATTAAATTACCAAAAAAACCTGGTTTAATTACACTATCTGATAATGATATATATAACTATTTTCATAATTCTGGTAATTGGAGAGCTGAAATATTTAGATTTATAGGAAAAATTGATTTTGGTAATTTAAAAGAAAGAATTAGTAATACTAAAAAAATGTATATTGCAGTATTAGTTGGATTAGATGTTAGCTTATTTGATATATATGATATGATTGAAAGTATACATGATGGATTAGATTGTGAAATTTTAGTTATGCCAGCACCAGATGATAAATTAAATGATAATGAAATAAAAGTATCAGTGTTTTATAAGGACTGATACTTATTTTAATAATTTAATAAAATTTTTAAAATTGGTCAAAGTATTAATAGTATTAGAGATAGAATTACATCATATAAATGTGGTAAATTAGAATATAGCTTAAAGAGTTGTACACAAAGATAGATATCTATCTTTTTTTGCAAAAAATAAAAAATTCAGGTACGATTTTAGATACTATGTTTGTTAAAAATGATTATTGAGATTTTATTAAAATTATTCCAAATACTTATAAACACTATGATTTCTTCAATGTTTAAAAAAGTGTTGAACGCTGTTCAATTCTATCTTAAGATAACAAAAATTTATAAAAATCCTTATAATCATTGAGTTTCTGATAATTTCATTATATGCTCAAGTATATTTTAGATACAAATTTAGATACTGAAGTTAAAAAATGCTATAAAATATACAATTATTAAGCAAAACAAAGCAACTAAATGACAAGATTTTGCTTTTTTATTGCAACAAATTACAATTTTCTGCGCCCCCTGAAGAGAGCGGAACCGATTAAAATTTTTTGGTAAGTCCAATAAATGCAGTAAATATAAGGGTTTACGAGCATTTGAAAAATGGACTTACCTATATTTTTACCTATATGTAGAGGATAGGTAGAGTATTTTTTTACTCTAAATTATTCATTGTTTGGACGATCTCGTCCATTTTATTTTTAAATAAATGTGAATATGTATTAAGTGTTTCATCTATCTTTGCATGACCTAAGAATTTAGCTACAACCATTATACTAGCACCATTGTTAATTAATACTGATGCACAACTATGTCTAAAGTCATGAATTCTAATTTGTTTAACTCCAGCTAGTTGCGTATATTTATTTTTAGTATGTCGTAATATATGAGCTGATAAAGGTTCTTTATCGCCAAAAACATACCATTTTTCACTAAATCCATATTGTTTCTTTTCACGAAAATATAATTCATGAATATCATCCATTACTTTTTGTGGTAGTGGAAGAGTTCTAGTACTTGTTCTTGTTTTAGGAGTAGTTACTATATATTGTCTTGAATCTCCTTCTTGAACAACATTTTTAACTACAGATAGTTCATTATTGTAGAAATCTATATTATCCCAAGTGAGTCCTCTTAATTCACCTCTACGAAGTCCGCAGAAGAATAATACTTCGAATAGTGATTTCCATTTTATATCATCTATTACAGATACAAATTGTTTAAACTCTTCCCAAGTATAGAATTTCATTTCTTCTGGTGGTCTATTAGGATTATTGAATTTTTCCATTTTGTTATAAATAGAAGTGAAGTTATAATCATGCCATTTAGTACCATAGTTAAGAATAGTCTTTAATAATTTATAATAACCATTCTTAGTTTTATCCCTTTGATCTAAAGCACCAATTCTTTTTCTCCATTGAATATAATGTTCAAGTTTTATATCTTTGATTTTTAATTCATAGAATTCACTTAATTGTTTTATATTTCGTCTATATGATCTTAAAGTAGTAGCCTTAACTTTATCTTTCTTGTATTCATAAAACTCTTCATACAACTGTTTAAATGTCATATTAGTAACATTTATTTGTTTATTCTCAAGTCCAACTAAAAAATCTCTTTCAGCTTTTATTGCTTCACTTTTAGTCATGTAGTTTTTAGATACATAAAGTTTAGTTAATCCATTTACTTTTATTCTGTCATAGAAACACCAACGTCTACCATCTTTGGTAGCTTTTTCTTTTGGTAATTGTCGTACAGCCATTTTATACCTCCTTATTTTGCTATACGTTCGTATTACCTGTGACAATACTAGTATAGCATGATCTTAATTTTTTGCATAATAAAACCAGGTATGGTTTTTTCATATCTGGTTCGTTTATTCTAAATTATTATTTTTGTGTATATCTACATTTTGGAAAATTACTACATCCTATAAAGGAACCATATTTTCCATTTCGCATTATTAGCTTCCCTCCACACTGTGGACAAATTCCGCCATCGGTTTTGATGCTTGCAATCTTTTGATTGATTTTTGTTTTTGCTAGATATTTTAATCGAGCAAGTATAACTCCAATTATTCCAATAACTAATAAAACAATAAAATAGGGTATTAATCCTTTTAATAAAGCCCAGCTTAATTCATTCATTTCTTAAATCCTCCTAGTATTTTTTTGTATACTTGCAATCTGGATAATTACTGCATCCCATGAATTTTCCATATTGTCCTGATCTTTGTACTAATCTTCCACCGCATTTAGGACATTTGTATATATTTCTTTTTAGTTCTGTATTTGTTTCCATTAGATATTTATAATCTGATTCTAGCTCGTTAGTAAATATAGATTTGTTGTTTTCAACTGTTAATAGTAATGTTTGTTTTTTTGATCTTGTTAGAGCTACATAAAAAAGTCTTCTTTCTTCTGCAAATGGATACTCATCAAGTCCGCTGGCTAATAATATTTTTATCAATGGTAAATCATTAATTTTGCTAGGAAATCCCATACCATAGTTTTTATTATTTAATATTATGACATAGTCAGCTTGTAATCCTTTTGATTTATGTACAGTTAGAAATTTTATTTTTAGATCTTTTCTCTTATAATATGTAATATCTATAGAATTATCTTGTACATTATATTTTAAAACAAAGTTATTATTATTTTTTAATATATCGACATCAAATGAGTATCGCCCTAAAAAATATACAGTACTATCTTTATCAAATTGTTTAAGTTTTTCTTCTAGAAAATCAATGCTTTTATTTTCTGTATATCCATTTATAAATTTTATTGCAAAATCTTCACTAATTTTTGCATTGATATTTTTTCTGTATTGTTTAGGATTTCTCATTATAAAGTTTCCACTTAATATTGACATCATAGAACTAAATCTGTAAGTTCGCTCTATAAAACTTTGATATGTATTTCCCCAATATTTTTCAAAGTTTGTTATTAAATCTATATCACTGCCATTAAATCTATATATACTTTGCCAGTCATCACCAACGCAGAATAGTTTATAATCTTTTTGTTTTCTCATTGATTCTAGTAATTTATATCTAGATATAGACATATCTTGATATTCATCAACTATAACATATTTATAATTATGTATATATTTATTTGCTGATACTGCATCTGTAGCCATATTGATCATGTCATTAAAGTCAATCATATTATTTTTATTTAGACCATTTTGATAATCTGAATATAGAGGTGTAATTAAGTCTAGAGTTAACTTGTTAATTGGCGATGATTGAACTTCATTTAAGTTCTTAACATAATCAATTGAGTAGTTATTACTTTTAATTAAGTTAATTATTGTTGAAAAAACGTTACATATTTCATTTAATAGTCCGCTATTATTTTTATTAATGATTTCCCATAATTCTTTTTCAGATTTTGGCTCAATTTTAACATTATGTTTTCTAAGTTTATTTTCTAAATTAGTAATTAATCTACCTTGCTTATTTTCATAATAGAATGTTTCAATCATTATTGTATTGTTTTCTTTATGAGTTTTTCTTTTCCATTTAATTGATTCATTATATGCATCACTAGCAGCTAAACCATTTTTAGCTTTAAAAAATGGTGCTACTTCGTTATTCTCATCAATTCCAAAGTATTCAATATAAATATTGTACTCTGGCAGATAAAAGTCAGGATAATATTGTTGATATTCTTTATTAATCGTTTCATGTTTATATTCTTTCTCATATTCATATTCAATGTTGTTACTAAACAGATAATTTGCTATCTCTAGTTCACCATAACTTTTAACTGTTTCACCTTTTAGAGTAGTTGGCTTATTTGTACTAAGATATTCTTCATATTCTTTTTCATTACTAAAATCAAATTCATCTTTAGCATTAAACCTTGCAGTACTCATGAAATAAATTAATTTATTTAAATAAGTATTGTCTTCAATGTAATTGTTAATTAATTTTTTTATAACTTGATATAAATCTTTATCAAATATTTTATAGTTTTTCTCATAACTTTTTTTAATAATCTCTAAACCAAGTTTATGAAAAGTCATAACATCTAGGTCGATATTTGTTTCATATTTTACTCTTTCTTTCATTTCTGATGCTGAAGCATTTGTGAAGGAGAGTAGGAGAATATCTTCTGGTTTGCATTGCCCAGTTAATAATAAATATTTTACTTTTCCAACAATTGTAGTAGTTTTACCAGAACCTGCACCGGCTATAATTAATTGATTTCTATTTTTTCTAACGATAGCATCAATTTGCTGATCATCAAGTTCTTTATTTTCGACTAGTCCACATACTTTGTAGAAGTTTTTCTTAGATTCATTAAAAATCGCATTATTATGTTCATCTATTTTATATTTAGAATTTGAAATTAAAAGTGATAGTTCGTCATATTCATTTTTATAATTTACGTAGTTAAAAAAATCTAAAATATATTTTAATTTGAAACTAATTTTAGATGGTAATATATTATTTGCAATATTATATACATCATCATATTCTAAAAAATCGTTATTATTGAATATTTGATTGTATTCAAGTTCTTTATCTTTTATTTTTTTTATTTCATTTAGGAACAAACTATCCTTCATAACTAACACCCATATTTATTATATCATTTATTTTGATAAATTAAGTATTCTTTCAAGCTTATCTATATCAATTTTTAATACATCTACAACTGCTTGCATAGGTAAGTTATTACCTGGGATATAATATCCTTCATTTAATAACTTATCTTTAATATCTTTTTTAACTTCAAGTGCTTTATTTCTACCACAACCTAATAATTTCATTAGATCTTTTATGGAACACCATTGTTTAGATATCAATTTTAAAGTTTCTTCTGCATTCATATTATTCACCCCCTGTGATTTCATCAATTAATTTTTGCATATATGCTTGTTCTTCCGGTGAAGCTTCTTCACTTTCAATTTTTTGTCCATTCCAATATCCATCACCATAAAGTGGTGGTTCTTTATTAACTTCTAAATCATTTATTTTTAAAATATGGATATAGTTTTGTCTATGACCATTTTTATCTATGTAACCTTTAGGTATTCCTTCTACATAAACATCTTTACCAACTCTTAATTCAATCTTGTATGTATATTCAATATACATTCTTGCACTAAAAAAGGATAGGTTAGTCCTATCCACACCATTTTTATCCTTATATGGTTCTTTCTGACATATATCGAACCAGATATAGTCTTTATCAACATTATCTCTAATACTTGTTATATATCCATGATATTTTATATAGTCTACTAAATCTTTCATACCGAAACCTCCTTTACCTTTTACTAAGGCCTTTGTATAACTATTATATTTATATATTATCTTTATTTATTATGTTAGATAAATTGTTCTATCAAGATAGAATATTCTTTCTATCATGTAGGAAATTTATTTCTAATATATATCTTCCTTTTAAAACTTCTAGGATGTTCTATAATTATGTAATTCTTATTTACTAAAGTTCTTAATAGGGTAGATATAGTTCTTGTAGTACATCTTAGTTTATCCGCATAATACTTATTTGATCCAAATGCATATCCTTTCTGGTTTGAATTAGATAATAGGAGAGTGAAGAGCACGATTGTGCTCTTACTCAAATTATCATTCAAGAGATCATAATACATTTTTCCATGGCTCTTGCTCACTTTGTAATCTTTTCCTTTCTCTTTGAATAGCTTTATCTTTTACTGAATCCTTAAAAGCTTCAGCTGATTCATTTATGTATTCAGCTAAAGCAACTTCAATACAATAAGTCATAAAATCATTAATACTTATTCCTCTAGCTTTAGCTTCTACTTTTAATAAATCAAATACTTCTTTTCTAATTCTAATTAGATACTTATGCATATTATTTACCTCCTTAATCATCTAATTTGTATTTGTTTAATTTAGATTTGAATTTATTTAAAGCTTTACTTTCTTTTGGATTAGTTATTTTATCCCATTCAAAATCTGAATAGATTTGTTCAAGTAGAGCAACAGTGTAGCAACTCTTAGAATAAATTCTATCTAGTAGATAATTAGTCCTATCAACTGTTTTAACTAGATTCATATTATTTAATCCTAGTGATACCAATTGACTAACTGCTTCAGAATAACTGATTTTCTTTAAATTAGAATATTCTTGAATTTGATCATCAATATCAAAAGCAATTGATACATGAGTTCTTCTTTTATTCATAAAATCACCTCCTTTCTATATCCCACGTATGGGATTATCTATCACACTAATTAGCTATTTTTAATAACTAATTATGTAAGAGCATAAGAGATTGATATCACCACAGCAAAAAAAGCCTTATAAATAAGACTTTCTCGTGATATCAAACTTATTTTGCACTTGCAAAATTGGGGATTAATTGTGCTCCTCAATTAATCATATGTATAGTAATTTCATTATTATATAGTGTTAACTATATGGGATTTATTATTTCTTTCATTTTTTATACCTCCAAATCTTTGGGACAACAAAAAAGAAGATGTAAATTCATCTTCTTCGATATTTTTTTTATTATACTTATTTTACCATATTGAAATTCAAAATGGAAGTGCATTTACCTGGTGAATTTCAGGTGTTTTTCAGGTGTTTTTCAGGTGATTTTCAGTCTTTTTTTTGTTCTTTTTTTGTGTTTTTTTCGTTCTTTTTTGTTCACAAGGCCTTATTTTATAAGGATTTGTACTTTTTTGTCGAAAACTGTCGTTTTTAGCTCAATATGAAAATTTTTAGTTTTATTTCATATAATACAATTTTAACATGATGGTGGTGTACCTTTCAATTGTCCTTTTCCGTACTTTTTACCCTTCCTTTTGGGTATCCTTTTCTGTACTTTTTGCGTACCTTTTAATTAAAATAATCCTATTTTAATATATTTTATCACTATCAAATATGATTACAAGTGGTGAATTATATAGGTGGATGGAGGGGTGAATTTTTAAGATTTGTCCTTTAGATCTGTTAGAAAATTAAAAAAACTGATATACTGTTAATAGGTGATACTTTATGGTTACAGTTGTAGCAGCTTTAATAGAAAAAGACGGTAAATATTTAATTGCTAGAAGATCTACAGGTTCAGAAGATGTAATGGGTAAATGGGAATTTCCTGGTGGAAAAGTAGAAAAGGATGAATCTGAAGAACACGCAATTGAAAGGGAAATTAAAGAAGAATTTGAAATGGATATAAAAGCTATTAAATTTTTAGTTAATAACGTTTGTGAATATCCATCTAAAACCATAGATTTAAGATTATATGAATGTAAGCATATATCTGGTGAATTTAATTTACATGATCATTCTGAATATAGGTTTGTTGATAAAGCAGATATAATTAATTTTGATTTATGTCCAGCTGATATTCCATTGGCTGAGTTTGTAAAGGAGAATATGTAGTATGAAGGATGAGTTCTTATCAAATGTTAATACATCATTTTTAAATAAAATTAAAAGCAATCTTAAAAAATGTAAATCATTTAGTTTCTCAGTAAGCTTTATTAAAAAGGCTGGTTTGGTATTGCTTGAAAGAGAAATAGAAGAAGCTTTGGATAGAGGAGCAAAAGGAAGAATTATTACATCAACTTACCAAAACTTTACTGATATTGGGTCTTTAGAACAATTCTATACTTGGCAAAAAGAATATGATAATTTTGAATGTCATTTAGATTATGAATGCTTTGGTGATAATGGTTTTCATACTAAAGGATATTTATTT
>ULRB01044959.1_pt1 | contig 11555 bp, 10 predicted proteins | sample 1955051 | NCBI WGS metagenome assembly ULRB01 (sample SAMEA4835671, study PRJEB28245) | human gut metagenome | biome: gut microbiome; material: fecal sample | place: Denmark | collected 2008 | reverse complement strand
GCCGACAGCGCCGCCTATCGCCGCGCCGATAACAAAGAACAGCTTATGATAGCGGCGGCGAACCTTCTTGATGATGACCACAGGCGTATTCTTCTTTTTCTTGGGAAGCTTCATAGCACTTTCTCCTTTTTATATTTAATTTTAGAAATCCATAACCATACGCGCGCTTTCCTCTTCCGACAGCTCCGTCACTCTCGTGTCAAGCACGCGGTACACCCTGCTGCACATGCTCAGTACGCTGGGACGGTGCGTCGTGACGATGCAGGTCTTATCCGGGCAGTGCTCCAATATGCTGCGCAGCACCTGCCGCTCGGTAGCAACGTCAAGCGCGCTCGTCGCCTCGTCCATGAGGAGTATCGGAGCGTCGCGCAGGATCGCGCGCGCAATTGCGATGCGCTGCGCCTGACCTTCCGACAGGCCGCGCCCGCGCTCGCCCACGGGGCTGTTTATTCCCTGCGGCATCTTCTCCACGAAGTCCCATGCCGAAGCCGCCTTCAACGCCGCGACGAGCTGCTCGTCGCTCGCGTCCTGCCGCACGATACGCAGGTTATCCGCGATAGTGCCGGAAAAAACGGTGTTCCCCTGCGGGACATACGAAAACAGGCACCTGGTATCCGCCGAGAGCGGCACCTCGCCGTCCTTGCCGACGAGCCGCGCCGTGCCCCCGTCAGGATGCACAAGGCCGAGGAGCATGCGGATAAGCGTGGTCTTTCCCTCGCCGGAGGGGCCGACCAGCGCGACGATCTCGCCGGGCGCGGCCTCAAAGCCGGAGCCGCTTATTATCTTCGTCCCCGCGGTATACGAGAAATCTATATTCTCAAGCTTCAGCGCGTATGCGCCGCCGTGGAGCTGTTCCCCGCCGCGCGGCTCCTTGCTCAGCTCTGCAAGCTCCCTGATGCGCCGTGCGGCGACGGAGCTTGTCATGGCCGAGGGAAGCATGCCCACAAGGCCGGAAAACGCGCTGCTCAGGCTCGCCCGCTGCTGGAGAAACAGCGTCATCGTGCCGAAGTTTATATATCCGCCCCACAGCCGCCACAGGCAGTATGCAAAGGCGATGAACTCCACAAGCTTTCCGAGCGCGGAGAGCCACGCCTTCGTGCGGATGCTGAACGAGTTATACCCCAGTGCAACGTCCTTATACTTTCCCTGCCAGCCGCGCAGACGATCCTTCGTGTCGTCCTCCGCGTCAAAGCCCTTTATCGTGTCGATATTATAGAACACCTCGACCTGAAAGGCCGACAGCTCACTCATAGTCTCGCGCGTCTTATTGCTGTATCCGCGCATCCGACGCATGAGCGGGCGCGAGGAAAACAGCAGCACCGGCGCGCTCGCAAACGCGATGAGCGCCATGACAGGGTCATAGTACATTATCACGCAGAACGTGGCGATAAAGCTGAAGAGATATATCACAAGGTTCGGTATCCAGCATATCGCGTTTGACGCGACTGTGCTGACATCGGAGGTGAAGCGGTTGAGTATGTCACCGCTCTTGAACCGGCTCAGCTCCATCCATTCGGAGTCGAGCAGGCAGCCGAAAACATCGGCCTGAATGTCGTTATTGATATCAACGCTGAGCTTTGCCGACACCCAGGACGACAGGCTTGAAAAGCCTATGCTCAGCGCCGCGCCCGCGACCATTATCACCGCGACTATCCAGAGTCTGCTGGAATCGAAGCCCGTGATGATGTCGATGACATATTTGCTCGCGACGCTCGAGGCAAGCCCCGTCGCGCTGCACAGCAGGCCGAGCAGAGTATAGAGCGCTATGCGCCCCTTATACGGCTTTGCGTAGCGCATGATCCATTTCCAGTCGGCGTACATGTCGCGGAAGCTGCCGTCACGGATGCCCTTCAGCAGCATCCCCAGAGACTCCGAGTGGAGCGGAGCGCTATTCTTTTTTTCGCTGCCCTGATCCATCCGATTCTCCACGAAAACTCTTGATAATGCGCATCACTGCGCTGCCGCTGCGAAGCAGCAGCGGCCTTACGGCAAAGCTGTCCACCCAGAAACCGCTGAAAAAGTCCCAGCATCTATCACCCGGGGCGATCAGCTTCCCGTCCCGCTCAGCCTCGACGACGCGCGCAAACACCGCTTCCCGCGGCACGCCGCACTCCATGACGCACTGCGCGTCGCCGGAGATGTCAAGGCTGCCGTCGGGGTTCACGCGGCACACGCGGTGCATGATATACTGACCGTTCGGGCGCGTGTAGAACACAATATCGCCCTTTTTTATCTCCGAATCCGGAGCCGCGAAGAATACGGTGTCCCGCCCGTGCTTTAGGAACGGACTCATGCTGTTTCCCGCCACGCGGACCGAGACGCGGTGTCCCTGCCCGATAAGCTCCCGCAGCATGCCCATATACTCCGCCGTGTCAACCTCCCTGCTCATGCTCAGTCTCCGGCCTTGTCCCTGCCGTAGCCGTACTTTTTATATCCGGTCTTACCGTAGCCGTATTTACCGTAGCCATACTGGCCGTAGCCGTATCTCTTGGAATGGCTCACCGCCGGAGTATCGTTCAGCACGCAGCCGGTGAGCTTCGCCTTCTGGTCGGCAAGCTCCTGCATCGAGTCCACTATCTGGTTGCGCGAGGCGTAATCGTGCCGCACGACGTACACTATCGCGTCCGCGCAGCGGCAGATGAACTTCGCGTCGGAGATTATCCCGCAGGGCGGCGTATCGAGAACGATGTAGTCATAGTCCGGACGCAGCCGCTCTATCAGCTGCTCCAGCTTATGCGCGTTCATCGGCGGGCGGCGCTTTGCCGCCGCGCTGCATATCACCTCAAGGCTGCTCCCCGGCACGGGAGAGAGCATCGAAGCAACATCTATATTGCTGTCCGTCATATATTCTGGCAGGCCGGGGCGCGTATCGTTCACGCCGACGGCCGCCTTCGTATCCTGCTTTCTGAGGTCGGTGTCGATAAGCACCGTCCGCAGGCCGGAGCTTGCCAGCGACAGGGCGAGATTTGCGGAAATGGTGGTCTTGCCCTCGCCTGGGAGCGTGCTCGTGACTAGGATTACATGCGCGCCCGGCTCCGTCATCGTGCGCAGCAGCTTTATGCGCAGGCCGCGCATGGCCTCGACAAAGTCTGGGTCGACGCCTGCGTGGGTCAGTGAGATCATGCCCTTCCCGCTCCGGCGCTTCTTCGCCGAGGTGCGCGCGACGCTCGCCAGTATCGGCACATTCGCCGATGCTTTGAGGTCTGCCGCGCTGAATATCGTCTTGCGCATCATGGCGAGCACGAGCGCCGCAAGGCAGCTCAGGCCGAGGCCGAGTATGCCGCCCTTGACCGCCGAGCCTTTCCATGAAAAGCTGTTGTACGGCGCGGTGGGCACCGTCGGTTCGCTCTTCATGATGACCTGCGAATAGTCCACCATATAGAGCGCCACGCGCGGATAGCTCGCTATCACGGCCTCGAGAATATCATACGCGTCCTGCGGGTCAGAGCTGGTGACAGTGAGTACGAAGAGGTTCGTATCCGCGACGGCCTCCGCCCTTATGCTGCCGTTTATATAGCTCACGCCCAGCTCGTTTCGCACAAGCTCGTTCATAACGTCGGTTCCCAGCATATATGGGAAAGCTGCGGCGAGCTGCTTTGCCGCCTCGTTATCGTAGTAGTAGCTGTAAGAGAGGATATCGTCCGACGAATAGCCGGAGCTGACGGTGAACATGGCACGCGATTGATACATCGGCGTATAGTTCATCTTCGCGCGCACCGCGAACAGCGCCGCGAAGGCCGCCGTCACGATTATTGCCGGAAGCCACAGCTTTTTAAGCTCTCTGAAAAAGCGCGAGAGCAGCTCAGATATATCTATATAGTTATAGTTTTGATTCTTATCTGCTTCCACGTTTTTAACCATTCATCCTGCCGTCCGCAGAGCCGGCCTCTTTTTTATAATTGCCGTAATATCCGTACTTCTTTCCATAGCCATAGCCGTAGCCGCGGCCGTATCCGTAACCGTAACCGTAGCCGCTGCTGCCGCGCATATCGTTGAGCACGCAGCCGAGGAAATGCGCGCTGCTGTTATTGAGCGCGTCGACGCAGTCGTTTATATCCGCCGCGGGGATGGTGTCCTGCCGGACGACGAGCATCGACTGATCGGCCATGTCGCACAGCAGCTCCGCGTCAGGGAACATGCCCATTGGCGGCGTATCTATCACGACAAAGTCGAGCCTGCGCAGGCGCTCGATGCTGCGGCGCATCGTCTCCGACGAAAGAAGCTCCGTGCAGCGCTCGTCGCTGTACTGCGAGAAGAGCATCATGACGTTCGTATCTACGTCGTACTTGGCGCAGGTGTTCAGCGCCTCGACGGAGAACGGCTTTGCAAGCATCTTGTTGAACGGCAGCGGACTGCTCCAGCGCCCGCCGAACAGTTCCGTCTGGCTGGGGTTGCGGAGGTCGGCGTCTATAAGCGCGACCTTGTAGCCGCGCGACGCGAGGCTTATCGCAATATTCGCCGCGACCGTGGACTTGCCCTCGTTCGCGCCGACACTCGTGACGAGCACGATGCCGCCGCCCTTTTCGCGCTTTTCGTGCTCGATCCTCGAGCACAGGGAATTTATCTGTTCGGTGTACGCAAGGCTGACCGCGGGGGAATTTATGAGTATCGCGCCCGCTCCCCTGCGCTTTTTCTTTCTTGCGCCCTTTTCATGCCCCAGCATTGCGATGACCGGCGCGTCTATCAGGCTCTTCGCGCCGCTGCGGGTCTGCACCGTCTCGCTCATGACGGATATCTCGACTATCGCCGCCGCCATCAGCACCGCGCCTACCAGCGCCGCCTTCATCGCGGTGCGCCGGACGTTCATCGAATTTACGGGCGAGGAGGAGACTCGCGGCTCCTGTATCACCTGCGCGACGATATTGCTGGATATATAATCGGAGATCGTATCGAAATTATCCCTCAGCGCGACCAGCGCCAGAAAGGCCTCGCGCTGCGAGCCGGATTCCGAGGTCACGACAACAAAGTTGCTGTTCTCTACAAGCTTTGCCTTTATGCCGCCGGAATAGCCGCGCAGCTCCTCGGACGAGGCGCGGATCGTGTCGTTTACGATCCGGTTATCCAGCACCTCGGTGAGTATGGATGCCAGTTCCTTTGCCGCCGTAATATTTCGGGTGCTGTACCCGCTCATGCGCGAGGTGACGGCATAGGTCATGCTGGCTCTGTACACGGGCTTGCGAATAAAGTCCGCGTATAGCGAGACGAGCATTGCAAATATCGCCGCGGCGGCAGCTATCATCCACAGATTCTTTTTCAGCGTGCGCAGCAGGCAGATGAGCGAAATGTTTTCCGCGCGTATTTCGTTCTTGTCCATTCGCTGCCTCCTTACTCCACGACTACCGTCATCAGCGCGGAGCTTGAGCGTCCGCCGGAGGTGACGGTGTAGGTCACGAGATAACAGCCCGCGCTCTGCGTATCCACATTGCTGTCTATCCTCACGTCGGAGACCGAGCCTGCAGACACGGATTCTATATAATTTCTCGGCTCGAAGTTATCGCCGAGGCCGACATAGACGAGATAGCGCCGGAGCTTGACCGCGGAATCCCCGTCCGCCTCCGCGCGGATCGTCACGGGCAGCGTGACCTGCGCGGTGTCTCCCAGCGAGTTTATGACCTGGAGCGTCAGGTTATAGACGCCCTCAGTGCTGCTGATGATGTCGGACGAGAGGACGCGTATCGAGCTTGTGATATCCCCGTCCACAGCGTCCTGTGCCTGAAGGCGGCCTGTGATCGAGACGGTCTCGCCGAGGCTGTATACCAGAGGCGTGATGAGCATAAAGCGTGGGCGGTGATAGTCGGAATAGACCACGTACCGCGTTGCCGACGCCATGTTCCCCGCCTTGTCGAACACCATGTACGACACCTTCGCGGTGTTGTTGCTGATGAGCTTCGACACGCCGGAGACTATGATCTGTCCGGTCAGGTCCCCGTCCTTCGCGTCAGACGCGGTCACGCCGCGCAGCAGCGCGTCGCGCCCGTCCTCGACGCTGACGGTAATGCTGTCCGAATCGAGAGTTATCACAGGCGGCACGGTATCCGTCACGACGCGCGAATATACCTGCCCCGCGGCGAAGGCCGCCGTCACAAGCACGAGGCATATAATAAGGATTGTCTTTAATGTTCTCTTTTCCGTCCCTGTATTCCGCGCGGCAGAGCATACCACGTCCATTATCATTATAATATAGAGAAGTTTATCATATGCTTCCTATATTTTCAAGGCTTCGCGCAAAATATCTGCGTTTTTTCACGTATTTTCTTCCGCCGCGGACAGTCAAAAAAATAACTTAAAATTTTTTCTATTTTCTCCTGTACAAGTTCCAGATATTGCGGTATAGTCTTTGTAATCATTTTGTTACGCGATAATAGGCGTTTTCGTAATTCTTTGGGGGAAGAAATGAGAAAGCTCATTGATGAGAATATAAATACGCAGAAGCTGCTGAGAATAGCGTGTCTGCTGCTGGCGGACATTGTGATAATAAATCTCTCGGCTGTTGCGGCGCTGCTTCTGCGCTTCGAGCTGTCGCCGGCACCGGCGTCGGAAGCCGGATTTATGAGCAGCGTCATGTCCTACATGTGGCTCAATACGCTCATCACGGTCATTATTTTCTGGATATTCGGGCTTTACAACAGTCTGTGGGAGTTTGCGGGAGTGCATGAGCTCGTGCGCATCGCGCTTGCCTCGGCGTGTTCCGGCGCGGCGGTGTGGTTCGGTATGCTGCTTTCGGGTCTGCCCGTGCCGCGCAGCTATCCGTTTATTTACATTCTGGTGCTGTTCGTCGCGGTCTCGTTCCCGCGCTTTATCTACCGTCTGCTGCGCAATCAGCGCGCCGCTTCCAAGCAGGGCACGCGCAGACGCACCATGCTCATCGGCGGCGGCGCCGCGGGAGCCATGGTCATCCGTGAATTTCAGAACAGCTCGCACTCGGAAAATCAGGTCGTGTGCGTCATTGACGACAATCCCTCCAAACGGGGCGCACTGTTGATGGGAGTCCCCATCGTGGGCGACCGCGAGAAGATCGAGTCCACCGTGCAGAAATACGGTATCGAGGAGATCGTGCTCGCCATCCCGTCGGCGCAGCTCAAGGACCGCACGGAGCTTATCTCTATCTGCCAGCGCACCGGCTGCCGCCTGAAAACGCTCCCCGCTCTCTATCAGCTCGCAAACGGCGAGGTCAGTGTCAAGAAGGTTCGCGATGTGGACATCGTCGATCTGCTCGGCCGCGCGACCGTGGACGTGGATATGAGCGGTATTGCCGACTACATAAAGGGCAAGACCGTGCTCGTCACCGGAGGCGGCGGCAGCATCGGCAGCGAGCTGTGCCGCCAGATCGCAAAGCACGGCGTCGGCCGTCTGGTCATCTTCGATATATACGAGAATAACGCCTACGACATCCAGCAGGAACTGAAGCGCCGCTATCCGGCGCTCGATCTCGTCGTGCTCATCGGCTCCGTGCGCGACCGCAAGCGCGTTTTCAACGTCATGGACGCCTACCGGCCTGAGCTTGTGTTCCACGCTGCGGCGCATAAGCATGTGCCGCTGATGGAGGACTCCCCCGCCGAGGCGATAAAGAATAATGTGTTCGGCACGCTGAACGTCGCGGAAGCGGCGGCTGAGTTCGGCGCGAAGCGCTTCCTTCTTATCTCCACCGACAAGGCCGTAAACCCGACAAACGTGATGGGCGCATCCAAGCGCATGTGCGAGATGGTCATCCAAATGATGAACGGGCGCTCCGAAACGGAGTATGTCGCAGTGCGCTTCGGCAACGTCCTCGGCAGCAACGGCAGCGTTATCCCGCTGTTCCGCAGGCAGATCCTCGCGGGCGGCCCCGTCACAGTTACCGACCGGAACGTTATCCGCTATTTCATGACGATACCAGAAGCTGTTTCGCTGGTGCTTCAGGCCGGGGAATACGCTACCGGCGGCGAGATATTTGTGCTCGACATGGGCGATCCCGTGCGCATAGACGACCTCGCGCGGAACATGATCCGGCTCTCCGGTTTTGAGCCTGACGTCGATATCAAGGTCGAATACACCGGCCTTCGCCCTGGAGAGAAGCTGTTTGAGGAGATACTCATGGACGCCGAGGGCATGGAAAAGACGGCGAACAATCTCATCTACATAGGGCACGAGCTGGATGTTGACCGCGAGAAGTTCATAACGCAGCTCGCCGAGCTGTCCGAGGTGGACGAGCGCGACGGTCAGGCGATACGCGACTGCATAGAGCGCATCGTCCCGACCTATTACCGTCACGGCCAGCCGCCGAAGAAGGCGAAGACGCCGGAACCGGCAGAGGTGTGAAGGGCTGAAAATGATATAATGAACCCCCGACTGTGAGACATGAAGGTCTTGCAGTCGGGGGTATTGTTCACTGAGGGGAAATAATGCGGCATTTTCAGACAGCCTGTCATTGCCGCTTGGTTCCTTCAAGAGGGGGATGACAGATGTGTTCTTTACATCGCGCTCTCTTTTCTCTAATGGCAATTTCTGAACACTGGCGACCCCTCAGTCGGCTGACTCCGACAGCTTTCTTTACACAAGGGCGCCAAGAAAAGCGGTGTCAACATCGTCCTTTCTCTAATGGCACTCAATATACACGCGCCCCCCGCGCATCACGCACGCAGCATGGGCTTATTTTCTATTATACGCTTCGGGTTCTCCTCCAGCAGTATCTGCGCGTAGTCCTCGGAATAGTTCAGACTTATATGCTCGTGCAGGCGGGCAAGTTCGGGATTGCGGGAACAGGTGCTGTGCGCGTCGCTCGCCGCGATGTGCGCCAGCCCCTGACTGAGAATAAACTCCGCAGTGCGCTTGGCGCGCTGGCCGAGGCCGCCGAAGATGCTGTCCTTATTGACCTGCAGCACATAGCCCGACGCGAACCACCGCTCCGGCAGCGTTCTGTCCCGCTGGACGGCATTATACCGCTCCGGATGCGCGATGACCGGCGTCAGTCCCTCGGCGAAGATCTGCTCCAAACGGGAATTCATCTCTATCGAATCCTCATTGAACGCAAACTCCACCAGTATATAGCGGCTGCTCGCAAGCGTCAGAAGCTTTTTCGCGCGGATAAGCTCCGCGATATCCGCCGTGCAGAACACCTCCGCGCCCGCGAGGATGCGCAGTGGTATTTTCGCCGCGTCGATGGTCCCGCGCAGTGCCATGAACCTTCCCAGCAGCTCCCGCGACGGATAATTTGCCGCCTCGCCGGGGATGTTACAATGCGGAGTGACTATCACGGTCTCCACCCCGCTCTCCGCCGCCATCGACGCCATCAGCAGCGACGTATCCATCGAGTCGGAGCCATCGTCCACTCCGGGCAGCATATGACAATGTATATCTATCACTCGTTTCACCTCATAAACGCCGGGATTTCTTCTATATTATACCAAACCTGAGCGGCATATTCAAGCCGCAATTGCCGCCTTTGCTCCGTGCCGCAAAGGGGCATTGACATTTTACCCGGAACATCTTAAAATGGGCATATGTTTAAAGATAAGAAGAAAATGTGGATACTTATACTGGCGTTGGTTTTTGTCGTATGTGCCGGCGCTTTTATTGCGCTGAAGCTGTTCGCGCCTGAAGGCTCCGTCGCGCGGATAAGCGTGGACGGTGAGCTTCTTCAGACCGTCGATCTCAGCCGTGTCACGGAGGCCTACGACATCGACATCGACACCGTCTACGGGCACAACACCGTGCATGTTGAGCCGGGCGCGATATCCGTCACCGAGGCCGACTGCCCTGACGGGATATGCGTCCGTCAGGGCAAGCTGACGACGGCGGGCGTGCCGATAGTGTGCATGCCGCACAGGCTCGTTATAGAGATCTATGGAGACGCGATAGATGGCTAAGACAAAACGACTCGCATTCATGGCGCTGCTGACGGCCATGGCGCTGACGATATTTGTTATCGAGGCGCAGATACCGGCACCCGTGCCGATACCCGGCGTAAAGCTCGGCCTGTCGAACATCATCACGCTCACGGCCATGCTGCTGCTCGGCAAAAAGGAGGCCGGTATCGTCCTTCTGCTGAGGATAATCATGGGCGCGATGTTCACCGGCAGCCCCGCCGCGCTGATATACAGCATCTCCGGCGGCGTGCTGGCGTATATCGTGATGTGCCTGCTGGTCGGGCGCTTTCCGGAAAAGCTTATCTGGGTAGTCAGCGCGGCGGCCGCCGTCGCGCACAACGCGGGGCAGCTTATGGCCTGCGCGCTCATCGTCAAAACCCCAGGGCTACTCTATTACGCTCCGGTGCTCGCCGCCTCCGGTATCATCACCGGCGTATTCACCGGCGTCGCGGCGATGTATCTTGTCCGCGCGGTGCGGAAAATTATCAAAAAATAAAAATTATAGTTTGTCACTGATTGGGACACAACTATAAAAAAAGAAAGGTATGTATTTCAAATGAGCGATTGCACACATGATTGTTCAACCTGCGGCGAGAGCTGCAGCGAGCGCAGCGCGGAGTCCTTCCGCAAGGCACTTCACGAGGGTTCCAGCGTCAAAAAAGTCATCGGCGTTGTGAGCGGCAAGGGTGGCGTCGGCAAATCCCTTGTCACTAGCCTGCTCGCCTCCGAGATGCAGCGCCGCGGCTACAATGCGGCCGTTCTCGACGCAGACATCACCGGCCCCTCCATCCCGAAGGCCTTCGGCATCACCGAGCATGCCCGCGGCACCGAGGAGTATCTCCTCCCCGTCACGACGCACACCGGCCTTCAGGTCATGTCTATAAACCTCATCCTCGAAAACGAGACCGAGCCTGTCGTGTGGCGCGGCCCCGTCATCGCCGGCGTCGTCACCCAGTTCTGGACGGACGTGCTCTGGACGGATGTGGACTACATGTTCGTCGATATGCCTCCCGGAACCGGCGACGTGCCGCTGACCGTGTTCCAGTCCCTGCCCATTGACGGCGTTGTCATCGTCACCACCCCGCAGGATCTGGTGAGCATGATCGTCGCCAAGGCCGTAAACATGGCCAAGCTCATGAACGTGCCCGTGCTCGGCATCGTCGAGAACATGTCCTACTACAAATGCCCGGACTGCGGCAAGGAGCACGCGATATTCGGCGAGAGCAAGGTGGACAAGGTCGCTAAAGAATTCGGCATCGAGAACACCGCGCGTCTGCCGATCGATCCCGTCATCGCCGCAATGGTCGATGCAGGCGAGGTTGAGTCCGTGGACGGCGGGAACATCTCCGGCATTGCCGACGTCATTGAGAGGAGGGGCAATAAATGAAAGTAGCTGTTGCATACAATAACGGTCAGATAGGCGAGCATTTCGGCCACGCCGAGTGCTTTGCGATATACGATTATCAGGACACCAATGTCGATTCCTGCGTCAAGAAGCTCATCGACTGCACTGACCGGCACGGTCATCAGGCGATGGCCGACCTCATGCGCGAGAACGACGTTGACGCGGTCATCGTCAGCCAGATGGGCGATGAAGCCCGCGCTCTGCTGCTGAGCGCAGGCATCGTGCCCGTGCTGGGCTACTGCGGCGGCGCTGACATGGCGGCCGACATGCTCGTGAGCGGTCTGCTGTCTATCTCCCCCGAATTC